>UMGF01012260.1_pt1 | contig 13159 bp, 9 predicted proteins | sample 1965181 | NCBI WGS metagenome assembly UMGF01 (sample SAMEA4836063, study PRJEB28245) | human gut metagenome | biome: gut microbiome; material: fecal sample | place: Denmark | collected 2008 | reverse complement strand
CCTCCACGAACGTCCGCCTGTCGCGAACGTCCTGTTCGCACCACCCTGATTTTCAATACTTTTCGAGAAAATGTCATCACCGTCCGACAAACATCCCCGGAAGGATGTTCCATCCGCTGCGGACGTTCTGCTTTTTTCATAATATCTGTACACCATAGGCATTTCTGTTGCAGCCATTTCTATTGCTTTGGTGCAAATCGCATTAAAATAGCAAAATCAGTACAAAAAAACCTCTAAATCAAACATTTTTTGTACTGATTTTATTATTTTTCCTATTTTAGCGAAAATAAGCTCTTATAAAAGGCCAAAATCTCCTGTTTTTGTATTTTTTTAGCAAAAAAGGGCGTTTTTAATACAAACAGAACTCCCGGAGGAATGGCATCACTTTCTATTTCTTTACTGACATCTTTTCTCAATAAGTATTTCCCCTATTGACAAAACAAGGAATCCTTACTATAGTGTTCCTGTAAAGAACCACTAAAAGGAGTACCTATGGAAGAAGCGGCAATCATAGAACAACTTATCCTGTTCGGGCTGAGCAGGCAGGAGGCTGCCATTTACCTGTGTCTTCTTCAAAATGAAGAACTGACAGGCTATGAGGTGGCGAAGCTGACGGGGATTTCCAGATCCAATGTCTATAATGGACTGGCATCGTTGGTGGAGCATGGAGCTGCTTATGTGATCGAAGGAACCTCCTCAAAATATCTGGCTGTAGCATTATCCGAGTTCTGCGATAACCGGATCCGGTATCTGCGGAAAGCAAAAGAACGTCTGGTGGCGGATGGCCCCAGGAAAAATTTACCTAGAGAAGGCTATATCACCATCGAAGGCTATGACCACATCTGTGACAAGATCCGGCACATGCTTCTGGGTGCCGAGAAGCGTATTTATTTTTCCGCAACAGGTGAATTCCTGGAGCAATGGTCGGAGGAGATCAGGGAGCTGGTCCGGGCACAGAAAAAAGTGGTGCTGATTTCAGAAGACAACAGAGAACCTTTTCCGGAAGATGCGGAATTAAAGGCCGGGATCATAGAATACCTGGTGCCGGAGCATTTCAGAGAGCCTAAGGAAGAGGAACAGCAGATGGATCAGATCCGTCTCATCATAGATTCCGAGTACATTCTCACCGGTACGGTGACGGGAAAGAGCAGTGATACCTGCCTTTACAGTGGCCAGAAGAATTTTGTCAGAGTCTTCAAGGATGCCATGCGCAACGAGATCGCCCTCATTCGGTTGAAGCAGGGTGAGCAATAATTATGTAGAAAACGCTTTTGCCGGGTGGAAACGGCCGCAGCGTTCTCATAAATAGGATAAAATAGAAAGGGATAGAAAAATGAGTATCAGAGTCGCAATTTTAGGTTATGGTAACTTAGGAAAAGGAATGGAATGTGCAGTAAAGCAGAATGATGACATGGAGCTGGTAGCCGTATTTACCAGAAGAGATCCTGCTACAGTAAAGACTTTAACAGATGTGAAGGTTTATAATGTAGATCAGTTACTGTCCATGCAGGACAAGATCGATGTCCTGGTGCTGTGTGGAGGCTCCGCAACCGATCTGCCCAAACAGACCGCAGAGTATGCAAAATATTTCAACGTGGTAGACAGCTTTGATACCCATGCGAAGATCCCCGAGCATTTCGCACAGGTAGATGCTGCAGCAAAAGAGGGCGGCAAGGTAGCCATGATTTCCGTAGGCTGGGATCCCGGTATGTTCTCCCTGAACAGACTGTATGCCAATGCCATTTTAAGAGACGGCAGCGATTATACCTTCTGGGGTAAGGGTGTCAGCCAGGGACATTCCGATGCCATCCGTCGTATCCCCGGTGTCAAGGATGCCAAGCAGTATACCATTCCCGTAGAGTCCGCACTGGAAGCTGTCAGAAACTGTGAGAATCCGGTTCTGACCACCAGACAGAAGCATACCAGAGAGTGCTTTGTGGTAGCGGAAGAGGGCGCAGACAAGGCACAGATCGAAGAGCAGATCAAGACCATGCCCAACTATTTTGCAGATTATGATACTACTGTACATTTCATCACTGAGGAAGAACTGCAGAGAGATCACGCAGGTATCCCTCACGGCGGATTTGTACTGCGTACCGGCAAGACCGGATTAAACGGTGAGCACAACCATGTGATCGAGTACAGCTTAAAGCTGGATTCCAACCCGGAGTTCACTTCCTGCGTACTGACCGCTTATGCAAGAGCTGCTTACCGCATGAATCAGGAAGGCCAGAAGGGCTGCAAGACCGTATTTGATGTGGCACCTGCTTATCTGAGCACTCTGGCTCCGGAAGAGATGAGAAGCGCGTTACTGTAAATAAGATAGATGCAGAGGAGATACTTATGGAAAAAAAGGCATTTGTTACCAAAGAAATGATCGAAAAGATCGCAGAAAAATATCCCACACCGTTTCATATCTATGATGAAAAGGGAATCCGGGAGAATGCGAAGGCGCTGAAGGAAGCTTTTGCGTGGAACAAGGGCTACAAGGAGTTCTTTGCGGTAAAGGCGACTCCCAACCCTTTTCTGATCAACATCTTAAGAGATTACGGCTGTGGATGTGACTGCTCCTCTCTGACAGAGCTGATGCTCAGCAATGCTATGGGGGTAAAGGGAGAGGACATTATGTTCTCCTCCAACGATACCCCGGCCCATGAATTCGAATATGCGGCAAAAATCGGTGCCACCATCAATCTGGATGACATCACCCATATCGATTTCCTGGAGAAGACCATCGGTTATCTGCCCAAGACCCTGAGCTGCCGTTACAATCCCGGCGGATATTTTTCCATCAGCAATAACATCATGGACAATCCGGGCGATGCTAAATACGGTTTCACCACGGAGCAGATGTTTGAGGGATATAAGATCCTGAAGGCAAAGGGTGTGGAGAATTTTGGTATCCATTCTTTTCTGGCCAGTAACACGGTAACGAATGACTATTATCCCACTCTGGCAAGAGAACTGTTCGAACTGGCAGTAAAGCTGAAAGAGGAGACCGGCGTACACATTACCTTCATCAATCTGTCCGGTGGTATCGGTATTCCTTACCGTCCGGATCAGGAACCCAACGACATCAGAGTCATCGGCGAAGGCGTGCGTAAGGTATATGAGGAAGTTCTGGTACCGGCAGGCATGGGTGATGTGGCAATCTACACAGAGCTTGGTCGTTATATGATGGCACCTTACGGACATCTGGTGACCCAGGTCATCCATGAGAAGCATACTCATAAGGAATACATCGGTGTGGATGCCTGTGCCGTGAACCTGATGCGTCCCGCCATGTACGGCGCTTACCATCACATCACTGTACTGGGCAAGGAAAACGAGCCCTGCGACCACAAGTACGATGTGACCGGTTCCCTGTGCGAGAACAACGACAAATTCGCCATCGACCGGATGCTGCCAAAGATCGATATCGGTGACTATATTGCCATCCACGATACCGGTGCACACGGTTTTGCCATGGGTTACAATTACAACGGTAAGCTGAAATCCGCAGAGCTTCTGCTGAAGGAGGACGGCAGCGTGGAACTGATCCGCCGTGCCGAGACACCGAAGGATTATTTTGCAACCTTTGACTGTTTCGATATTTATAATAAGATTAATTTTGACGCATAACACTTACCCATAGGAGGTTGGCGTGACTGCTTGCAGGCAAAGCAAACCTCCTATGAGGGAAGTGAACGAACATGAGCAAGAAGGGCGGTAGCCCGGAATGCGAATGGGCGATATAGGAGGATACGAAGCAATGAAATATCCGAAACATATACAGCGTGGAGGGACCATTGGATTTGTGGCTCCTTCTTTTGGCTGTCAGATAGAACCTTATTACACTGCCTTTGGCAATGCCCAGAAGAAATTCCGGGAAATGGGCTATCAGTTACAATTAGGTCCCAACTGTTATGCCGGAGAGGGCATCGGTATCAGTAACACCCCCGAAAAATGCGGGCAGGAGCTGACGGATTACTATTGCAGCCCGGAAAATGACTGTCTGATCTCCTGCGGTGGTGGAGAACTGATGTGCGAGACCATGAGCCATGTGGATTTTGAGCGTCTGCGGGCAGCAGAGCCCAAGTGGTATCTGGGGTATTCTGACAATACCAACATGACCTATCTGCTGGCAACCATCTGTGATACCGCCTCCGTCTACGGCCCCTGCGCGGCTGCTTTTGGCATGGAGCCCTGGCATGCATCCCTGAAAGATGCCTTCGGAATATTGACCGGAGAGACCAAAGAGGTGCATGGATATGACAAGTGGGAAAAGGAGTCTCTGAAAAATGAAGAACAGCCTCTGTTGCCCTATAACACCACGGAATACAGAGTGCTGAAAAAGTATCTTGGCAGACAGACAGCAGAAGAGGAACCGGAGATCCGCTTTTCAGGTCGGCTGCTGGGCGGCTGTATGGATTGTCTGGTGAATCTACTGGGAACCCGGTTTGATAAAACACAGGATTTTCTGGAAAAGTATAAAGAGGACGGAATCATCTGGTTCCTGGAAGCCTGTGACCTGAATGTTTTTGCCATCCGCAGAGCCATGTGGCAGATGGAGGAAGCCGGATGGTTTCAGTATGTCAAAGGTTTTCTCATCGGAAGACCGTTGTGTTTCGGACAGGAGATGATGGGACTGGATCAGTACCAGGCAGTTCTGGCCGTGGCGGGAGAGAAGAATGTTCCCGTGATCATGGATGTGGATCTGGGACATCTGGCACCCATGATGCCGATTGTCACCGGAAGCTGTGCGGAAGTACAGGTACAGGGCAATGATGTCACCCTCCGTTATGACTATCGGTAAAAATGTATAAATTCATAGAAAAAGTGTAGAAATAAGAAAAGGCTCATCCCAAACGGGAGAGCCTTTTCGTGCGTCTATGGAACGCTCTATTCGTCGAAAACGATATTAGCAGCCAAAATTGAAGTAGCCGCAGAATGCATTCAACCACTGAGAACAGTTAATGAATTTGAAACACATACTTTCTTCCTCCTTTTCCTGTTGCCTGGTGTTCGGTTACGTCTGTGTTAGCTAAGCACAAATGAATTGTAACAATTTTGTAACAATTAATCCATAGGAGATGATTGGAAAAAAATTAGAAAAAGCAGGAAATGCGATGTGGTTATAAAAATACAAAAAGAAAGCGCAGAACCGATTCGATTCTGCACTAACTGCCGGCAATGGGACTTGAACCCATACGGTGTTGCCACCAACAGATTTTGAGTCTGCCTCGTCTGCCATTCCGACACGCCGGCATTCAAACACTCACAACAGAGATTATCTTATCATAGATTAAAAAAGTTGACAAGAGTTTTTTTCTGGAATCTTGCTACTATTTTTCTAGTCTTTTTACACAAGATGTTGTATAGTAGAAGTGTATGAGTATATGGGAACGCAATCTGTAGAACTGTTTTGGAATAGGGTGGAAGCATGAATTGCAAAGAATTTGAAAAGAATATTCCTGATTTCATTGCAGGAAAACTGGATTTTCAGACCTTGCAGGAATTCGGGGAGCATATGCGGGAATGCCCGGGCTGCAAGGAGGAATTGGTGATTCAGTTCCTTGTAACGGAAGGTATGCAGCGTCTGGAAGACGGCGATGCTTTTGACCTGCAGAGAGAACTGGAACTGAGACTTGCGGAAGCAAAGCGCAAGGTAAGATTTCATATGGCTTTTCTGAAGACAGGGGCCGTACTGGAAGTGCTGACGGTGATTTTTCTTATGGGATTTCTGGGATGGATCATCTCTTAGCGACACCTGATAGAATCAAGAGGACAGAATTAAGATAGGATAGACAGAGTATGAGTCAGAAACTGGTATTGATCGACGGACACAGTATATTGAACCGGGCATTCTACGGAGTGCCGGATCTGAGTAATGCAGAGGGACTGCACACAAATGCCATTTATGGTTTTTTGAATATTATGTTTAAAATTCTGGAGGAGGAAAAGCCGGAATATCTGGCAGTGGCTTTTGATGTTCATGCACCGACTTTCCGCCACAAAATGTATGAGGCTTACAAGGGAACGAGAAAGCCTATGCCGGAGGAATTGCGGGAGCAGGTGCCCGTCATGAAGGAAATCTTGAAGGCCATGCATATTACCATTATGGAGCAGGCGGGACTGGAAGCAGATGACATTCTTGGAACGCTGGCCAAAAAAGCAGAGCAGGCCGGATTGGAAGTATCACTGGTCTCCGGTGACAGAGATCTGCTGCAGATTGCCACGGATCATATCAAGATCCGGATTCCGAAGACGAAGCAGGGCAGAACGGAGATCGAGGATTATTATGCCGCAGATGTACTGGCTGCCTATCAGGTGACTCCGTTACAGTTTATCGAACTGAAAGCCCTGATGGGAGATACCGCCGATAATATTCCAGGAGTGCCGAAGGTGGGGGAGAAAACCGCACAGGCACTGATGGTGGAGTACGGTTCTCTGGATAATATTTATGCCCATGTGGAAGAAATCTCGAAAAAAAGTATCCGGGAATCCCTGATCGAGCATAAGGATCTGGCAGATCTGAGCAAGACGCTGGCAACGATCAAGACCGACTGCGAATTGCAGTTGGATTACGAACAGGCCAGAGCAGAGGGGTTCTATACCCCGGAAGCCTATACCTTGTGCAAACGTCTGGAATTCAAAAATTTGTTGGGAAGATTTGAAAAAGATGCCGCCGCCAATGACAGCAAGATCGCAGAAAGCTTCCGACAGATTGAAGATAAAAAAGAATTTTTACAATATCTGAAAAAAGCGCAGAAACAGAAGGAGATCGGCCTGTGGCTGATCACGGAACCAGTGGATGCTACTACGAAAAAAGAAGAATTGCTGGGGGTGGCATTGTCTGTGTCCGATGAGGAGACGGTATTTTATGCCCTGACCCATGAAAAGGAACCGGAAGGGCAGTTAAGTCTGTTTGCGGAAGCGGTGGAATCTGTGGATGACACCGCAGAGATCACGGAAGCTCTACAGGAACTTTCCGCAGGTACGGATACACAGATCGCTACCTTTGATGTGAAGCACCAGTATGACTATCTGGACCGCAGCAGTACAGAACAGTATTTTGACGTATTGATCGCGGCGTATCTGCTGAATCCTCTGAAGAATGATTATGACATGGAGGCCATTGCTTCGGAGCATCTGGGAATTCTGATCCCGGGCAGAGCGGAAGTATTCGGCAAGAGAGATTTCCGGACACTGCTTTCCGAGGACGCCGGGAAAGCCATGGAGTATGCGTGCTACGGAGCCTATGTCTCCCGGAAAGGCAAAAAAGTCCTGAAGGACAAGCTGGAGGCAGCAGGCATGAAATGTCTCATGGAGGAGATGGAGATGCCTCTTTCACTGGTACTGTATGACATGCAGAAAGAAGGTGTGGCTGTAAAGCGGGAGGAACTGAAGGCTTATGGGGATGCACTGGTGGCCCGCATTGAGGAACTGGAACAGTCCATTCACACACAGGCAGGAACAGAGTTCAATATCAATTCCCCCAAGCAGCTGGGCGAGGTACTGTTTGAGACCATGCAGATCCCCGGCGGCAAGAAGACCAAGACCGGATATTCCACAGCTGCGGATGTGCTGGAAAAGCTGTCGGCGGATTACCCTATTGTAAGAGATATCCTGGAATACAGAGGTCTGACCAAGTTAAAGTCCACCTATGCAGACGGACTGGCAGCTTTTATTGAAGAGGACGGCAGGATCCATACGAATTTCAATCAGACCATTACTGCTACGGGGCGTATCAGCTCTACAGAGCCGAATCTGCAGAACATTCCCATGCGTATGGAACTGGGCAGACAGATCCGCAAGGTATTTATCCCCAGAGAAGGCTATGAATTCATGGATGCGGACTATTCCCAGATCGAACTGCGTGTGCTGGCTCATATGTCCGGAGACGAACAGCTGATTGATGCTTACAGACAGGAAGAGGATATTCACCGGATCACGGCATCCAAGGTATTCCATACTCCTTTCGAGCAAGTCACGGATCTGCAGCGCCGGAATGCCAAGGCAGTCAATTTCGGTATCGTCTACGGTATCAGTTCCTTTGGACTGAGTCAGGATCTGAGTATCAGCAAAAAGGAAGCGGCACAGTACATTGAACAGTATTTTGCCACTTACCCGAAGGTGAAGGAATTCATCGACAAACTGGTGGCGGATGCAAAGGAAAAGGGCTATACGGAGACCATGTTTGGCAGAAGACGCCCTATCCCGGAACTGTCATCCTCCAATTTCATGCAACGGTCCTTCGGCGAGCGGGTGGCCATGAATGCCCCTATTCAGGGAACGGCGGCGGATATTATCAAGATCGCCATGATCAAGGTATGGAAAGCATTGAAAGAGGAAGGGTTAAAATCCCGTCTGATCCTGCAGGTGCATGACGAACTGTTGGTTGAGACCGCACAGGAGGAAGAGGCAAGAGTCCGTGAGATTCTTACGGAAAATATGAAGTCCGCGGCAGATCTGGCGGTGACGCTGGAAATCGATCTGCACACGGGCAATAACTGGTATGAGGCGAAATAAATGCGTTTTATAGGTATTACAGGCGGTGTGGGTGCCGGGAAAACAGAGATTTTAAAATATATCGGACAGCATTATAAATGTGAGATCTATCTGGCGGATGAGATCGGGCATAAAGTCAAGGAACCGGGAACCGAAGGCTATCATGCGCTGGTAGCGCTGATGGGAGACGGAATCCTTGCGCCGGACGGACAGATCGATAAGCCGGTAATGGCGGCAAAGATTTTTGCAGATCCGACACTGTTGGAACAGGTGAATGCCATCATTCATCCTGCGGTTAAAAAATATCTGGCGGATCGTCTGGCAGAGGCAAAGAATAAGGGCGATGTGGAACTGTTTTTTGTGGAAGCGGCACTTTTGATCGAGAGCGGGTATGAACATATAGTGGATGAAATGTGGTATATCTACGCCAGAGAAGATGTACGCAGAAGAAGACTTTCGGAAAGCCGCAATTACACACCGGAGAAGATAGAAAAGATCATAGCATCACAGCTTTCGGAGGAAGAATTCCGGCAGCATTGTGATTTTGTCATTGATAACAGTGACAGTCTGGAAGACAGCTACAGACAGATCAGACAGAAACTGGAGGCATATTCATGGAAGGAGTAAAAGAAAAACAAGGACAGCTGGTATTCGGACTGGATATCGGTACGAGAAGCATCGTAGGTACGGTAGGATACTTAAATGGCGGGAAGTTCCATGTGCTGGCACAGCGCTCCAAGGAGCATGAGACCAGAGCCATGCTGGACGGACAGATCCATGACATCGGCAAGGTGGGAGAGACTATTTCCCAGGTAAAGGAACAGCTGGAAGCGGATCTGGGCAGAGAACTTACGGAAGTATGTATCGCAGCTGCAGGCCGTGTGCTGCGTACCGTCACTACCTATGTGGAGCACAGCTTTGAGAGCGACCGGGAGATCACGCAGGAAGATGTGTATTCCTTGTGTACCATGGGCGTGGAGAAGGCTTACGAGGAATTCCAGAACAGCAATACGGATACAGATATGAAATTCTACTGTGTGGGTTATACGGCCATGCGGTATTACATGAATGGCTACCAGATGGGTAATCTGGAGGGACATAAGGCAAAAAACATTGCAGTGGATCTGATCGCCACGTTTCTGCCGGATGATGTAGTGGACGGTCTGTATAAGGCAGTAGAACTGGCGGGCCTGCATGTGGCGAATCTGACACTGGAGCCTATTGCTGCCATTCAGGTAGCAATTCCGGAGAAGTTCCGTATGTTAAATATGGCATTGGTGGACGTGGGTGCAGGCACCAGTGATATTTCCATTACCAAAGAGGGAACCATCACAGCCTATGGCATGATCCCCGTAGCAGGAGACAGCCTGACGGATATTCTGGTACAGCATTGTCTCGTGGAATTCGAGGTGGCCGAGCAGATCAAGAGAAAATGCAGAACCCAGGAGACTATCGAATACGAAGATATCATGGGACTGCCCCAGACCATCAAAGCCAGCGAAGTGCTGGAACTGCTGGATCCGGAGATCGAACGTATGACCCAGCTGGTATCCGATACCATCAAAGAACTGAACGGGGACAAACCGGTCAGTGCCGTGTTCGTGGTAGGCGGCGGTGGAATGGTGCCCGGTTACACGGAGAAGCTGGCAGAGAAGCTGGGCATCGTGAAGGAACGTGTGGCAATCCGGGGACAGGAAGTCATGCAGACCATTACATTTGAACTGGAAAATGCCAGAAAGGATGCCATGATGGTAACACCTATCGGTATCTGTTTAAGCTATTATGTACAGAGCAATAATTTTATTTTCGTGGAATTCAACGGAGAGCGGGTAAAGCTCTATGATAACGGCAAATTATCCGTGACAGATGCCGCCATGCAGATGCAGTTCCCCAATGACCAGCTGTTCCCCAGAAAAGGGGAAGCCCTTCTGTTTACTGTCAATGGTAAGACCCGTATGGTGCGGGGCGAACAGGGAGAGGCAGCAGTCATCCGGGTCAACGGAGACGAGGCGGATATGTATACCCAGGTACATAATGGGGACCGCATTGTGGTAACACCTTCCACGGAGGGCGAACCGGCGGTGTTGGAGCTGGGAAAACTCTCTGAACTGGGGGATGCACTGCAGGTCTATGTGAACGGTAAACAGATCAGTCTGCCGAAGACAGCGGAAGTCAACGGTCACAGAGAGAATGAATTCTACCGGATTGGCCAGAACGATGATATTCGGATTCGGAATTCTTATACTGTAAAGGAAATCGCAGAATTTCTGGATGTGCCTCTCGGTGCGGATATCAAGGTCAATGATACAGCGGCGCAGCCGGATACCAGAGTTTATGAGCATTTCACCGTAAGCTGGGATATGAAGAACCCGCTGCCGGAAGGGAGTTATGCAGACCTGCCGGATGAGGACACAGAAGAGGATGCCTATAGAGAAGAGCCTGTGATGCAGAAGGCAGAGGCTGTGGCAGGAGAAGCGGCGATGACACAGGGGACAGAGACTGCGGCAGAAAACGGGACGGCTTCCGTGACAACGCAGGGGACTTCCGGGAAGCAGGACGAAAAGTACGAAAGCGTGGAACAGACGGCACAGAGCCAAAGCGTGGCACCACAGGGACCGCATCCATTAACAGTGATCGTGAACCATTCCCCCATCACCATGCAGGGTAAGGCTTCCTATGTATTTGTGGATGTGTTTGATTATATTGATTTTGATCTGGGATCCTCCGCATCCGCAGGCAGATCCATTGTGACGAACTTAAATGGACGCCCGGCACAGTTCATGGAACCTTTGAACGAGGGAGATGTGATCGAGATCTACTGGAAAAGCATGCACTAGTATGCATTAATGCCGAAGATGGAAAACGGCAAAGAGTAAGACAGAAGTAAGATAGAAAAGAGATTAAGAAGTTATGAGATTATGTAGTATTGCCAGCGGCAGCAGCGGCAACTGTATTTATGTGGGATCAGAGGCCACGCATCTGCTGGTGGACGTGGGAATCAGCGGCAAAAAGGCGGAGGCCGGGCTGAACAGTCTGGGACTCACCGGAAGAGATCTGGATGGCATCCTGGTGACCCACGAACATATGGATCATGTGGCGGGACTGGGTGTCATGGCGAGAAAATATGAAGTGCCGATCTATGCCACAACGGGAACCCTGGAAGAAATCCAGAAGATGGGGAATCTGGGCAAGATCGATCCAGCCCTGTTTCGGGAAGTGAAGGAAGATGTGAAACTGACTATCAAGGATCTGACTGTCAATCCCATGAAAATCTCCCATGATGCGGCACAGCCGGTGGGCTATCGTATTGCTTACGGAGATAAAAAGGTAGGAATCTGTACGGATTTAGGAGTCTATAATGATTACACCGTGGAGTGCCTGAAGGGAATGGATGCCTTGCTGCTGGAAGCGAATCATGATGTGAAGATGTTGCAGGTAGGACCTTATCCCTATTATCTCAAACAGAGAATTCTGGGGGACAGAGGACACCTTTCCAATGAAAATTCCGGCAAGTTGCTTTGTCGAATCCTGCATGACAAGCTGCAGGCTATCGTGCTGGGACATCTCAGCAAGGAGAATAATCTTCCGGAGCTGGCCTATGAAGCGGTCCGGATGGAAATCACCATGGGAGAGAACCCTTACCGGGCGGAAGACTTCCGGATGATGGTGGCAGACAGGAGCAATGCATCTCCGGTGATCAATATTGCGTAGCGGATGCGCAGCGCATCAGCCAGCATTATTCGTTGGAGCCGCATCATAGCACGCTTTTGCGTCATTTCATGACTAGCTTTGCTCCATAGTTTGGCGCTCGGTGCCTGAAACATATTCGCTCACAAAATGATGCAAGCATGATTTCTGTGTCTGAATATGTTCATAGGCTGAACTTGAGGTTGCAAATTGTAGTAAAGTGTAGTTTAATAGATAAAAATAATAGCATGATTTCATGCAGAAAATGAGGGCGATTATGAAAAGAACAATTATTACGGTAGTTGGTAAGGACACAGTAGGCATTATCGCAAAGGTATGTACCTATCTTGCGGAAAACGGCATCAATATCCTGGATATTTCCCAGACCATCGTACAGGGATATTTTAACATGATGATGATCGTTGACACCAACCAGATGCAGAAAACTTTTGGTGACATGGCAGATGAACTGGCTGTTCTCGGAGAAGAGATTGGCGTAGTGATCAAGTGCCAGAAGGAAGAGATCTTTGACAAGATGCACCGCATCTGATAAGCCCCACGATTTCGAAATAAATAAGACCCGAAGGGGCAGATAGGAGCCGTAATGATCAATTTATATGAAGTAACAGAGACCAACAAAATGATCGAGGAAGAGAACCTGGACGTGCGTACCATCACACTGGGTATCAGCCTGTTAGACTGTATCGATTCCGATCTGGACAGATTAAATGAGAGGATTTATAACAAAATCTACGAAGCAGCCAAGGATCTGGTGAAGACCGGAGAGGAGATCTCCAGAGAATTTGGCATCCCCATTGTAAATAAGAGAATTTCCGTAACTCCCATTGCACTGATCGGTGGTGCGGCATGTCATACGATAGAAGACTTTGCAAGTATTGCAAAGACATTGGATAAGGTAGCACATGAGGTTGGTGTGAACTTCCTGGGCGGTTATTCCGCATTGGTCAGCAAGGGAATGACC
>UMGF01070075.1_pt1 | contig 13409 bp, 4 predicted proteins | sample 1965181 | NCBI WGS metagenome assembly UMGF01 (sample SAMEA4836063, study PRJEB28245) | human gut metagenome | biome: gut microbiome; material: fecal sample | place: Denmark | collected 2008 | reverse complement strand
TGCACTGGAATCGCACATGTGGCGCGTATTACCGGCGATCAGGGCTTGCTGGATGCGGCGCATCGTTTTTGGAACAACATCGTGTCGAAACGCATGTATGTAACGGGTGCGATCGGTTCCACACATGTGGGGGAGTCGTTCACGTACGATTACGATCTGCCGAACGACACCATGTATGGCGAAACGTGCGCTTCTGTGGCGATGAGCATGTTTGCCCGCCAAATGCTTCTGTTGGAACCGAATGGTGAATATGCCGACGTGCTTGAGCGTGAGCTGTTCAATGGTGCCATCGCGGGCATCAGCCTTGATGGCAAGCAGTATTACTATGTGAATGCGTTGGAGACTTCGCCGGACGGTTTGGACAATCCGGATCGGCATCATGTGCTTTCGCATCGTGTCGATTGGTTTGGCTGCGCATGCTGCCCAGCTAATGTCGCGCGATTGATCGCGTCGGTGGACCGTTATGTGTATACCGAACGTGACGGCGGTCGCACGGTGCTCGCTCACCAGTTCATTGCGAATCAGGCAAGTTTTGATTCCGGGTTGCATGTGGAGCAGCGTTCCGATTTTCCGTGGAACGGTCATATTGAGTACATGGTGGAATTGCCCGCTGAGGCGGCTGATTCGGTACGTTTCGGCGTGCGTATTCCCACATGGTCGGCTGATTCCTATGCGCTGACATGCGATGGTGTTGCTGTGAAGACGGCTCCGGAAAACGGTTTCGTATATTTCGCAGTTGCTCCGGGAACTGCATTGCATGTGGTGCTGGATCTTGATATGGCAGTGCGATTGGTGCGTGCCAACTCTCATGTGCGTTGCGATGCAGGTCGTGTTGCGGTGATGCGCGGTCCGCTCGTCTATTGCGCGGAGCAAGCCGATAATGCCGGCGATCTGTGGACGTACCGTCTTGCTGATGGCGTGGATGCTGCGGATGCCACGGTTACTTTCGAGAGTGATTTGCTTGGAGGTGTTGACGCGGTGACGTTGCCTGCCGTTCGTGAGGCTGCGGATGCCGTGGACGCCCCGTTGTACATGTCCGCTCAGCGTGACGCCTCAGATGAGCGGACGTCGCTCAAGCTGGTGCCCTACTACGCATGGGCCAACCGCGAACTCGGCCAAATGAACGTGTGGTTGCGCAGCTAAACAAAAGAAAGACTTGCTACCCGGCGCTATGAGTGCCATGGTGCCGGGAAGCGGGTGAGCGCGGCGTGATCGATTGGAGCCGAATGCGCCGCGCTGACTGGAATGAGAGACCGGCTGCCCCTTATGGGGTGGCCGGTTTTGTCATAGCCCCTAGTATAAGACGGGAAAATGCGAAAACTTTCCTTTTCGCATAAAAGCCATCGTATGGCAGTTCACTTAGAAAGCATTGGAGAAAACTGAAAGAAAATTTGCGAAACCGTATTCGCGTCATGTATTCTTGAAATGTCGGTGGACGCTCCAATCTCATGTCCATCGCACGACTCTCATTCCTACAGAAAGAAAGTTGGATGCCAGGGAACGAGCCTTGGCAACCAAGGGCCAACGATGGTCCATGTAGGAGGAATTGATGACACCATCAACAAGGAAGAAAGGGATTGTCACGTCATTGGGCGTGCTGACGGCAGTGGCCACACTGTTGTCTGGCGGTGTGACGACCGCATACGCCAATGACGCGCTGACCAATCCGAACTCTGCCATGGGGTATCCGAGTTTCAAGGGGGCCGCCGACCCGATTCCGGGCACCGGCGTCGCTTTCGATCCCTCGACAAGCTACCTCAAGCAGGTGTTCGATGCGGATGTTGCCAACGGTGCCGGAACCGACACCGCACACGACTTCTGGATCGACAAGATGCTGACGCGCACAGGCACCGCACCAAACGGTACCGGCACCAACGATGCTGGCGACTACAACTATGCGGGCGCAGACAAGAACGAATACCTGTTCTCACGTGGCCGTGCCGCATTCATGTACACGCATACGCCGGAAGCACTTGGTTTCGTAGGAGATGTCGCATACTGGGATCAGACCGGCAACGACGGCTTTACCGTTGAGGTAAGCATTGGCGGTTCCAAGCAGACCCTGCGCGAGAACACCGACAAGCGCAAGCAGACGCCAAGCTACTTCACCACGGAATTCACCAACGGCGACAAGACCATTACCGTCACCGAAGTCAAGTACATCACCTACACCAATGTGATGGTCGCGAATTTCACCATCACCAGCACCACCGGCGGTGACGTAACGCTGACAGCAGCCTCGCCATTCGCACAAGACGGCAATGACGGCGACACTGAACTGACCGGTCGCTTCAATGTGAAGAACGATCTGACCACCATCTATCCACGGTTCTCCGGCAACGGTTTCACCGTAAAGAACGGCAAACTCGCTTCCACCCTCACCTTGGAAGCGAACGTGCCACAAACCACCAAGCTGCAGCTTGGCCTGATCGCCAACGAGTTGCCGGACTCCACCGCGGAATACGAAGCCCGATTCAACGGCGATCTCACCGATCCGGCCGCTTCCTACAAGGATTCCGTGACCACCTACAACCAGTGGTGGGTCGATAACATTCCTTACGTGGAAACCCAGGAACACAATATCGACAAAACTGTGTTCTACCGCTGGTGGCTGAGCCGTTTCAACATGTTGGATGCTAATATGCCGGGCAATACGTTCCAGTATCCGACCTCCATCGAAGGCGTGCTCGGATACAACAACCAGATCGTGCTGACATCCGGCATGTTCATCAACGACACCAAGTGGTTCCGTAACGCCGAATACTCGTACGGCACTTGGGTGTCGGCCGGGCAGACAGCTAAGAAAGGCCAGTCCGGGTATTACTACTACCACGACAATCCGGGCGATCCAGCCAATTGGAACCACAGCTACACGCAGTACATCACCAAGGCCGGTTGGGACTCCTACAAGGTGCACGGCGGCCCGTCATCATTGGCTGAAGCGTTGGGTGATTACGGTTCCGAAGATGTCAAAGGTCTGCTCAATTCGCAAAGCGAGCCAGACAGCAACGACAACCAGAATAGCAACGGCAACAAGCTGATCGACTGGTCGTGGTGGTCCATGACCGGCAACGATGCCGACGCGGTGTCGTTCTCCGAACCCGGTCGTTCCGGCCAGCGTATGGACCGTGCCGACGGTTCCGCCAACATGTGGGCCAACGCCAATGCCGCCGCGCAAGCATACAAGGCTGCCGGAGACACCGAAAAAGCCGCTGAAATGCAGCAGATCGCCGACGCCATCAAGCAGGATGTGCTCGACAACCTGTGGGATTCCGACAGCAAACTGCTGCTGCACAAGTGGCTGAACGACGGTCAATTCGCGAAATACAAGGAACTCAACAACTACTATCCGTATTCCGAAGGTCTGATGCCGACCGGCAATGATGATTACGATAGTGCGTTGCGCTTGTTCGAAGATGCCGACGAATTCCCGATTTTCCCGTTCTTCACCGCGAATCAGGCAGACAAGAAGGCGCTGAATTTCCCAGGATCAAACAATTTCTCCATTATCAATGCAACTCCGCTGCTGCAAATCTATTCTGCGGGAATCCGTGATTATAATGCTGCAGACAACGGATATATCACGAACGAATCGTTCAAGAAACTGCTGTATTGGGTGGCGTTCTCGCATTATCAGGGAGGTGACAACCAGTATCCGGACCAGAACGAATTCTGGAATATGGATAATAATTCCGCAGGAAGCACGATTCCGGAGAAGAACGCCGACGCCAGCAAGAACGGTGGAAAGATCACCTACCGTTCCTGGATTCACCACACCCAGCTTGGCACCACCAACTGGACGATTGTGGAAGACGTGGCAGGTATGGTTCCGCGTGAAGACAACAAGATTGAACTCAATCCGATCGAGATTCCCGGTTGGAACCACTTCACCGTTAACAACCTGAGCTACCACGGGCAGGATCTGTCGATCGTATGGAACAACGACGGCACCTACAACGCTCCGAAGGGATATACCCTGTATGTGGACGGCAACGCCGTGTTCACCTCCGATAAGCTCGCCCACCTCATCTACGATCCGGCCAGTGGAACCGCTGAGGTTGCCGATGATTCCGGAGCGGTGATCACCGGCGCGACCACCGCCACCATGCCGAACGCCAACGAAGTGACCTACGCATCGAACAGCAGGGTTACGCAGATCTTCGCGCAGTCCGGACAGAACGTGGACGAAGCGTCCAAGAGCCAGACCAACGTGGCCAAGGACGCCGATGTGGAAGCCACTTACGAAACCAAGGGCTACCCGGCAACCAATGCAGTGGACGGCAAGAACGTGATGGAATCCTTCTGGGGCACCAAGGGATCCAAGAACGCCAAGGATTCGCTGACCGTAACGTTCAAGAATGGAGTGCAGAACATCGACGACGTGCGTTTGTACTTCTACCAGACCTCGTCCAGCCAGACGATTTCCGGCTACAGTGAGCCGTCGGTGTACACGCTTGAATATCAGGATGAGGCCGGCGCATGGCATGTCCTGCCGAACCAGGTGCGTACGCCTACTTACGCGGGAGCCAACTACAACCGCGTGCAGTTCTCCAAGGTCGTGGCCAAAGCCATTCGTGCCACCTTCACTCCGCAAGCAGGTCAGGCCATTGGCTTGAAGGAGATTCAGGCCTACGAAACCGACATTGTGCCGGAAGGCGAACCTACGAACCAGGCGCCAAGCGTTGACGCCTACATTGCCAGCAGCACCTCGTCCGGTGCGCAGCTGGTGGGCACGGTGAAGGACGACGGCCTGCCGTCTGACACGCTCACCACCACATGGGAGCAGGTGTCTGGCCCTGAAAACGGCGAAGCGAAGTTCGTCGACGCAACCGCTGCCAACACTACGGTCACGTTCAACCGTGAGGGTGACTATGTGCTCAAACTCACCGCATTCGACGGTGAGAAGACCGGTTTCAAGGAAGTCACCGTTCACGGCATTCCTTCCGACGGCACGGTGAATGTGGCTTCACAGTCCACTGCGAGCGCCAGCTTCACCAATCCATATCAGGCGAAGGACAATGCCAAGAAGGTTATCGACGGTCAGGTGTTGTATACCAATACTCCGAATGAGACCTGGAATAATTGGGGTGACAATACCGGTACCGAGCCGTGGCTGCAGCTTGCCTGGGATGGCACTGTTCCGTTGAAGAAGGCGAAGCTGTTCTTCTGGACTGACGGTGGCGGTGTGCCGATGGTCAAGTCGTGGAAGTTGCAGTATGCGGATGAGAATGGCGATTGGCAGGATGTGAAGCTTGCCGCCGGCCAGTCTTATACCACGATGCAGGGTGAAGGCAATGAGGTTCGTTTTGCCGAAACGGTGGAGACGAACAAGTTGCGTGTGCTGTTCCCGAAGGGTGCCATTGTTGGTGCTACCGAATTTGAGGCGTATGCGCTTGATCCGGTGAGCGTGGATGGCGTGAATCGTATGGTGCAGACTGGCAGCAAGGCTGCCGATGTGAATCTGCCGAAGACGGTGAGTGCCAGCTATACGGACGGTTCCCGTCGTGACTTGAGTGTTGCGTGGGATGCCATCACTGACGATCAGCTTGCTTCCGATAGCGAGTTTGCGGTTTCCGGAACGGTTATTGGCGCGCTCGCTGGAACCAAGGCCACTATTGGCGTGCGTTCCGACGCGCAGTCTCAGACTGCTGGTGCGGCTCAGCCGATCGAACAGACGGTGTACCAGAATTCCAAGTCGGTGGCTTTGCCGTCTGTGGTTCCGGTGCGATTCCCCAACGGCATGCTTGACGATCGCACGGTTATGTGGGATGAGGCAAGTGTTGCCGGCGTCAAGTTGGACACCATCGGCGATTATGAGGTGTCCGGCACGGCTGAGGGTTCAAGCTCGCAGGCCAAGATTACAGTGCATGTGGTCGCCGATCCGAATGGTGGTGCCGATCCTGATCCTGAGCCGACGCCGGATCCCAAGCCGGAGCCCGATACTCCGTTGACTGGTTGGATTGAAGGCAGGGCCATTGACACCACGGTGAGTGCCGAGGCGAGCTGGTCTCCGGCTTCCGGCAAGCTCAACGATGGTGTGCTGGTTGACGATACGTGGCCGTCTGATGATGACGCCGATGTGAATGGCCGCGTGTGGGGCAGCTGGGGCCAAGCTTCCGCTGGCATGTACGCGCAGTACACCTGGAGCAAGGAAGCCACCGTCGATTCCAGCCGTGTGCAGTTCTGGGCCAACTTCGCGGAGCGTAATGATGCCAAGGGCGGTTTGGATGTTCCGGACAGCTGGAAGATTCAGTACTTGGCTTCTGATGGTATATGGAAGGATGTGGAGAATGCGCAATACTCCACCGTGCGTAATTCCCCGGCCTCACGTGCCTCTGACGATGCTCAAGGCTGGAGCGTGGCCACGTTCACTCCGGTGAAGACCACGTCGTTGCGCTTGGTGCTTGATCCGCCGACCGCCGAGGGCGTCACCTTCGGTCTGGCGGTTGCCGAGTGGGGCGTGCATGCTGCGGAAAGCACTCCTGATCCAGAACCGACTCCTGACCCGGATCCAACCCCTGATCCGGAACCAAGCGTGGACAAGAGCAGGCTCGAATCCGCCATCAACGCAGCCGGTTCCGTGCAACAAGCTAATTTCACGCCGAACAGCTGGAAGGCATTCTCCGAAGCCATGGGTAACGCTCAAAAGGTGTATGCGGACGAGAGCGCCACCCAGGATCAGGTGGATGCGGCCATCAAGCAGCTTGAAGAAGCCCAGCAGACACTGGTGAAGAAAGCCGACACCACTGAGTTGAAGACGGTTCTTGACCAGGCACAGGGCGTCAGCGGTGACCTCTACACCGAAGCCAGCGCCAAGAAGTTGGCTGAAGCAGTGGATGCCGCCTCCAAGGTGCTGAACGATGAGAACGCCACCCAAGCTGATGCGGATGCCGCAGTCAAGCAGCTGACCGAGGCCATCGCCGGACTTGAACTCAAGCCAGCACCGAAGCCGGACGACGACAAGACCGACCCCAAGCCGAATGCCAAGCCCGGAAACAAGCCGGTTTCCAAGTCTGAAGTCAGTGCCGCAATCAGCAGCACCGGCAGCAATGTCATCGGCATCGCCGTCGTAGGAATGATCGTCCTGCTGACGGGAGCCGCCATCATGCTGACGCGCCGCAACCGCGACTAGCGCTAGCAATTGCTCAAGTCCTCTTACGGATCGCACGAGGAATACCAACGTAACCTAAGCAATCCGTAAGAGGACTTTTCAATATCCAATCGTGAAAACAGGAATATTCATGAGCTTTTCGCACATCTCACATGCGTCGATGAAGACGCTGGTGGCAGGCATCGCAGCCGCAGCCACCTTATGCACGGGAGCAATCGCAACCATGCAGACAGCCAACGCGGCCGACGCAAGTACCGCGCCCAGCGTCGCCGGACACGCCTACAACGATCTGCCGGTCGGCAATCCCGACGTCACCGTCACACAAATCGACAACAGTGCGTTGCCGGCAACCCTTCGCAACCCCATCGGGCAGAACGAAGGAACCAATACCCCCAACGACCTGTCGCAAAACTACTATTCCGCAGACGCATCCACCCTTGAATACGATGGCAAACTCTTCGTATTCACCGGACACGACGAGGCCGAACCAACCTACGGGTCCTTCAATATGAAAGACTGGGGCGTCTACGTAACCGACAATCCGGAATCCGGCAAATGGACGCACTACAAGACCATCGCCAAAGCCGACCTGTTCGACTGGGCAACCGGCGACGGAGCCTACGCAGGACAAGTAGTAGTCGACGATGCTGGCACCGCAGACACGGCCGACGACTGGTTTTACTACTACGTGCCAGTCAAAGACAAGAACGCAGCCGCGGGAGCCGACCCGTTCTCCATCGGCGTGGCCAAATCAAAAAGCCCCCTCGGACCATGGGTCGACGCCATCGGAGCGCCGTTGCTGACTACCACGCAGACGCAAATCGAAACCATCGATCCCGCATTCTTCGTGGACAATGACGGTACCGGATATCTGCACTTCGGCACCTTCAACAGCGAACTCGCCGTAAAAATGCAGCGGGACGCCAACACTGGCCGCACCTCATATGTTGCCGTGGAAACCATGGACGGAACGGCGGACGGAGCGCCGAAAATCTACAATATGCGTGACGCCGACGCGCTCGCCAACATACCCGACTACGATGCCAGCAAAGACGTGCTTGGCAGCGACTATGCGAACCAAGTGAACGCGTCGCTGACCTTGGGCAACAACGGCGGCGCTTATGCCAACGGGCCCAAAGGCTTCTTTGAGGCGGCATGGGTGTTCCGTGAAGGAGACACCTACTACAACGTGTACGACGGTGGCAAACCCGGGTCGGGAGTGGCGACCTGCGTGGAATCCAACTATCAGGCGTGCGTGCAATACTCCACGTCGGCAAGCCCTCTTGGGCCGTGGACGTACCAAGGCGTAATCGTCGAATCGGGATCGTCCACCACCATGCATCCGTCGATTCAACGATTCGGCGGCAAATGGTGGGTCACCTACCACACTGGAGACAAGACTGGTGGTACTGACTTCCGCCGTGCAGTCTGCATCGATGAAGTGACGTGGAATGGCGGGCGCATGAACGCCGTTTCGCATCCGACCAAAGCCGAACGGTTGCAACCCTCACGCAACGTGGCCCCCTATGCGTCAGTGGACGCGACCTACACCGAAACACCCGCCTACAAGGGTTCCGTGAACGACGGGCGAGTGCTGGAAACTGCTGTAGTACCGCCGAACCATTGGACGAACTATCGAAAGATGCCACAAACACAATCCTCCGATTCACTGATCTACCAGTGGAATGGCGCTGTACGTGTGAATGGATCGAAAGTCTGGTTCGATACCGATGCGAACGCATTGCGTGCCCCTGCCTCATGGAAACTGCAATATCTTGACGCAGACGGTTCCTGGAAGGACGTGCCCAATTCCAGCGAATACGGCGTGGATACAGGCAAGAACGCGCCTAATGAAGTGACATTCGACGCAGTGACCACCACTGCGCTCAAACTTGACATGACCGCGCAAGCCGTTGACGGGGGCTATGCTTCCGTTGGCGTTCCTGAATGGGAAGTATACGCGCAACAGGGAGCAGTTGTGGCTGAACGGCCAGCCGACGTCTACGCCAAGACCGGAGACGCGCCGGAATTGTCGAACACGGTGAAAGTCGCGTACGGCTCGGAAACAGTGGAAACTCCGGTTTTGTGGCGCACGGTGTCTGCTTCTTCGTATGCGCAGGCGGGTGAGTTCACCGTGCAAGGTGTGGTTGCTGGCATTGAAACCAAGCAGCAGGCTGATGATCTGACAGCCGGCAACGTAGCCGTGACCGTACATGTTTCCGACGATTACGTAAAACCGGCTGATACCATTGCTCCTGCCGTGCGTGTGGCATTGGCTGGCACGGCTGGCAATGATGGTTGGCTGGTCACTTCACCGATCGCTCTTATTACGGCTTCCGACAATGCGGCTGCGCCGATCGCAAAACTCGAACTTGCGGTCGGGGATGGCGCATGGGCGACCGTCGGAACGAATGTGAACACTGCGGTAAAGGCTGTGACTGGCGAGGGTATAGTGAGTGTGCGTGCGCGTGCCACTGATGCGGCCGGCAATGTGAGCGAAATCGCTGCTGCGGAAGCGCGTGTGGATGCTACGGCTCCTACGGTAACCGCCTCGGTAGATGCGGCTTCCCGCACTATGACATTGACCGCCTCAGATGGTGCTGGATCCGGTGTGAAAACGGTGGAATACCGGGTTGGAAACGGCGAATGGCAGCAATATGAAGAAGGCGCGGCGATTACTGCTTCTTCGTCGAAGCGTGAAACGGTGAGCTATCGGGCTTCGGACATTGCTGGCAATATGTCGGCTGCGGGCGTCAAAGATATTCCATCCGATACGTCGGTGCCGTTGGCCGGCTATATCGAGCAAGATGCCGTTGCTACTGACGTGGACAAAAAAGCGTCTTCTTGGACAGCTGGTGTTGCCGCGCTTAACGACGGCAAAACCATTCCGGGCGATTGCACGGTTGATAACGCCTGCATTTGGGGTACGTGGCCGAATACCGGTGAAATGAAGCTCGACTACGAATGGGATCGCGAAGTCACCATCGATTCCAGCCGTGTGCAATTCACCTCCGATGGAGGGGGCTTGGGAATGCCGGCGTCGTGGAAACTGCAGTATTGGGATGCTGAAACGAATGCGTTTGTGGATATTCCCGATGCCACATATACATTGGTCACCAATGCTCCCGGCGCTTACGGTACCGATAACGGCGGATGGAGCGAGGCAACCTGGACTGACGCGGTGAAGACCACTAAGCTGCGCATGGTGATTCAATCCGGCAGTGCATCGCCGGCTGCCGCCGAATGGCAGGTTCATGCACCTGAACCGACTCCGGACCCGACCCCCGATCCGACGCCTGAGCCCGAGCCGGAACCAACGCCAACTCCAAAGCCGACTCCGGATATCGATAACAACGGCAAGCAGGACGGTAATAATGCCAAGCCTTCTGCGAAACCGCAATCATCGCAGCAATCTCAGTCTCAACGTAAGAAGAAGCTAAGCTCTACAGGCGTCGCTACTACGGCAATCGTCATTGCCATGACGGTGCTGGCCACGGCGGGGTGCTGCATCTTCGTAGCCAAGCGGGGCAAGCTGCGTAACTGAATCCAACATAAAAGTGGTAAGTTCTCAGCCTCGGCCTCTGGACTGAATATGTGTGCTTGACGCACTCAAGGTACCGTTACGCGGTCTTCGCGGCAAGCCGCTCACTTCGCCTGAGGAAAACCCACTGGGCTTTCCTCTTCACGGCTCAGTGGCCAAGCCTACGATCAAGCACACGTATTCAGCCGCCGACCTTTGGAGTCCGACCCCTACGTTTGTGTGAACTCGGACGTCATCGGACCCCATTTTGCTCATAACTCGCCTATGTATGGCAGATTTGCGGGTCTGTCAGGAAGCATCTCGCCTATATATGGCAGAGGACTTCGCTAAAAAGCCATATAGGGGGTATGAAAACGCATGTTTTCTGACTCCAGTCTGCCATATATAAGCGAGATGCCTCGTGACGAGACTCAAAATCTGCCATATATAGTCGAGATATGGCTCGGCTGTTGGTGGCTTGAGACGGCGACATACGATCGCGGATCGCGTAGGTGGTCGCCGTTTTTGTGATTTATGGGCTAATCTCAGAAGAGACAGATTCGATGGCCGCGAACGGTGAGAACCAACGCGAGAGAATGCGCGAGCGGCCGCGTAAGGGAGGAAAGCCCATGTCCAAATCATTCGTCAACAAGGCGCTGCTCGGCAGCGCAGTCGCTGCAGGCGCCGCAGTGTGGGCGATCGCGCCGCGTACCTTCTCCGACAAGCGCCGCAACTATGTGCCGTCCATTCCCGACGTGTGGTACGCGCATCGTGGCCTGCATGACGCGGGTTCCGGTCTGACCGCGCAGTATGCCAACGAGAGCGGCGAGTATGTGGCGCTGGCACGTCGCATGGCCATGAAGGCCGGCTATGGCAGCCCCAGCGTGACTGGTGCGATCGCTCCGGAGAACTCGCTTGCGGCATTCGCAGCGGCTTGCGAAGCCGGCTATGGCATCGAGCTTGACCTGCAGATGACCGCCGACGGCGAAATCGTGGTGGTGCATGACGGCGATCTGATGCGCGTCGCCGGAGATCCACGCCGTATCGCCGATCTCACGTACGATGAGCTGACCCGCATCCCGCTGTTCCCGACCGACGCCCCCGGTGCCGCCGTGGCAGCGCCGTTGCCGGGTTCGCTTGAAAAGCCGCCGCTGGTCACCACGCCTGACAGCGCTCCGGAAGGGTATTTCCAGCATGTGCCACTGTTCGCCGACGTGCTCAAGGTAGTGGCCGGCCGTGTGCCGATGATCGTCGAATACAAGTTCGACGACAATTCCAAGTGGGGTTCGCGCGATGTCGAGCTCATGGAAAAGGGCGACGCGCTGCTGCAGGCCTATTCCGGCGCGTATGTGATCGAATCGTTCAATCCGGCTGCCGTCAACTGGTATAAGGAGAACCGTCCGGAAGTGTGCCGTGGCCAGCTTTCCTGGTGGCCGCAAGGGGAGGAGAAGCCGTCTGATCCGGCCTCGCTCGCCAAGGAATATGCGGCCGGTGCGCTGATTTTCGACTGGATTTCCCGCCCTGATTTCGTCGCCTACGATTGGCATGGCGGCAACAGTCCGCAGGTACGGTTGGCCCGTTTCATGGGTGCCGTTCCCGTGTCGTGGACGGTGCGCAGCCGCGACGAGCTCGCCCAGTGCGATGACTGGTTCGACCATCATATTTTCGAGGCGTTCGTCCCCGACGAGCAGTAGAGGTTTTACATATGATTTCGGCCTGCCGCCGCATGATTTGCGTTGTGGCAGGCCGTTTTTATTCGATTTACTTGATTGACTGATTGGGTTGATTCGGTTGAGCTCTGATGCGGTCAGTCGATCACGCCATATAGACGGTCGCCGGCATCGCCCAAGCCTGGCACGATGTAGCACTTGTCGTTGAGCTTCTCGTCGACGGCGCACAGCACCAGCTTGAACTTAATGGATGGGTCGAGGTTCTCCTCAACGAACTTCAGGCCTTCCGGAGCGCCCAGAATGCACACGGCGGTAACATCCTTTGCGCCGCGCTCGGCCAGGTAATGTGTTGCTGCGACCAGCGTGCCGCCAGTGGCGAGCATCGGGTCGATCAGGAAGCACTGACGGCCGCTCAGATCGTCGGGCAGACGGTTCGCGTACGTGATCTGCTGGGTTGGGTTCTCCTCGTCGCGCTTCATGCCAAGGAAGCCGACCTCAGCGGACGGGATCATCTTGGTCATGCCGTCAAGCATGCCCAGGCCAGCGCGCAGCACAGGCACAATGATCGGCGCCGGGGAAGCGATGTGCTTGCCTACCATCGGAGCGACGGGGGTCTCGATCGGCTTGTCCACGACTTCGACGTCGCGGGTGGCCTCGTAGGCCTCAAGCATCACGAGTTCGGAAACGAGCTCGCGGAACGTGGAGGACGGAGTGTTCTTGTCGCGAAGAACGGTGAGCTTGTGGTCCACCAGCGGGTGGTTCAAAACATGAATATCCATGTCTTCTAAGCGTAGTCCATAATCGCGAGGAAAAGCGCGGGAACTGGGAAAGGAGCCAAGAAAGAAACTGAAAATCGTATAAAAAAGCAACGAAACTTAAGAAGAGGGAAAGCGCCGAACCACGAAAGCGCCTGTCGGCGCAAAGGCCGCTCGCAGCGGCAAAAAATGGAGCCCGGGGCTATGCATGGCCCGGCGCGAGTTCCTATTCTACAGATGCTGCAGACCGTACGCTACGTCGTGTCGCGAATTGATGGTGCGAGCGCCGTAAAACACTTCCGGTAGCGGTACAGAGGTGGGTGCAGAGGCAGGTGCAGGGGACGGGTACGGAA
>UMGF01064564.1_pt1 | contig 13603 bp, 7 predicted proteins | sample 1965181 | NCBI WGS metagenome assembly UMGF01 (sample SAMEA4836063, study PRJEB28245) | human gut metagenome | biome: gut microbiome; material: fecal sample | place: Denmark | collected 2008 | reverse complement strand
AATATTATCTCACTTACAAAGGCAGCGGCATGATGGCCAGAGACGAGAGCAATCTTCCGCTGAACGAGGCATCTTATTATCATTTACGGGAAAAAGCCGATGGCAGTGTGATCTCCAAAAGACGCTATCTGATCCCTCTGGAGCATCCCGGATTCAAAGAAGGCTTTCCCACTCCTCCGGCAGATTATTCCCTGACCATCGAGCTGGATGTTTTTGATGCCCCCTTCGCCCCTCTGATCATGGCAGAAGTGGAGTTTGGAAGTAAAGAAGCAGCAGAGGCTTTCGTCCCTCCCGCATGGTTTGACAAAGATGTCACCTACTGCAAGGAATACCACAATTCCTATCTGGCTCTGGAGCTGCATCACGCTCCGGAAAATTCCTAAAATGTAACTGCAGTCATTCAAAATACACGGTAATTCCCCATCGGGAATCCCGTGCATTTTATTTTTTCTGTCTATACCACTGTAAAACAGCGAATACTTTCTTTCAACTGTCCCACTGCACCGGTCAGATCATCCACCGCATAGGAAATATCCTTCATCTCCTGCTGTAATCCCCGGTTGTTGTTCTTTACCACCGCCAGCTTTTCCGTACTGTCCTCCACGGTTGCTTCCATCTGTGAGTTAGCGCTATTGACATTCTGCAGTACCGACAACAGTTCATCGATCTTCTGTCGGAATTCATTCATCATCTCATCCACATGATCCGCAGCCTCATGATAATTTGTGCCCGTATCCTCCAGAGCATCGTAATCTCTCATGACTCTGGTATTCACAAAATCCAAAAGTTTTGTAGCATTTTCGGAAAGTTCTTCCACGCTTTCCACTACCCGGTTACTTATCTCCTGGATATTATTGGCTGACTCTCTGGAGCTGTCTGCGAGCTTGCGGATTTCCTCCGCCACGACTGTGAATCCCCGGCCTGCTTCTCCTGCTCTGGCAGCCTCGATAGACGCATTCAGTGCCAGCAGATTCGTTGTTCCAGCAATTCCCAGGATTTCTTCCGTCAGTTCCGTGATCTTGTGGATCTGCCTGCTGTTGGCGATGGACTCCGTCATTGCCGTGTCGATCTCCTTCATCACCCGGGTTGCCTCCTGCTTACTCGCCACCGCCGTTGCCTTCATTTTTCCGGCCCTATCCTTGATATCCGCCGCATAATTGCGTCCATCCTGTGCCACCTCCAGCATGTTCTCCACCGTGGTATCCAGCACCCCGGTATCCTGTTGCACCCCTCCGATAGCCTCCGTGACAGACTGCATGCCACCAGCCATCACTCCCAGCTTCTGGGTGGTGTCCTCCGCGGTGGCATTTACCTTTTCCACATTGGAGATAATACCGGTCTGTTTTTCCTCCATATGTCCGCAGCTCTCGGTAATCGCCCTTATGATGGTCTGCATCTGCGCCACCAGATCATTGATGGCTATGGATAATCTGCCGACTTCATCCCCCGATTTCACCCGGATCCGTCTGGTGATGTCACCTCTGTTATTGCGAATGCCCTCCACCAGTTCATCCACCTGCCTCGTAGCATATTTCACCGGACCGATGACCCAGATCCGCAATCCCAGCATGATCACCACGACTACTGCAAGCAGTACCAGACTTGCCACCGCCACGATCATGGGCACTCTGGCCGCACTCTGCTCCATCTGTCCCTGTGCCTGTGCCATCTGCTCTCCGGTGATCTCCAGCATCTGATTCATATAGCTTTCAATATGTTCATTGAACATCGGCAGATTCGATGTGGCAGACACATAGGCCTGCGTCTTATTCTCTGCACTGGTGACCAGCAGACTCTCCACGGTCTTTTTGTATTTTGCCAGTTCCGCAGAAGCACTGTCAAATGCCTCTCTCCGGGCATCCCCCTCAGACAGCAGTCCTTCGAACTCCGTCATCTGTTGTTCCATATCAGTGATCTCCTGCAGGATCTTATCCGACAAATTTTCCATTGTCACACTGTTGGTGGTCATGACATGGGTCAACACCTGCCCGTTAATGTAAGTAAACTGTCTGGAAAGCTCCGAGATTTTCTCCTGTTCAGCCACCTGACCGGCCACGATTTCATCGTTGGTTACAATGACCGATTGCAACGTCTGCACCAGCACTCCCATACAGCTGAGTGCAGCAACTGCCAGCAGCAGTAAAAGTGCCACGATCTTGACTCCGATCCCGACTCCTTTTTTCTGCTTTCCTTCCCGCTTCTTCCGTTCTTTTCCCTTATTCATGCTCTTCTCCTCCCAATACCATCAAAAGGGCCTGCAGCGCATATGCACCGGGCCCTTTTGATTAGATATGTAGAAATTAATTCTTGGCAATTAATTTTCCACCACGTTTGGATACAACATCGAAGATAACTGCTGCCAGAAGTACCAGACCCTTGACTACCTTCTGCATATTCTGATCGACACCCATCAGAGACATACCCAGGTTAATAACACCCATCAGTACAGCACCTACGATAACTCCGGGTACAGTTCCGGTTCCGCCGTATGCGGAAGCACCGCCGATGAAGCAGGAACCGATGGCATCCATTTCATAGTTCTGTCCGTATGTCGGCTGTGCGGAAGTCATACGTGCAATGGTTACCATACCAGCTAACGCTGCCAGGAATCCCATGTTCATATAAGCCAGGAAATAAACCTTGTTGGTATTGATACCGGATAATTTGGTGGCCTTCTCATTACCGCCCACTGCGTAGAAATAACGTCCTACAGTCGTGTTGGAAGTGATGTAACCGTATACCATGATAACAATCAGTACCCAGATCAATACGCTGGGAATACCTTTGTGCTGTGCCAGACGATAGCTGAATGCCAGGATCACTACAGCGATCACTACGATTTTGCCGATCGTGGAACCCATGCTGGGAGCTTCGTATCCTTTTTTCACCTTGTCGGCTCTATTCTTCAGCTGTAACACTGCAAAGATCACTGCAGCGATCACACCGGCAAATACACAGGTCAGATTGATGGGACCATTACCGAAGAAATCGGGAATATAACAGTCAGCACCGCCACCGAACAGATTTACGAATGTAGTGCAGTCCTTAATGGATACGGTCATACCCTGCAGGACTACGTTGCTTAATCCTCGAAAAGCCAACATGCCGGCCAATGTCACGATGAAAGGCGGGATTCTCACATAAGCGATCCAGAAACCCTGGAAAGCACCGATCAGTGTACCGATAACAAACATGATCAGAATAGCCAGCCACATGTTCATTTTCATGTTGACCATGAGTACCGCTCCGATGGCACCGACGAAACATACAACAGATCCAACGGACAGATCGATGTTACCGCCGGTCAGGATACATAACAGCATACCGGTTGCCAGAATAAACACATATGCGTTCTGCGAGATCAGACTGCTGACATTCATGGGAAGCAGGATTGCTCCTCCGGTTCTCCATGCAAAAAATGCCGTAACCACGATCAGTACGAGGATCATGGTATATCTTTTTATAAAATCGAGGCCCTTTGTTTTATTCATGCCAATGCTCCTTTCTTACCGGCTGATAATATCTTGGACATGATAAGCTCCTGTGTTGCCTCACTGCCCGCCAGTTCTCCTACTATTTTTCCTTCGTTCATTACATAGATCCGGTCGCACATGCCAAGAATCTCAGGCAGCTCCGAGGAGATCATGATAACCGATTTTCCTTCTGCCACCAGTTGGTTAATGATGCAGTAGATTTCGTATTTTGCACCAACATCAATACCTCTCGTCGGCTCATCCAGGATCAGGATATCCGGATCTGTGAACATCCATTTTGCCAAAAGTACCTTCTGTTGATTACCGCCGCTTAAGTTTCCTACATTCTGCTCCACAGTTGGACATTTCGTATTCAGTTTGTTCTTATAGTCTACCGCCACATTGTACTCTTTGTCTTTATCAATAACAGTGTGTCTGCTGATGGCATCCAGATTTGCCAGAGTTGTATTAATCTTGATCGGGTTGCTCAGAATCAGTCCGTTGCCCTTTCGATCCTCCGTCACATATGCCAGATGATTTTTGATGGCTTCCTGTACAGTATTCAGCTGTACTTTTTTGCCGTTGATATACAGTTCGCCGCTGATGTTGGAACCATAACTTTTGCCGAACAGGCTCATGGCCAGTTCCGTTCGTCCCGCACCCATCAGGCCGGAAATTCCCACTACTTCACCTTTTTTCACATTAAGATTGACATTATCCACCACCTTACGGTCAGAATACAGTGGATGATGCACGGTCCAGTTTTTGACCTCCATCAGGACCTCTCCGATCTTCGGCTCTCTCTTCGGGAATCGGTCGGCGATCTCTCTTCCTACCATTCCTTTGATGATCCGGCTCTCGGTAATATCATCTTTTCCCTTCACAAGCGTTTCGATGGTAGATCCGTCACGAATGACGGTGATCTTATCTGCCACATAAGAAATCTCATTCAGCTTATGAGAGATGATGATGGATGTCATTCCCTTTTTCTTGAGTTCCAGCATCAGATCCAACAGTGCCTTGGAATCCGTCTCATTCAGAGAGGCAGTAGGCTCATCCAGGATCAGAAGTTTTGCGTTCTTGGCCAGTGCCTTCGCAATCTCTACCAGCTGCTGTTTTCCTACGCCAATATCCTTTATCAATGTCTGGGGGCTTTCCTTCAGGCCTACGGTCTTCAAAAGTTCTGCCGCCCTGGCATTGGTTTCATTCCAGTTGATTTTGTACTTATGTCCCCGTTCATTGCCCAGAAACATATTTTCCCCGATCGTCATATAGGGAATCAGTGCAAGCTCCTGATGAATGATTACGATACCCTTTTCCTCACTGTCCTTGATCTTATCAAATTTGCAGACCTCACCGTCATAGATGATGTCCCCTTCGTAAGACCCATACGGATAAATACCGCTCAATACATTCATCAATGTGGACTTTCCTGCGCCGTTTTCGCCTACAAGTGCGTGAATCTCTCCCTCTTCCACCTGCAGGTTTACATTGTCAAGTGCTTTTACACCGGGGAATGTTTTGGTTATATTTTTCATTTCCAATAAGATTTTTGCCAATGGTATTCCTCCCAAGTCTTATTTCCACATTATCTAATCAAACCGTTCTATTTTGCTTTCCCATGAATACAGCAGGCGGGAAACGCCCGCCTGCCGTAAGGATCCCGCAGGATCCATATTATTTTATAAAATTACTGTAAATCTGCTTCTGTGTAGTAACCGGAATCGATGAGCAGCTCCTTGTAGTTGCTTGCATCAGCGAATACGGGCTCGCACAGGTAAGAAGGAATGACACCGGTACCATTGTCATAGGTTGTGGTATCGTTGACAGGTGCTTCGCCGCCCTTCATGACTGCGTCTACCATCTCTACTACCTTGGATGCCAGAGTACGGGTATCCTTGAAGATGGACATGGACTGTTTGCCGGAGATCATATTCTTAACGTTGGGCTTATCGCAGTCCTGACCGGTAATGATAGGCCACTCGCCGGTGTAGTTAGCTTCCAGAGAGTTAGTTACACCCAGTGCAGTGGAGTCGTTGGAGCACAGAACGGCATCCAGCTTGGTTCCGTCTGCATAGTTAGCGGAAATGATAGCGTCCATTCTGGACTGTGCGGTCTCAGTAGACCAGTTAGCGGTTGCAACGGTTTCGAAATCGGTCTGTCCGGATTTTACTACCAGCTTACCTGCGTCAATGTAGGGCTGCAGCACATCCATGGCACCGCCGAAGAAGAATCTTGCGTTGTTGTCACCGGGATCACCGGTTACCAGCTCGATATTGAAAGGTCCTGCTGCATTGTCCAGATCCAACTGATCTCTGATGTATTCACCCTGTTTCGTACCTACCATGTAGTTATCGAAGGTTGCGTAATAAGTAACTGCATCGGAGTTCATGATCAAACGGTCATATGCGATAACCGGAATGTCTTTTTCCTTTGCCTGCTCCAGAACGGTTCCAAGAGAGTCACCGTCGATGGATGCGATGACCAGAAGTTCGCAGCCGGAGTTGATCATATTCTCGATCTGGGATACCTGTGTGGGAATATCGTTAGATGCGTACTGCAGATCTACATCATAGCCTGCTGCCTCCAGCTGAGCCTGCATGTTGCTACCATCCTGATTCCATCTCTGCAGATCCTTGGTGGGCATTGCTACACCGACCTTACCGCCGCCTGTTGCACCAGAAGTCTCTGTCTTTGCTTCTGCGGAAGTCTCCGTCTTTGCTTCTGCGGAAGTCTCCGTCTTATTGTCCGTTGCCGGTGTGGTTGCCTGCTGTCCCCCATTGGATCCACATCCTGCAAGCATTGTAACAGCCATGGCTGTTGCAAGAAGTGTGCTTAATAATTTCTTCCTCATAAAAAGTAACCTCCCTTGTTTGGTTTGTTTTTGTTGACAAGTAGAGAATACCATAGATCAAATAGCATGATTTTATGACCTTCTGCACTTTTCTGTGCTGTCCGGAAGGCAAAAATAAGCTGTGCTAGCAATATTTTGTCTGCAAGCACAGCTATCTTACCAAATTTTTCCTGTTCCTAGTTTTCTGCGTTCACGATCCCGTCAGGGCATTTCGGCAGGGACATTCAGATAGACATCTTCCTTCAGATGGAATCCACTGCCTATGATCACATCATTGATATTGGTCTTATCCACGCTGATGGGTTCCAGTCCGATATAGGGCACCTGATAGTTTCCGCTTTCTATCGTCACAGTCTCTTCTGGAAGCTCCTTTCCTTCTGCCAGAAGCACGGCACATTCCGCAGCCTTCTGGGCCAGCTTCTCCACTGGCTTATAAACCGTCATGACCTGTGTTCCTTCTACGATCCGCTGACAGGCTTCCAGATCGGCATCCTGCCCAACGACCATGATGTCTCCCGCCATCCTCTTTTCCTTCAGGGCATGCACCACCTTACTGGCCAGATCATCGTTGCCACACATGATGGCATCCGCTTCCGAGACAACATCCATATGGTCATAGACATAGGCCGCTGCGAGCTCCGCTTTCCATCCGTCCGCATGCATGGAATCCAGGATTGTCACCTGATGATCCTCCATCACCTTCCGGAATCCTTTCTCTACCATAGCCACGTTGCTGTCCACCGCAGAACCTCCCAGCATCAGCACTTTTCCACCAGACAGCCCGTTATCCACCAGTGCTTCTCCCATCATGGTACCGACGCGCTCGTTGTCGAAAGTGATATACAGATCAATATCCGAATCCATGATCATTCGGTCGTAGGCGATGACTTTAATCCCTGCTTCCTTCGCCTTTTGCACCTGCTCTGCCAGCCCCTCGGAATCAATGCAGATGATGACAATAACGTCCATTCCCTTATCAATGAAATAATTGATCTGTTTCTTCTGCTGTTCCAGATCCCCGTTGGCATTCTGTACATTGACCTCCGCCCCCAGTTCCTTGGCTGTGGATACGAAGATATCCCGGTCTGTCTGCCACCTCTCGATGACAAAAGAATCGAAGCTCATGCCGATCTGAATCTTCCGGTCCTGTGCGGCATCCCCGGACGTTTTACTGCTGTCCAGATTACCGCAGGCACCGAGTGTCAGCACACAGACAAGCACAACCGCTGCATATTTCCACATTTTTTTCATTTTACACACTGCCCTGTTCATATATTTTTCCCCGATTCTCCTTATAGACCGTCGGAGTGACCCCCACGTTCTTTTTAAAGCTGCGGCTGAAATAATTCGGATCTGAATATCCCGTTCTGACGCAGATCTCCTTCATGGAGCACTCCGTGGTCTCCAACAGTTCCTTTGCCTTATCCATTCGCAGATTCGTCAGATATTCGATGAAATTCTCTCCCGTGGTTTCCTTGAAAAGCTTGCTGAAATAATACGGGCTGATATTGACCTCTCTGGATACATCATCCAGGGAAATGTCTTTGTGGTAATTATTCTTAATGTAATTTTTGGCCATTTCAATGATACTGCCGGACTTCTCTTCTCTCTTGTTCAAAACATTGCGGCAAGACTCTTTTACCTTTTCCAGGAACCAGGTCTTCATGGCCGATGGCTCTGCCATCTCCATGACCTGCGGCAGATAATCCGCCCGGGAGTTCAATTGATAAGTCATACCGCCTTTCTCATAGGCAATGCGTTCCGACCACAGCACAAATTCCAGGATCTTCAGGCGCATGTTCATCAAATCCGATCCGATGTCCGTCATCCAGTCAAAAAATGCCGCTGCCGTTGCCGAAGCATTATCGATGTCTCCGTCCTCAATCTCCGCAAACAGCTTCTTCTCCAGTTTCACCGGATAGTTTCCGGCAAATTCGCAGCGGATCGGCAGATCATCCACATGAGCCACACTGCCCGTGGATGCCACCAGTGCATTCAGCGCCTCGGTATAGGACTCTGATGCCATGAGAAAATCCTTCGGTCCTCCGATGCCGATACGGAAGCTGATATCCGTACGCTTGCGCATGTAGCGCACCAGTTCCCTGGCTTTCTCGATCAGTTCAATACGTTCGTTGTAATCCATTATTTCTTTTTCGTAAGGAACCAGCACCGCCAGCTTATTGGCCATCACCGTTCCCACGATACAGTCAAAGTGTTCCTTCAGACAATCCCTTACCTCCTGATAATGCTTCTGCATCCGGACACTGCTGCCCACTGCGTTCGTCATATGATTGCCCTGCTGCTCGTCACCGCTGACCACCGCGATCATATAAGCATACTGCTGCGTAATCCCCAGAATGGAACGGTAATTCTCGATATCCTCCCTGAAATGCTCCTGCAGGAGAATATTGTGGATCAGTCCACTTTCAATAATGGGAACCACTGTCTCCAGCTTTTCCTTGATCAACAGCTCATTTTTCCGCTTCAGACGCTCGGCATCGATATTTTCCATGGCCTTGCGAAGAGCGTTCACGATCCTGGTCTTCTCCATGGGTTTGGTGATATACTCCATAACTCCCAGCTTGATTGCTTCCTTGGCATAGTCGAATTTATCATAGGCCGACATCACAATAAACACCGTGTGATTATTGGTCCTGCGGATCTCTTTCATGGCATCGATGCCGTTGATCCCCGGCATTTGGATATCCATGACTGCAATGTCCGGTCGGAAGCTCTCCGCCAGTTCGATGACACTCCTTCCGGTTTTGGCATACTGCACTTCACAGATATCCTTAAATTCTTTCTCAATAATGAACTTCAGGGAATCGATCACGATTCCTTCATCATCTGCCAACATGATCTTATACATCTGCTTTTTCTCTCTCCTTTACCGGAAGATACAGGATCACTTCCGTGCCCTGGTTCCTGCCATCACTGCGGATCGTCATGACATCTTCGTTCTGGGTGAACAGCTTCAGTCTTGCTATGACATTTCCCATGGCGATACCGTTGGAACCGGAGCTCTGCCGCTCCTCATGGTAAGTTCCATTTCTCAGCTTCTCTATGATCTCCGCATCCATACCGATGCCGTTGTCCCGGATACTGATGACCAGCGTATCTTCTTCCCCGTGATACACCTTCAGCCAGATCCGTCCTTCTCCACTCATCTCCCGGATACCGTGATTTACACAATTTTCCACAATGGGCTGCAGGATCATGCTGGGCACGGCACAATCCAACAGATCCTCCGAAATCTCCTTTTCATAATGAATATCTCCGGAAAAGCGGACATTCAGGATATAAATATAATGATCGATCAACTCCAGTTCCTCCCGGAGCGTGACGATATCATTGCCCTTTTTCACATTATAGCGGAAGAAATCCGCCACATTCTGTATATAATCATAGGTTCGGTCCGCCCCCTCCATCATCGCCAGCTGAGCTCCGGCATTGAGGGTGTTGAACAGAAAATGGGGATTGATCTGCGCCTGCAGATATTTCAGCTGCGCATCCTTCAGATGGGATTCCATCAGAAGTTCCTTCTCCATCAGTGAACGCTGGATCTCCATACTCTGCCGCAGTCTCTCCAGATATTGTCTGATACTGATAACCATCTGGTTGAACGCTCCGGTTACCACGCCGATCTCATCCTCCGACTGCACCGGCAGAAGTTCCGTATCAAAATTTTCACCCGCCACTTCATTGGCCATTACCGTGAGCCTCTTCAACGGACTGATGATTTCTCCCGTCAGTTTTACCACAATGGCCACGCTGATCACTGCCACGATCGTCAGGGTAATGACACTGAACAGTTCAAAGCTGCGGAATGCCACTGACAGGCGGCTGTAGTTCTCGGAATTACTGCGGAACTGTTCGTTATTCAGACTGTATATATAAGTATTTATGTACTCATACATCTGGGTGGCATTTTCATAGCGCACCCTGTATTTTTCCACGTTTCGTCCTCTCTTGGCTTCGATGGTCTGCCCCACCAGATCCAGATACTCCTCAGACATATGCCGGATGCTACGCTCCATCCGTCGAAAGGTGGCTTCCGTCACGTCATCACTCAACCCCTGTACCATCTGGGCATAAATCTGTTCACTGCGATAGAATTCCTCCAGGGAATCACTGGTCTTGGAATCCAGATACTCTGTCATGCTGTCCTGTACTGCCGTCAGGGCATCCGACAGTTCATTCAGCCGCAGATTCCCCTGATAGACCATATCGATTTCAGAGGACATGCTGTTGATGCCAAGGATCAGAATTACCGTCACCGCAAACACCACCAGATTTACCAGAATAAAAATGCTGCTCATCTTCGCCTGAAGAGACAGCTGCCGAAATTTCTTTGTCATACCCCGCCTCACTCTGCCTCTTCCTGTTTGCCTAAATACTCTTCCACGTTGCTCTGATCGATCACGGTAACATCTGCCGTAAAATACTGGCTCGTATAACCGTAATTGTAATATTCCTGCAACGCATCCACACAAAATGCCCCCATCTGTTCCGTGTCAATGGAGATCGTTGCTGTGATGACATTGCGTTCGATAGCCTTTAATATAGTATCCGTGTCATAATATCCGAGAATGGCGATCTCTCCCACACAGTTGTAATCCACCACAGCCTGGTAGACACAGGTCGTACTCAGTTCGTTCAGACAGATGATAATATCCGGAAGAGTCTGGTCCATAAAAATATCCCGGATGGACTCCTCGACGGAGAAGGTATTGGTGTCATCCACCGTGATCAGAGACATCTGGATCTCCGATCCCTGAAGCTTCTCCTGTTCCAGAGCATCCTGAATTCCGGAACACACGATATTCTGGGCAGAATTCAGTGCGTGAGCATTCATCAGTACCGCTACCTTTAACGGATCTTCTGTATCCTCTGCCGCTGCCAGTTTCAGCACCTGTCTTCCATACTCTCTTCCCAGATTATAACTTCCCACACCCACAAAGCTGCATCTGGCACTGTGGGTATTGTCTCCATACAGGGTAACTACCGGAATTCCACGGTCTACCGCCTCATCAATCAGCTCCGACATCTCGTCACTTTCATCGGATTCCACCAGAATACCGTCCACACCGGATGTCATGGCGATCCGCATAAGGTCGGATCTGGAATATTCCTGAGACAAGTGCTCCCCCAGCAGGTCCACATATACATTTTCCGCCTGCCCCCGCTCATAGGCTCCGCGGTATACCGACTGCCAGAAGTCCGTCTTCCGATCCTCCGTGATCATCACATAATACTGGTCATATTTTTCCTTTTCTGTTACTTTATGAAACTCCCGCACATAGGAACGAAAAATAATTGTGCATATCGAAATGACTGCAATGACAAACACCAGAAACCCTATAATGATCCCCTGGCCTCTGTTTCTGCCCATTTTTTCAGCCTTATGACGCATATGTATCTCTCCCAAACCGGAATCCCTGACAGAATTCCGCCCAATCTACTGTTAAAGATACCATATAAAAATGCTATTTTCCACATTCGTGCAAAAATGTCCAAAAATATACAGATAGTCCACTAAAAAATGCTATTCCCCGGGACTAAAATACGGAAGGCTTATCGCCTTCCGTATTTTTATACTCTTGCATATAATTTTGCCATTTTATAAATCTTCTTCGCCAGCTTTGGATCCAGTGCATTCTTATCCATACGCCATTTCCAGTTGCATCCCAGAGTGGAGGGAGTGTTGATCCTGGCGTTGCTGTCCAGCTCCAGATAATCCTGCATGGGAATGATTGCGGTATCCGCACAGCTGGACAATGCTGCCCGGATGATCTCAAAGCAAAGCTTCTTGTCATTCTTATGTCCCAGATATTTCTTTGCAAATTTCTTGTCCTTCTCCGGCATATTCTGTAAGAACCCCACCGTAGTATCGTTATCGTGGGTTCCGGTATAGACCACACAGTTCTTGTCATAATTGTGCGGCAGATATTCACTGTCATTTCCAGCATCAAAAGCAAACTGAAGAATCTTCATTCCGGGATACCCGGTCTTCTTCACCAACCGGATCACGCTGGGAGTCAGAAATCCCAGATCTTCCGCGATCACTTTCTTCCTGCCCAGTTTCTTCTTCATGACATCGAATAATTCGTAACCGGGGCCTTTTTCCCAATGGCCGTTCTCCGCCGTCGGGTCTCCGTAAGGAACGAACCAGTATTCATCAAAGCCGCGGAAATGATCAATACGAAGCACATCATACAGCTGATAGCAATAGGCGATCCGCTGCATCCACCACGCATAACCGGTCTTCTTATGATAACTCCAGTCGTAGAGCGGATTGCCCCATAACTGTCCGGTCTCGGAGAAACAATCGGGTGGACATCCCGCCACTCCGATGGGCCGGCCTTCCTTATCCAGCTGGAACAGCTTCGGGTTTGCCCAGGTATCGGCACTGTCAAATGCCACATAGATGGGAATATCCCCTACGATCTCAATGCCTTTCTTATTGGCATAGGCTTTCAGTTCTTTCCACTGTTTTGCAAACAGGTACTGTTGGAAGCAATAAAATGCGATTTCTTCCGCCAGCTTCTTACGGTATTTGCGAAGTGCCGCTGCTTTTCTTAGACGGATGTCCTCGTCCCATTCCATAAAGCAGACACCGCCAAAAGCATTTTTCACCGCCATATACAGAGCGTAGTCATCCAGCCAGTACGCATTTTCCGTAAGGAATTTCTGATAGTCTCCGGTCTCTGTAAGGCCCTGTTCCCTGGCATTGTCAAACGCAATTTTCAGGACTTTAAAACGGGACAGATAAATCTTCTCATAGTCCACATAATGCTCATTGTCTCCGAAATCATAGCTGTCACAGATCTCTTTTGTCAGATAGCCGTCTTCGATCAGAAGCTCCAGGTCAATATAGTAGGGGTTCCCCGCAAAGGTGGAAAAGGACTGGTACGGAGAATCGCCGTAGCCGGTAGGGCCTAACGGCAGGATCTGCCAGAGATGGTTGCCTGATTTTTCCAGGAAGTCCACAAAACGGTAACTTTCCTTACCGAAAGTTCCGATACCATATGTCGATGGAATACTGGATATCGGCAGCAGAATTCCCTGTTTTCTTACATTTTTCTTCATAGCTTTTGTATTCCTTTATATTTCTGTGCTTTCGTACATTACTTATCCGATGCTCTCTGATTAAAAAAATAACTATTCAGTCCTTGTCATGAGCTCTGAATAGTTATTTCGAGTGGAAGCAAGGGGGCTCGAACCCCTGACCTTTCGCGTGTGAGGCGAACGCTCATCCCGGCTGAGCTATGCTTCC
>UMGF01020066.1_pt1 | contig 13627 bp, 10 predicted proteins | sample 1965181 | NCBI WGS metagenome assembly UMGF01 (sample SAMEA4836063, study PRJEB28245) | human gut metagenome | biome: gut microbiome; material: fecal sample | place: Denmark | collected 2008 | reverse complement strand
TGCATTGTCGGCGGCCGGATTGTTTTGTTTTCAACTTTCAAATCATTGAGTGGGCATCCGTCATAAAAAGCAACAGGAGCTACGACCTCCCGGTATTCAGCGAGGGCTTCCTCCGGCGTTTGGGGATTGTTGGCGGTATCAGGCATGCACGTTCTCCGTTTGTTGTTTATCAATAAAGAAATTATATCATAATGCAGGCAAAAAAGCAACAGCTTTACGGAAAATGACAAAAAGCGGCGATTATGCGACCGTGATGCTGGCGGTTATGCGGCCGTGATGTCGGCGATTATGCGGCTGTGATGTCGGCGGTTGTCAGCGGGATGACGGTTTTGAGCGCGGGGAGCGGCAGTTCAACCTGATAGCCAATCATGCCGGCGCTGAAAATTATGGTGGGAAATCCGGCAGCGGTCTGGTCGACAACGGTCGGAAACTGCTTTTTCATGCCAATCGGCGAGCAGCCGCCGTGAACATAGCCGGTTAAGGGGAGAAGGTCTTTCTGTTTCAGCATTTCCACCGATTTTTCATTGACGGCGCGGGCGGCTTTTTTGAGGTCTAGTTCCGCGGCAACAGGCAGCATAAAAACGTAATGGGTGCCGGATTTGCCGGCAGTTACCAATGTTTTGAACACCTGTGCCGGATTTTGCCCGAGGGCTGCGGCAACTTCGGTACCGGAAACGGCTCCGGTGGCGGCATAGCAATAGGTCTTGTAGGCAATTTTGTGTTTGTCGAGAATACGCATGGCGTTGGTTTTGACATTTGACATAGCGGCAATTTTCCTTACAGCATTATTTCTTGCAGCATTATCAGGCTGCCGGTTATGTATAAAACGGGCGGCAGTATTTGTAAAGCGAAATCTGTACCGTATATTTACGGGGGGCGTGTTTGCCATAAAAGAAAAGCCCTTGCGCGGGGCAGGGGCTTTTCAGAGAGTTGGCAGCAGCAGGGGCTACAGCACGATATTGCCAAAGCGGGTCTTGAAAATCTGCAGGGCTTTGGCCGAAAGCTCGTGAATTTTGTTATAAAAAACAATCAGGGCGAGGTCGGCGTTTTCTACAAATTCCGGTTCGACATCTTCGTCAAAACGGTTTTCAGAGATAAATCCCTTTAAGAAGCAGGCGTCTCCCAGACAAATAAGCTCAACCTGTTCGGCCGGGGTTAACACACTTCTTGACAATGACTGCGCAGCGGCAACGGTATAGTCCTGGCTGCATAAAACAACATTTTCCATAATGATAAAAATTACATAAATTTAATAAAACATTCTTTAATATAGCGCAAAATAAGCAATGAGGCAAGCAAAAAATGCGTGAAGGGCAATTTTTTTTTGCAAAAAGGTATGGATTTTGCAAAAGGGGACGGTATTAACAAGGGGGAGGGGGACGGCGTCTGCGGAATGAGCTTCGGCGTTTGCAGAATGGGAGACGGCGTTTGGCGCAGGCTGGAAGCGGCGGGCGCAACCGGAGCATTTTGTGAAAAAAAAGGCTTGCAATTTAAAAAAATCAGGGTATAGTCGGCGTTGTCCTTGCCGTGGACGGCTGTCTGCGGCTATACATTAATTTTGTTGAGAATCCATAAGGAGATTTTATTTATGACTAAATACGAAGGTATGTTAATTGCCCGTCAGGATCTCGGCCAGTCTCAGGTTAACGACATTGTTGCGTCTTTGTCCGAAGCCATCAAGAAAGAAGGCGGAGAAGTTGTCAGCGTTGACAACTGGGGGCTGAAGAATCTGGCTTACCGCATTAAAAAGAACCGCAAGGGCTACTATGTTGTTTTGAACATTTCCGCTCCGGCAAACGCAATTTTCGAATATGAGCGTCTGGCCCGCCTGAACGAAGACATTATTCGTTTCATGACGGTCAAAGTTGAAGAATTCAGCAGCAAAAAAGAAGAAAAAGCCGCTGAAGAACAGGCTTAAGATTAGGAGTATGGAATAATGGCAAACAAAGGATTTTTTAAGAGAAAGAATTTCAGCGACAATCCGGATTTCGTGATTGATTACAAAGACACCAAGTTTCTTTCCCGCTATATTTCGGAAAAAGGCAAAATTATGCCGAGCCGCATTACGAACGTAACCGCAAAAACCCAGAGGGAAATTGCCCGCGCCATCAAACGCGCCCGCTATGTTGCCCTCCTGCCGTATGTTGCTAACTAAGGAGACAAAAACAATGGAAATCATTCTTTTGGAACATGTCGAAAAATTAGGCAAAATGGGCGATAAGGTTCACGTTAAGAGCGGATATGCCCGTAACTATCTGCTGCCGCAGAACAAAGCTTTGCGCGCGACGGAGGCAAACGTTGCTTATTTTGAAAAGCAGCGTGCGGAACTGGAAGCCCGCAACAAGGCTCTGTTTGAAGAAGCGACCAAGAAAGCCGAAGAACTGAAGGGCTTTTCCGTGGTTGTTATCCGCCAGGCGGCCGAAACCGGCCAGCTGTACGGTTCGGTTACCATCCGCGATATCGCTCATGCGATTAACGAGGCCGGGGTTGAATTGGAACGCCGTTTCGTTTCGCTGGACAAGCCGATTAAATATCTGGGCGTTTATCAGGTTAAACTGAGCCTGCATCCGGAAGTTTCGCAGACGATTTTGGTTAACGTTGCCAGAACCGCCGACGAAGCGAAGAAACAGGAAAAGGCTTACAGCAACGAGACCGCAGAAGCAGCGGCTCCGGTTGTTGAAGCGCCGGTTGCAGAAGCAGCCAACTAAGAAAAATCGCAAGAAGAGGCTTAGAAGAGGGGTGCATCAGCGCCCCTTTTTATGTGGACAGAGGGACGGATTTGCGTGGAGAGAGGGGGGGATTTGTATGGAGGGGAGCCGAGCAGGGCAGGGTATGGCTGAGCGCGGCAGGATGCGGCGGATAAGGTCAGCGGAATCTTTTCGGTGAGCGGTCAACTTCCAGCGTGATGTATTCAGGCGGGATGCAGCCGTTGGCCAATACCAGAAAATAATGTTTTATCGCAGCCCATGGCGAATAAGGAAGGTATTCGTCCTTTTCGCACAGGTGCCAGTCGACAGGGTCGTCGGCGGCGGCAGCTTTTATTTCAGCAATGCCGCTTACGGGGAAAATGTTTTCAAAATCGGGATTGTCCAGAATGGTCCGGCGCAGGTCTTTGGCATAGATTGCCTCGACAATGCCGTCTTTGAGGAGCTGTTCCAAGTTGACGGATATGATGTCGGCGCAATGTACCAGTGTGTTCAGATAAGGGTGTCGGAAGGTGTCGGACGGAGCGGTTTCGGTCAGGGCACAAACGGAGCGCAGCCGGCCGGGGAACGTATTTTCAAGATACTGCATAATGCCGGCAGGGTCTTCCGTCCCGGCTGAATGCGCATGTACTTTCAGACGGCCGGAAAAGTTTTCATCGCGGGGAAGCGCGGCGAGCGATTTGTATCCTTCGGCTTTGATTTTATCGTATTGGTAGGTATAGATATACATCTTCATAGCAGGCGCTTTCACAATCAAGAACGGAACCTGAACTTAATTGTAGCAAACCGGGGCGGAATTGTCAACAGTAGCGAAAGGGCGATAAGTATAGGTGATGGCAGCAGCCGAGAGATGGAGAAAGCGGCGGTTTCGGGATGGTGAACGCGGCAACCGAGAGATGGCGAAAACGGCGGTTGCGAGATGGCGAAAGCGGCTAAAAAAATATTGACATTTTGTCTAATTGTGCTTAAAATGCAACCCAATTACTAATTACTTAAATATTTTTATTTATGAAACTCAGATTTATTATTATTTTGGGCTTGCTGCTTCTGGCATGGAACAGCTGCCGCCATAATGAAACGAAAGCGCCCCTGGCGAAAGAAGCGTACGGATATGCCCGGCTTGACACGCTGAAACAATTGCTGACAATTAACGATGAAACGGTGAAAGATACGGCTGATGCCGTGAAAACGTACATAACGACGTATGCCGATTTTGGCGTTGGCAATGAAAAAATCGATTTGCGCGAAAAAGTTTACGTCTATGCCCGAGAAAGCACGGTCGAGCTTGTCAGCCATATGGATACTGACCGGCTGGCGGGATTGCTTTACGGCGCGGACAAACTGGCCCTGCATAATCTGCCGCGTTCGCCGATGACGTATCTGGTACCGGGGCTGGCAGCGATTTTGCTGCTGCTTTATTATATCGGTTACAGAATGGTACTGAATATGCGCATGTCGGGCTGGCTTTTGCTGCGAACGGTGTGGGGTTTTTCGGTTTTAATGCTTGTTCTGATGATTATCGGCCTGTTTGCCAAATGGCCCGTATTAGGCCGGGAGACAATTCCGGTTAAGGCGGAGCAAATGAATGGCGTCATTTCCGGTACGGCTGTCAGTACAGATATACTGACAGGAAAACCGATTGGCTCATTGTCTGAGAAGACGGCCTACCTCTGGGAAGGACAGTATATCTATGCTTCCGGCGAGATTTCGTACGGCGAACTGGGGTTTTTGCGCGATGCATACAATGAAATGACCGCTACTTTGCGCCGGTTGGTTTGGATTATCGGGTGCTTCTTTCTGTTTCTCGGGATGAGGATTGTTTCCGCCTGGGCGCTGCAACGCATTGAAAGTCTGACAAAGATAATGCATCTCGGGATGATGATGGCATTTTGCGGCGGAGCTGCGGCAGAACTGCAAAAATGCCGGGCGGCGGCAGGATGCTGCAAAGGCTGTGAAAACGATTCTTGCGGCGGACATTGCGCCGGGGGAGAAAACTGCTCCGGGTGCACGTGCAATGCTGGGAATGAAAACGGTACCGGCGATGAAAACGGTGCCTGCCGTGATGCAGCCGACGAAAGCTGTTCCCACAACGATACGGATGATGAAAGCAGTTCCAGCGGCAATGCGGATCACGAAGACAGTACCCGCAAAATTACTGCGGCCGGGGAGAACAATCATCCGGCCAAATAGTTATTATGCTGTATTGGGCTGCAAAACGGAAAGGGTACCTTCGGGTACCCTTTTTTGCGTTTAAAGTTTGTTTTGTCCGAGTGATTGTGCGTCGGTTAAAAACAGTTTTACTGGTCGAGGAATGACCGCAGTTTTTTGCTCCGGCTCGGGTGTTTGAGCTTGCGCAGCGCTTTGGCCTCAATCTGGCGGATACGCTCGCGGGTTACGTTAAACTGCTGTCCGACCTCTTCCAGTGTGTGGTCGGTGTTCATACCGATACCGAAACGCATACGCAGGACGCGTTCTTCACGCGGGGTCAGCGATGACAGAATGCGGGTGCAGGTTTCCTTCAAATTCGAATGAATGGCGGAATCTATCGGCTGCAGCGCATTCTCGTCGGCAATGAAATCGCCCAGAGAGGAATCTTCCTCGTCGCCGACCGGGGCTTCAAGGCTGACCGGCTCTTTGGCAATCTTCATCACCTTGCGGATTTTGTCAACCGGCATGGACAGGCGTTTGGCCAGTTCCTCTGGTATCGGCTCGCGGCCCATTTCCAGCATCATCTGGCGCGAGGTGCGCACGAGCTTGTTGATGGTTTCTATCATGTGAACCGGAATGCGGATGGTGCGTGCCTGGTCGGCGATGGAACGCGTAATCGCCTGGCGTATCCACCATGTCGCATAGGTCGAGAATTTGTAGCCGCGGCGGTATTCAAACTTGTCTACCGCCTTCATCAGGCCGATGTTGCCTTCCTGAATCAGGTCAAGGAACTGCATGCCGCGGTTGGTGTATTTTTTGGAAATGGAGATAACCAGACGCAGGTTGGCTTCAATCATTTCCTTTTTGGCGCGTTCGGCTTCGCGTTCGCCGCGCTTAATCGTATCTACCATTTTGCGGTATTCGGAAATCGGCAGGCCGCATTCTTTGCTCATTTCGGCCAGAGAATTGCGGAGTTCGGTGATTTCGGCACGGTTGTCGTTAATAAAATTCTGCCAGTGCTTGTCTTTCTTTTCCGCCATTTTTTCAACCCAATGCGGGTCGAGTTCGGAACGCTGGTAGGCTTCAAGAAAGTCTTCGCGTTTAACGCGGGCGTTTAGAGCGAGGCGCATCAGCTTGCCTTCGACGCCCATCAGGCGGCGGTTCAGCTCGTTCAGCTGTTCGACCAGCTCTTCGACGCGGGCAGAGTTAAGATGGATTGAGCTCATCAACTCAATCAGTTCCTTTTTGATGTTGATATATTTCTTTTCCAGCGAGGTCTGCGCCTTGCGTCCGGCCAGAATGGCCTTCATGCGCTGCGCCTGAATGCGGCTCAGCTCGTCATAATAGCTGGAGATTTTGTTTAAGATGTCCAGCACGGGCTCAAACAGCGCTGCTTCCATGGCGCTGATGGAAGTAGTGCTGTGTCCGCCTTCTTCATCCTCGTCGTCGAGTTCGCCGTCGGTTTCGCCGTCCATCTCGCCGGTGTCTTCAACATCTTCTTCTTCGGGCTCATCGTCGACCGTGCCGTCAAATTCGATATCGGTTTCCAAATCGTCGTCGATTTCGTCAAGGTTTTTGCTTTCCAGCTCTTTGGTAACCTGTTCAAGGTCGTCGTCAACCGGCGCGGCATCGTCGTCATAGACAATTGCTTCGGAATCAACGCCGTACATCATTTCAAGGTCAATAATGTTGCGCAGCTGCATGGTGCCGGCGACCAGTTCGTCGCGCCATTTGGAAATGGCTTTCAGCGTCATCGGGTTTTCGCAGAGACCGCCAATCATCACGGTTTTTCCGGCTTCGATGCGTTTGGCGATGGCAATTTCGCCTTCGCGCGACAGAAGCTCGACGGTGCCCATTTCCTTTAGGTACATCCGCACCGGGTCGTCCGAGCGCATCAGGTCTTTCGCGTCCAGATTGCCGACGGCGTCATCGTCTTCCAGCACGTCGTTTTCCGGTTCGTTTTCCGTCTCGCCGCCTTCGTCGTCAAAATCTTCGGTTTCGTCAGCCGAGATGATGCTGATTTCCATATCGGAAATTGCAGCCATAATGTCTTCTATCTGGTCGGAGGTTTCTTTTTCGGACGGAAGCGCCTGATTAAGCTCTTCAATTGTGATGTAGCCCAGCTCTTTGCCTTTGGCAATCAGCTTCTTCAGAGCGCTGCCGAATGAATCCAAGAGGGGGGCATCAGACGTTTTGTAATCTTCGTTATCTGTATCTGACATGTCGTTCCTTAAAATCGATTTTAAATTGCCTTTTATACGTAGTATAAACCGGCAAAAAATTGCAAGCGCTTAAAGAGATAATCTGCCGAATCGCGTTTGTCAAGTGTTAAATCCGCAAAATCCCGATTTTTTTTGCAGCAAAAAGGGGAGATAATACGAAAAGCTGCGGTGAGGGGCAGATATGGCGAGAAAGGTGCGAAGAAGATGCCGGGGCGAGAGGCGCGGAAAAGATGTCGGGGCTAGATAGGCGCGAAGAAGATGCCGATGCAGGGGCCGGAGACAGCAGCAAGAGTACCGGCGGCGGGGCAAAAAGGTGTTGAGAAAAAAGGTACCTTATTTTTCCACAATATGCAATAAAAAAATTTTCAATATATACAATCATATAGCTTTATATCTTTTTGCTTATATCAGAGGTACAATTTTATTCATCAAGATAGTTTTTTTGATAGTTCAGTTTAACCCAAAAGGTCTAAAATTTAGGAGAACCGTTATGAATACAGCAACAGAAAGAATTATGAAAACAAAAGAAAAAATTGCAAAACTGAAGGAGCAAATCAGAAGAAAAGCGGCAACGGCCGGAATTATTTTGGCGACGTCAGTAACGATGGCGTCGTGTTCGCCGAAACAGGCTCAGCAATCGGAAGAAAACACGGACAAACAAGAGCAGCTTTCCGCGCAGGGAGAACAAAAGCACGATGAAACAACGGCGTCTTTTGAGGATGCTCGCCGGCGGGAAGCTGAGTGGGCGCAGCAGGTGGAAAAATATAGGCAGATGATTGCCGACGGGGCGGATTTGGACAAACGCAATTCGCGGCAGTATGGAAAGTCTGTGTTGTTTGAAGCCGTTGAGTGGGACAATATCAAAGGAGCAGAGCTTTTGCTCAAAGCCGGAGCCAATCCAAATCTCAATATGGAAGGGGAACAAGGAGAAACGCCGGTGTTTTATGCCACATCGCTTGAGATGGTCAAACTTTTGGAAAAATACGGCGCAGACCTTAATTATAAAAACAAGGACGGCAAACAGCCTCTGTTTGAGCTAAGCGGAATGGGGGTAAGCGATGATGGAAAACGGTGGAATGAGGATATTGCAACTTATTTGATAGAAAAAGGCAACAGTATCAGTAATTTGGAAGGTACGTATGGTCGTTTTACTCCTGAGCAATTTAAGTTCTATCAAGATAAGGGGGTAAAGCTGGATATGCAGGAGATGCTGGTATTGACGATGAATGCGAATAATCCTGAGATGATGCGTTTGGTGCTTGCCAACGGCGGCAAAAAGTATGTCAACAGCATATATCCCGACGGATCGTCGACCCCGCTGCTGGATGCGACAATGGGCGCAGCAAGAATGAGCGGTGATGAGTTGGAAAAAAGTCATGAGATTATCCGCCTGCTGATTGATAACGGTGCCGATATTCATAAAAAAAGTGATTTCGGAACTCCGCTTGAAATAGCACATGAGATGCAAGATGAAAAACTGGCTGAGTTTTTGCAGAAATGCACAGCCGAACGGACGGCAAAAACACAAGCCATGCAGGCGGCTAGGGCTAGATAGGCACAGAGGTTAGTTTTTTTTTTATATTCCCGAGACTGCGGCGGCTTGGCAGCTGCCGCGGTTTTTTCAGGCTGTTTGGGTTGGCCGGCCGTGATTGAGATTATCCGGTGGTGAGTCTGTTTGTGCAAAGAAGAGGAGGGGGAGCCGGTTTTATTTATGTTGACAGCGGGAATTCGTGCTTGACAGCGGGGGCTGCGGCACGATATTCTGACGGCAATACGGGAGCTTGGCCGGAATGGCGGCAGGCTTTCAGGCAAAGCGGAGTACGGCAGCAAAAACATGATGTGGTCAAAGGCAGAACTGGAAAATCTGGCGCTCGGCGGGGCGGAAGTAGCGGCCGAACGGGTGATGAAACATTTGTCGCGTCCGGAAAACGCGGATATTTTTGCGGCCGAGAACTTTTCGTATCTGTGGGGAGCGCTCGGGGTTGCCGGCCTTAGAGGAACAGATGCCGCGGCCCGGCGGAAAATCTGGCAGGTGCTGAAAGAAAACGGCGTGCCGGACGCGTTTGAAAAAGGAATACTCGGAGATTTTACGCGGGAACTGGCGGCGCGGCATAAAGACAATCGGCTGCGGGCATGGCACGGGCTTGATAATTTTCAGGCCGGAATTAAGTTTCAGAAAACGATACTGGAAAAATTGGCAAAATATGATAAAGAACTTGAAGAAGATGTTTTACCATATTGTTTTGATTATAAAAAACTGATTGATGAACTGAATGTTAAAGAATTGGGCGGCCGGCTGAAAGCCTATTTGGAACGGTTACGCGGGCAGGGGGCGGCCTGCGGGATTTCGGGCGACGCGGTAACGGCTGTTTACGAAAAGCGGGCGGCGCTGCGCCGGCTGTGCGATGTGGCGGCTTATACGCAGCGGCGGTTAAGCGAAGCCGAAAAAGACTATTTGTTCCGCTATCTGCGTGAGGCAGCGGCTGACGGCTTTGCGCCGCAGGGCATCGGGCTGGACGATACGGTTTTGTCCAGGCTGGCGGCGGACGACGCTTTGAACGGGCTTTCCGAACTTGAGGCGGCACCGCTTTTGGCACGCAATGCGGAAATCGGAGAATTTGCGGCGGGGCTGGAAGAGGAAACCGGCTTTTGCGAGGAAACGGCAGCGAAACTTATTCGGCATGAACCGGGAAAAATACGCCCGCTGACGGAAAGGTGCCTGCATCTGATTGAAACCGGGGCGGCGCCGAAAGGCGTGGTGTTTGCGCTGGCGCTGCTGGAGCTTAATCAGGTCAAGTCGGCGGTGCGGATTTTGCTGGAGTTGGCTAAAAAAGGGCGGGCGACGGAGATGTGCGGCTTTTTGCACCGGTTGCTGCCTAAAGCCAAGGGAGCGGAAACGCTGATTGCGGATATGGTGCGGATTAATCTGCAAAATCTGCCCGAATTGCCGGCGAAAGGGGTTACGGCGTCGGAACATGCCGCTTTTCGCCATTATGCGGCGCAGCGGGCATTGTGTGCGGCGCGGGATTTTGCCGAAACTGGATGCGCGGTGCAGGCAGCGGTTTTGCTCAAATTTCTCGTTCAGGAAGGCTGGCTGGCTCCGGACAATGAATGCGGCGTCGGGAACGGCGGAACGCAAAGCCTGATGCGGGAGTTTATTGTTTTGGCGAATACGCTTGCGGCGGCGGACAGCCGGCTGGCGGCGGAGATGGCCGTTTTGGCAGAAAAAATGAAACTGAATGTTTACCGAAATACCGACGGTGTGTTTATCGGGACGGCCGATGATAATCCGCTGACGTCGGCGCGGCGGCGGCTGGAACGGGCGGTTTTGGGCGCAACGACGATTGACCTGAGTGCGGCAACGGCAAAAATGCAGGGGCTGGAAAAGGCGACATACGGCGTTTATCAGAACTTAAAGGAGGTACTGGCGGCGAAAAGCGCAGCTTTGAAAACTGTGTCAGCCGGTAAAATGGTAACGGAAGAAATATCCGCTGCGGAAGAAGAAAAAGATGAACCCCAAAAAATGCCTGAACAGGGAGAAAAAGCAGCGGCTGTTGTGCCATCGGAGGTTTTGTCTGTGCCCGAAACTCCTGTAACGGTGCCATCGGAAGCTTTGATTGCAGAACCGGAAGCCCCGATGGCAGAGTCTGAAACCCCGATGGCAGAACCGGAAGTTCCGATGACAGAACCGGAAGCTCCGATGGCAGATCCGGGAGTTCTGATGACAGAACCGGAAGTTCCGATGGCAGAACCTGAAGCCCCGATGACAGAGCTGGGAGTTTCGATGGCAGGGACTGAAGTTTCGGAATTTTCTGCAAAAACACAGGAGCAGCCTGCGGCGATATCTGAACTTCCCGCAATTGAGGAATGGGACGATGAAGGGGAAGAAGCTGCGGTAGGCAGGGCAGACGATGCGTCGGCGGACGATAAGAAAATAAACATAAGCAGTATTTTGAATATCTCGCCCAAAGAGATAGACAGGCATTTTGAGCGGATTAAGAATATTACGACAGCTGCGGTGAAACGGGCGGAAGAGCAGGCAGCACAAATTAAACGCAGGGTGGAAAGTGCGGATTTGGCGAATTCTCCCTCGGTCGGGAAAATCCGGGCATTGGCGCAGAAAATAAAGTTTTTCGGCAAAAAATAACCTGTTTCTTTTCGCAAAGAAACAGGTTTTGTTTTTGAAGCAGGCATTGGACTTTTTCGCAAAAACCGAATGCCGGAATGTTTTAATAAAACAATTTGTCGTAAGACAAATTAAAAAAGCAAATTTAGATTTATATAGATTTAAGTGCGTTCTTTTTAAGCAGAGCTGCCTATTTTCACAAACGAACAGCCCTTATCTATGACTAAAGAAGTTGTATCCGCTAAGTTATAGTATCTGACAAAGTAATATTTTTCTAAAAAGCCCTTCCGGTTTTCACAAAGGGGAAGGGGGTGCCTGCGTTGCTTTCGCCTATAGCATTGCTTTCATAGTATTGCGTTTGCTGAAAACAAAGGCAGACTATTTTTGAGAGAATTTGAAAAAAATATCAGAATTGTAATTAAGTGGGAGAACATATAGCATTACGGAAATTCTTTGTCAAGACAAATATCAAAAAAATCTGACGGGAAGAAACGGCAGGGAGAGGGAATAAGACGGAAAGTCTGTGCAAACGGGCAGGCCGGGGCAGCGGAAATAAGGCGGAAAGTCTGCGCGAACGGGCAGGTCTGGTGCAGTGGAAATAAGGCGGAAAGTCTGCACGAACGGGCAGGCTGGGGTAGCGGAAATAAGACGGAAAGTCTGCGCAAGCGGGCAGGCCGGGGCAGTAGAAATAAAACGGAAAGTCTGTGCAAGCGGGCAGGCCGGGGCAGGAAACGGCCAAAGAAAAACGCCGGAAACCGGAGGTATCGCGAAACAATTAGGTCAGTCTTCGGGTTCAGCCGCGGCGGCGAGGATTTCATCGCGTTCCTTTTTCAGGGAGGACTGGCGGAGGTAGGCTTCTTCGGTAAAATTTTTGCAGAGTTCGGCACTGACGTTTTTGATTTCTTCTTCGAGGGTGCGGAGTTTGTCTTCCAGAAGCAGTTTATCAATGTTTTTGCGCAGGTCATTGATGAAAGGGGAGCGTTTTTTGAGCATATCAAGTTCCCAAAGCGAGGCCAGAGGGGCGCCTTCGGGGCGCTGCGCCAGTTGTTGCTGCAGTTCATCGGCAGCAGGGGGCGTTTCGGCTTCGCGGTACAAATCCGCCATGGCGGCGAAAAGGTTTTTCAAGCCGGCATTTCTAATGTCAGAGGAGAGAACCTGTTCTTCATATTCGTCAATCAGTTCGGGGTAGACCAAACCGGCGGCGATGATGAAACGCAGGTTTTTGTCGCATTCGCCGTCGGCGCTCTGGCGCAAGGTTTCCGGTGCGGCGGCAATGCCGTGGCTGAGTGCGGGGCGCAGGGTTCGGGTGTCTGCCCAGCGCGAGGCACCGCGTCCGGAATTGGGGAATGAGCGGGCATCAGGTGATGAAGCAGAGTTGGAGAATGGGCGCCTCCCTGATAACGGGACGGCGTTGAAAGACGGACGGAAGCTTGAGAAAGACGCCGTATCGGGGAATGGGCCGGAGTTAGAGGGCGAGCCGGTATTTGTGAACTGCCGGGGAGCCTGAGACGGGCGGTCCGGCTGCGGTTTTCGGTGTTGCGGCGCGGCCTCGGGCAACGGAATATCGTCTAGATATGCGGGCGGCGTTTCGGGCATTTTTGAGGTTGGGGGAACGGGCATTCTGGGAGCCGGCGGGACGGGTGCGGCGGGCTGCTGCCAAGGCGTCCGGCGGAAGGCGGCGTATATCCGGCTGCGGATTTCCTGCGCATAATAGCTGCGTACTGTAGCATCGCCGATTTTTGCGACTTCGGACAGCAGGGTCTTTTCTATCAATGCCTTTTTTTCAGGTGTGGAACTGTCTTCGTTTTCGGTATATTTACGCCATAAAATATCAATCAGGGGCGAGGTCTTGCGCATCAGGGCGGCAAAACTGTCGTGCCCGTGCGCCTGCAGGTATTCATCGGGATCCTGATTGTCCGGCAGGAAAAGGAATTGCAGCGAATAGCCGGCTTTGAGCATCGGGAGTACCCGGTCAACGGCGCGCATCGCGGCTTTGACGCCCGGGGAATCTCCGTCAAGGCATAAAATGGGTTCGGGGCAGACGCGCCAGGCTTCGGCAATCTGTTCTTCGGTCAGCGCGGTGCCGAGCGGGGCGACGGCATAGCCGAACCCGTAGCGGTCGAGCGCGATGACGTCCATATAGCCTTCGCAAATAATGAGTTTCTTTTCCTTATAGGCAACTTCGCGCGCTTTGTCGAGATTGTACAGGTTGCGGCGTTTGTTGAAAATGGGCGTGTCGGGCGAGTTCAGATATTTGGGCTCTATTTTTTCCATCACGCGGCCGCCGAAAGCGATAATCTTTCCCTGCTTGTTGGTAATCGGAATCATCACGCGGTTGCGGAAGAAGTCATGGGGGCGGCGGGACGTGTCTTCGGGAATGGCTATCAATCCCAGCTCTTTCATATCTTTTTCGTCTATGCCCTGCG
>UMGF01100001.1_pt1 | contig 13744 bp, 7 predicted proteins | sample 1965181 | NCBI WGS metagenome assembly UMGF01 (sample SAMEA4836063, study PRJEB28245) | human gut metagenome | biome: gut microbiome; material: fecal sample | place: Denmark | collected 2008 | reverse complement strand
CGGCGGTGTGCGATAACTCCGAGGAACTCGCCGACAGCATAAGAGAGCGCACAGGACTTTACCTCTCAGACGGCGTGCAGTATGGACGCACCGGAGAGAAGTTCTTAAGGCTCAATATCGCATGTCCAAGGGTGAGACTTGAGGATGGACTTAGGAGGCTTAGAGAGGGGATTGCCGGTTATAGACAGTAAGATTAAATTGCAATATAATATTGTCACAGACATATATGCCTGAAAATAAAAAATGCCCCGAAGTGCCGGCTTCGTGGCATTTTTTTATTTTCCAGGCACAATCGCATTCACAGCCTCAATAAGGTTGACCGTCCGGCTTCTTGGAACCAGTGCAACAGATTTGCCGTCGACGGTGGCAAGGCATGTGCTGCCATCATATCTGTAGAGCTTGATGGTCGTCTGAGGAAAAGCGTCATTGTCCAGGTAGAGAGTAATGCTTAGCTCCTCCTTCTGAGCGGCTTCCTCATCGGTGAAGCTGCCGGCTTCGGTAAGCCCAGGCAGCTCATCGTGCTTTATCATGTCGGGCAGAGTGACCTTGTAGGGTCGAATGGGTCAACACTCACCAGATACACACTGCCGTCCCCTGTTGAGAGTTTATAGTGCATGTTTTGCACCCAACATCATCATAGTAGGTGATTGCATGGGCTGGGGAAAACAGTGATTGTATTGTAAATTGACAGAAAATGGTGCGTGGGGATATAATGTGTTAAAATTAAAAATAGAAATAACGCAGACTGCGTTACGACAGGAGAAAAAGATGAACCTACGCGGATACCTTATAAATAACAGACTTGCAGCGGACGGCGCATTCGGAACCTATTATGCGGAAAAGTACGGCAATGATGAGCTGCCGGAGGCGGCAAATACCATGCATCCGGAACGTGTTCTGGAAATACATACGGAGTATATAAAGGCGGGGGCGCGATATATAAGAACCAACACCTATGCCTCCAACAGCAGTCTTTTATCAAATGACGAGCAGAAGGTCAGGGAAAATGTGAATGCGGCAGTTGGTATTGCGCGCAAGGCAATAGGGCAGAGCGGCATAGAGGAAAATATTTATCTTGCCGGGGATATAGGACCTATACCCGAAATGTCCGGCTTTTCAAAGAGTGAAAATGAGAGCGAATATACGCGCCTTGCCTCGTATATGCTTGAGGCAGGAGTTGATGCTGTTCACTTTGAGACCTTTGCCGACTATGAGGAGATTCTTCCGGCAATCAGGTATATAAGGGAGAATGCGGAGGATATTTTTATAAGTGTATGTTTCAGCGTGAATCAATATGGCTATAGCGCCGCAGGGCTCAGTGCTAAAAGGCTCATAGCGGATGCCGCGAAGCTTCCTGTGGACGCGGTAGGTCTTAACTGTGGTGTGGGTCCGGGACATTTGGCACAGCTCATGGATGGTCTGGACAGCTTTGGCGGTAAGCTGTTTATCGCGCTTCCGAATGCCGGATATCCGAATTTTACGAGAAATCAGATGCATTTTGGAGGAGCACCGGCTTATTTTGCTGGGAAAATGCTTGATATCGCAAAAAAGGGGGCAGACATAGTCGGAGGCTGCTGTGGAACAAGACCTGAGACGATAGCAAAGGTATGTGAAAAGCTTAACGGACTGCCAAGGTGTGAAAAAATGATGGTGGCTGCTGCTGAACCGGAAGCGGAGCAGGTGAAGAAAAGGGGATTTTTGTACGATGAGAATGGGGAGCTTAAGAAAAAGAAGCTTATAGCTGTTGAGCTGGCGCCTCCGTTTGATGCGAACGATGAGAAGCTGCTGGAATCCGCACATTCACTTATCGGAGCAGGGGTGGATGTACTCACATTCCCGGATTCACCATCTGGGCGTACCAGAATCGATTCAGTGCTGATGGCGGATAAGGTGCACCGTGAGACAGGCATAGCCGTCATGCCGCATATATGCTGCCGTGACAAGAATGCGGTGGCCATGCGCTCACTTTTCATGGGTTCAAGAATCAACGATATATACAATATGCTGATAATCACAGGCGACCCGCTCCCATCAATGGTGAGGGAGACGGTCAAGTCCGTGTTCAATTTCGACTCTGTAGGGCTTATGAAAATAGCCCAGGAGATGAATGAGGAGGTATTCTGCGACAGCCCGATCTGCTATGGCGGTGCTATAAATCAGGGCAGAAAGAATATAGAGGTTGAACTTGGACGCGTCAAAAAGAAGCTGGCAGCAGGCGCAGAGTTCTTTCTGACGCAGCCTGTGTTCTGTGAGGAGGACGTTAACCGCTTAAGGCATATTAAGGAAGAGACAGGTGCAAGGATACTGTGCGGTATTATGCCTCTCATAAGCAGGAAAAACGCGCTCTTTATGAAAAATGAGATTGCAGGTGTGAATGTCCCGGATGAACTGGTAGAGAGATATCCTGAAAAGGGCAGCAAAAAGGAGGGCGAAGCCGTCGGAATTGAACTTGCAAAGCAGATGATTGCTCTTACGGAGGATTTTGTTGACGGATATTATTTCTCATTTCCATTTAACAGGACATATCTGTTGAAGGAGATTTTGAACTGATAATACATATTATAGAAAAGCTTGCTGAAATGGGAATAGCGTGAAGCTGTGTCAAATATAAAAGTTCAATATCTGCTGTCTGATATATACACATAATGATTGTATTGCTTTTTGAACTTCTAGTGTCTAAAAGTTCAAATAACTATTGAAAAGTTCAAAATGAAATGATATAGTAATTAAAGTGATGTTTTGACCCCAACATTATATTGCATGTTGAACAGTATTTAGCTTTACACAGCAGGCATAGCAAAATTGCAGAAGCATACAGGAAATGAGGAGAAATATGGCAGGAATTGCACAGAGACTTAAAGAAGCGATGGAGGCCAAGGGGCTTAAGCAGGTGGATGTGATTCGTCTTGCGGAGCCTATTGGCCGTGAATATAATGTCAGAATCGGTAAGAGCCACATGAGCCAGTATCTAAGCGGAAAAAGCGAGCCGCGCAAGGACATACTGGGAGTTCTCGCAAAGACACTTGAGGTTGATGAGAGCTGGCTTGCCGGAGAAGAAACAGAGGCTGCGGCTCCTGAAAATAGGAGTGGCTCATCATATACAGCTTCTTCGGAGCATAAAAAGGAGCGGACGGATGTGGCGGATAGTACAAGGACAGTGAGTGATGCAGGAAGTTCAAATATAGTATATTCAGAAAAAATGGGAGATAGAGTTATGAGACAATTTTCAAAATCAACTAAACTTGATAATGTATTATATGATGTGAGAGGACCTGTAGTTGAGGAAGCTAACCGTATGGCTGATGCCGGAATGCACATTCTGAAGCTAAATATCGGAAATCCCGCACCTTTTGGCTTCAGGGCACCGGAGGAGGTTGTCTATGATATGAGACAGCAGCTCACGGACTGTGAAGGATATTCGGATTCAAAGGGACTTTTTTCGGCGCGAAAGGCAATCATGCAGTATGCGCAGCTTAAAAATATTCAGAATGTTGAGATTGGCGATATTTATACAGGAAATGGAGTCAGCGAGCTTATAAACCTAAGCATGCAGGCACTCCTAGATGACGGCGATGAGATTTTAATACCTTCACCGGATTATCCGCTCTGGACGGCAACCGCAACACTTGCAGGCGGCAAGGTTGTTCACTATCTGTGCGATGAACAGTCGGAGTGGAACCCGGATATAGACGATATCAGGAAGAAGGTTAATTCAAAGACAAAGGCAATCGTTATAATAAACCCGAACAACCCTACAGGTGCACTCTACCCGAAGGAGATTCTGGAGCAGATAGTTCAGATTGCAAGAGAGAACCAGCTCATTATTTTTTCCGATGAGATATATGACAGACTTGTCATGGATGATGGAGAGCATATCTCAATAGCCTCGCTTGCACCTGATGTATTCTGTGTAACCTTCAGCGGACTCTCAAAATCACATATGATAGCAGGATTCAGAGTAGGATGGATGATACTCAGCGGTAACAAGGATGCCGCAAAGGATTACATTGAGGGTATAAATATGCTTTCAAACATGCGTCTTTGCTCTAATGTTCCGGCACAGTCGATTGTCCAGACAGCACTTGGCGGATATCAGAGTGTTAAGAACTACATTGTTCCGGGCGGACGTATCTATGAGCAGAGAGAGTATATGTACAAGGCAGTAAATGACATTCCGGGACTTAGTGTTGTCAAGCCTAAGGCTGCATTCTACTCATTTCCGAAGATTGATATTAAAAAGTTCAATATCAAGAATGATGAGCAGTTTGCGTATGATTTCCTCAAGGAGAAGAGGGTGCTCATAGTCCATGGCGGAGGCTTCAACTGGAAAGAGCCTGACCATTTCCGTATTGTATATCTTCCTAGAGTAGAAGTGCTTGAGGAGGCATTCGGAAAACTTGGAGATTTTCTTGAGACTTATCGCCAGTGATAATTTCAATTTCATAATAATGTTCGGGTGGAAAAACATGCCAATTTAATTTATGAGTGGATAACGTATTATATTTATGTATATCAGCTCCATTGTCCGAAGCAGGATGTTCTTAGAACTCTGATAAAGGTTTCCTGCGTCCGCCACCGAAGCCGGCATACATCCTTGTATGCATTGCTTCTAAAGTAGCATCCGTGCTGCTTTTGGCTAGGTATATATAGCATGTTTTGACGTCCGAAGCCTGATAAATAATTAAGTATATAAGGAGAGTCACATGGAGAAGGGAAGAGGTTCAGGAAATAAGGGCAGAAAGATTATAAGGCGCATTTCCATTGCCTTGTTTCTCTGTGTGCTCATTCTGCCGCAGGTATCGTGGACTGTTTTGAAGCTGGTATGCGGCGATAATTCACGGGTAATGGAAAGGCTTGACTATGACCTTGGGGAGAACAGGGAGCTTGCAGCTTTTCCTGATGGTGCGGACATTGGCAGCATAACATCTGAGCTGGAAGCTTACTACAATGATCATGCACCATACCGCAGTGCACTTATAACAATCAACAGACGAATCAATTCCAAGCTTGAACGGGCATACACCATGAATGTACAGCCCGTTCTTGTTGCGCTTGCTGATATGACGCATACAGCCACAAAGCCGGATGTAAACGGAAATGAAGGGTCAAATGAAGGTCAGACCGATACGGAAAATAGCACGCGGTATGCACAAGGAGATAATGCCGGAGAAAACGGTGCCATAAAAGATAATATCATAGAAAACAGTGCGGATGACCCAAACGGCGGGAATGCAGATGTGGGAAAGGAAGAGAGCAGTACATCCGGAAAAAATGAGCATGGCAGCATTTCAGGCGGTGTGGACAGTGAAGATATGTCAGGGAATACGCACAGCGGACAGAAGCCCGGTAATGGGAAAAATGAATCCGGAGAGATGTCAAGTAATGCCGGTGGTGTGGATGAATCCGGCGGCACCTCTGAAAATAATGGTAGTGCTGATAGTTCAGATAAGCTTCCGTATTTCCCGGCGCGAGAGATGAACGGAACCATATTTGGGCGTGATGACTGGATGTTCTGCAATTATGACAATAGCATAACGTATTATTGCGGAAGTAATCTGATGAGTGAACAGCAGATGAAGGACAAGCTGAGCCTTATGCAGAAATTACAGAATATATGTGACAGCCGCGGAGTGCAGCTCCAATTTATGATAGCACCGAACAAGGAACAGGTGTACTCTGAATATATGCCGACATACACTATTGAGAACAGCTATAAGAGAGTGCCAGAATTTATCGATTATGTAAAACGGAATTCTTCTGTGAAAATAATATATCCGATAGACGAACTACGTGCCGCAAAGAGTACCATGAGCACCTACTATAAGTATGATACACACTGGAATCATTATGGCAGCTTCATCGCAACACAGGCACTTTATAAGGACATGGGGCTTGATTATGTGTCGCCTGACAGTGTGAATTATTCCGAGGGAAGTTGTATATGGGGACTCGTCATAACGGCCGGGCTGAGCTGGAAGGACTATGAGAGGGATTATGACCATATACCCGATTATAAGCCGGAGATTGAACTTTTTAATACGGACGGAGTTATAGACCACATTCATACGGAAAAGAGTGCTGTCTACAGAACTAGTTCCACGGCACAGAACAACAGCAATTTTGTGATGGTGGGTGACTCCTTCAGACTCTACATGATGCCGTATCTTGAGCGTGATTTCCAGCATGTGAGCATAGCGCATCGCGACAATATCCATGATATCGAGGATGATATCAGACAGGCGGACATACTGGTTGTGGAATGTGTCGAGAGACTTGATGACAGCCTCAATGGGACGATATTACAGCTTATTGATATACTTGAAAATAATGGAAAAAGCACTTAGCAGATATTAGCCGGTCGAAAGGCTTGCATTTTCCCGATACTCCGCACGGTAACCACGTCTGACGAGGTGATGCAGCCGGAGAATGCAGGTAGGAATATGATTGCGATGGCAGAACAGGTGTTTTGACCTGCGCAATTACATGATGTTGGGGTCAAAACATGCAAATTTAATGTATGAGTGTATAACGTATTATATTATAAAAAAGCTGTAAGCAGAAATGAGGTTCACTGTCTGTGAGATGGTGTTTTTTATGACATTAGTAAGAGCCGTATTCCGGAGGAAATATAGAAAATGTAAAGGAGACCCAGAGGAGGATTCGTAATGAAGAAAAAATGGAACAGAGTTCTGCCGGTGCTTCTGGTGATGGTCACAGCTATATCGCTTTTGTCAGGCTGCAGCGGCAAAAGTGAGGAAAAAGAAGATGCAGAAACGATTACGGTGTATTTATGGAGCACAAGCCTGTATGAAAAATATGCACCATACATCCAGGAACAGCTTCCGGATATCAACATTGAATTTGTAGTAGGGAATAATGCTCTGGATTTCTACAGGTTTCTTGATGAAAACGGTGGATTGCCGGATATTATAACCTGCTGCCGCTTTTCACTGCATGATGCGAATTCCCTCAAAGACAGCCTGATGGATCTTTCCACAACCAATGAGGCAGGTGCTGTTTATGATAGCTACCTCAGCAATTTTATGAATGAGGATGGAAGCGTGAACTGGCTTCCGGTGTGTGCGGATGCACACGGTTTTGTGGTTAATAAAGATCTTTTTGAGAAGTATGATATCCCTCTTCCGACAGATTATGATAGCTTTGTTTCCGCCTGTCAGGCATTTGACAAGGTAGGAATCCGTGGGTTTACTGCAGACTATTATTATGATTATACCTGTATGGAAACACTGCAGGGTCTGTCTGCATCAGAGCTGTCTTCAGCAGCTGGACGCAGGTGGCGTACTGCCTACAGTAACCCGGAAAGTACAAAGAGAGAAGGTCTGGACGATGCCGTCTGGCCGGAGGCCTTTGAACGCATGGAGCAGTTTATCCGGGATACCGGTCTGAGCCCGGATGATCTGGACATGAATTATGATGATGTAGTTGAGATGTACCAAAGCGGAAAGCTTGCCATGTACTTTGGAAGCTCTTCCGGTGTGAAAATGTTTCAGGATCAGGGGATTAACACAACATTTCTTCCATTCTTTCAGGAGAACGGTGAAAAGTGGCTTATGACTACACCGTATTTTCAGGTGGCTTTAAATCGTGACCTGACGCAGGATGAGACACGCCGGAAGAAAGCAATGAAGGTGCTGGACACAATGCTTTCAGAGGATGCACAGAACCTGATTATCAGTGATGGACAGGATCTGTTAAGCTACAGTCAGAATGTAGAGCTTAAGCTTACGGAATATCTGAAGGATGTTAAAACTGTGATTGAAGAAAACCATATGTATATCCGCATAGCGTCAAATGATTTTTTTGCTGTTTCCAAGGATGTGGTCTCTAAAATGATCTCAGGAGAATATGATGCAGAGCAGGCTTATCAGTCATTTAATGCTCAGCTTCTTGAGGAGAAATCCATTTCTGAGAAGGTAATATTGGATTCACAGAAGTCTTATTCCAACCATTTTCACAGCAACGGCGGGAATGAGGCATATTCGGTTATGGCCAATACCCTGCGCGGCATTTATGGGACGGATGTGCTGATTGCAACCGGAAACAGCTTTACGGGAAACGTGCTGAAAGCCGGCTATACAAGAAAAATGGCGCGCAGCATGATCATGCCAAATAGTCTTTCAGCGTACAGCAGCACGATGAGCGGAGCGGAACTGAAAGAGACAGTCAGAAACTTTATAGAAGGCTATGAGGGCGGGTTTATTCCCTTTAATCGTGGCTCGCTGCCAGTGCTCAGCGGTATTTCTGTAGAAGTCAAGGAAACAGATGATGGTTATACCTTGAGCAAGGTTACAAAAGCTGGAAAAAAAGTTCAGGACAATGATGTTTTCATGGTAACCTGCCTTGCAATACCAAAACACATGAAAGCTTATCCGGCAGATGCGGACGTTGTGTTTGAGGGAGAAGATACCACTGTGAAGGATACCTGGACAGGATATGTTTCAGGTGGTGATGCCGTTCTTGCAGAGCCTGAAGATTACATAACTCTGAGGTAAGAGGTTTGAACGCAGAATAAGCAATCCCCAGCTTCAAGTGTGTAGAGCACTAAGCGGTGGGTAAGGGGGATGCGAACTGCGTTCATGAGCAAGCAGCGAAAGCGGATTGCGAATGTCCGCTTTACAATAAAATGTTCAAACTTCTTATTGGTGGCAGTACTGCAGGCAATGCCTGCAGTATGCAGGGGTAGAAGAATGGATAATAAAAATCATAATAAAGACAGAAAGAGACCTGTTATGAGAAAACGATTTATGATAGCGGCTTTTATAGCTGTTTTTGCGTGCATTGCTTTGCTGGTTTTCCAATATTTGGGATTTATATCGAAAACTGTTTATGAGGAGAGCGTCTCTCATCTGGCGGAGGTTTTTCATCAGTCTGATAACATGCTGAGGGAACTGACAGATAAGAATCTTACTTATCTTCATATGTGGGGTGAGAATCTGCAGAATATCTCCGATGAAGATGAAATTCGTGATTGTATAAAGAAGGCGCAGGAAAATGCAGGCTTTGTAGAGTTCTTTTTTCTGTCAGCCGATGGGAACTATAAGGCCGTAACAGGCAAAACAGGGTATCTTGGATTACAGGAAAATATTGAAGAGGAGATACGGCAGGGAAATGATGTTATTGCGAATGTAGCAGTTCCCGGAAAACCCCAGCTGCTTGTTTTTGCCACTCCTAAGGCTCATGGAATTTATCAGGGCTTTGAATATGATGCGATTGCCATTGCCTATGAAAACTCTGATATCGTAAAGGTACTGGATATCTCTGCCTTCAATGAAAATGCCCAGAGCTTTGTTGTTCGTCCGGATGGCCGTGTTGTGGTGAATCACTCTTCTGCGTCATGGGGGAAGGTGTATAATTTCTTCGGGGTTCTGAGAGAACATTCTGATATGTCTGAAAAAGAGATCAATGAGCTTTCGGAGAAGTTTAAGGCAGGACGTACAGATGCGATGCTTTTAAATCTTGATGGAATGAGCTACTATCTGGTCTATGAAAAATCGGATATACAGGACTGGATGTTCTTAGGACTTGTACAGGCGGATATCGTCAATGCCAGTATGAACAGTCTGCAGCGCAGTACGATACTTCTTGTCAGCGCGGTTGTCTTCTGTATTGCCGCATTCCTTATAAGCCTTGTTATTCAAAAAAACAGGACAAACCTCAGAAAAAAAGATACGGAGATTCTGTACCGGGATGAGCTGTTTCAAAAGCTTTCAATGAATGTGGATGATGTTTTCCTGATGCTGGATGCAAAAACATACCAGGCAGATTACGTCAGTCCGAATGTGGAAAAACTGCTGGGCATTACGGTAGAACAGATTCGTAAAGATATTAGTATTCTGGGAAAACTGCATATAGCGGAACAGGGGGACCCGGGGAAAAATTATCTGGAGGAAATCCGGGTTCATGAACAGAGAGAATGGGATTTTGAATATGTTCATCTGAAAACAGGGGAAAAACGCTGGTTTCATAATATTGCAATGGGAAGTGAATTAAACGGAAAGAAGAAATATATCCTGGTTATGTCGGACCGTACTGCTGACTGGAAAATGAATCAGGCACTTTCTGAGGCAGTACGCTCTGCAGAGACAGCAAACAGGGCAAAGAGTACTTTCCTTTCCAATATGTCTCACGATATCCGGACACCAATGAATGCGATTATCGGGTTTACCACACTGGCGGTAAGCTATATTGATGATCAGAAAAGAGTCCGGGATTATCTGGGCAAGATCCTTTCCTCCAGCAGCCATCTGCTCTCACTGATTAATGATATATTGGATATGAGCCGTATCGAGAGTGGAAAAATCCATCTGGAAGAAACGGAGGTCAGTCTGTCGGATGTACTTCATGATCTGAAGACCATCATCAGTGGGCAGATCCATGCAAAGCAGCTGGAGCTTTATATGGATGCAATGGAGGTGGCAAATGAGGATGTTTATTGTGATAAGACAAGACTGAATCAGGTGTTGCTGAATCTTTTGTCAAATGCAGTTAAGTTTACTCCCGCAGGAGGAACGGTTTCTGTCCGGCTGAAGCAGTTCCCGGGGACGGTAAAGGGCATTGAACTGTACGAGATCCGGGTAAAGGATAACGGAATCGGAATGAGTCCGGAATTTGTAGAGAAGATTTTTTCTCCTTTTGAGAGAGAGCGCACTTCCACAGTCAGCAGGACTCAGGGTACAGGGCTTGGCATGGCCATTACCAAGAATATTGTGGATATGATGGGCGGAACGATTGAGGTTCAGACAGAGCAGGGCAAAGGTACTGAATTCATTGTCCGTCTGCCATTTCGGCTTCAGTCTGAGCAGCACCATACAGAGAAGCTCGCAGAACTGGAAGGTCTTAAGGCACTGGTTGTAGATGATGATTTCAATACCTGTGACAGTTTGACAAAAATGCTTGTGAGGATTGGAATGCGTTCAGAATGGACACTTTCCGGCAAGGAAGCGATTCTCCGTGCACGACAGTCTACGGAACTGGGAGATGCATTCCACGCTTATATCATCGACTGGCGTCTGCCGGATATGAATGGCATTGAAGTCACCCGTCAGATTCGCAGCCTTGGTGATGATACACCGATCATTATACTGACTGCTTATGACTGGTCAGATATCGAAGTGGAAGCCAGAGCGGCAGGGGTAACTGCTTTTTGTGCAAAACCAATGTTCATGTCAGATATCAGGGATACCTTGATGAATGCTATCGGACAGATGCAGGCAGAGGCAGAGGATGCAATCCTTCCGGCTGCAGGTTCGGATTTCAGAGGCAGATGTATATTGCTTGTGGAAGATAATGAACTGAACAGTGAAATTACAGTCGAGATTCTTAATGAATATGGATTCCTGGTTGATACTGCCGGAAATGGAGCACAGGCAGTGGAGAAAATTAAGAATTCGCAGCCGGGTAATTATGATCTGGTGCTGATGGATGTGCAGATGCCGGTAATGAATGGATATGAGGCTACCAGACAGATCCGCGCACTGAATGATCCGGCACTGGCGGGAATCACCATTCTTGCCATGACTGCAAATGCATTTGATGATGACAGAAAGAAAGCACTGGAATGCGGTATGGACGGATTCTTAACCAAACCAATAGTTATTGAGGAATTGATTGGTACAATACAGAAAAAACTGGAACAGGTGTCAGGGGTATCAGAAAAGCCACACAAATAAAGGAGCAACAAGAAAATTGCCAGTTTCATGGTATGGGAGAAGTAGGGCAGGCGAAAGCCTGTGGCGCAAAGCTAAAGGGCCTGTAAAATGGCAGCCGGTTGCATCAAATTATGTGCACTGTCTGCGGGAATGTGCTTTTTTATGTAATAGGAAACTTCGTTCATATTACATAAAAATTTAAGCATTGAATATCTTTGACTTTCAAATCACCTGCCAAAACCGCAATATCCTCTTTTACCACATACTCATTCCATTTCCTGGTCAATCCTGCACATCAAAGCAGCTATAAAAGCCTTGCTAATCCCCCTCATTTATTGTATGATAAGAATAATGTTAAGTTATAAAGCTTTAACTCGACATTGGAAGAGTTATTATAAAATACAGGAGGATATACCATGAGCAGAGAAATGGTAGTCGTTATTGACTTTGGCGGTCAGTACAACCAGTTGGTTGCAAGGCGTGTCAGAGAATGTAATGTATACTGTGAGATATACTCATACAAGACGGATATCGCGAAGATTAAGGCCATGAATCCGAAGGGCATTATTCTTACCGGTGGTCCTAACAGCTGCTATGAGCCGGGTGCTCCGACCTGCACTGAGGAGCTTTTTAATCTCGGTGTTCCGGTGCTTGGTCTGTGCTACGGTGCGCAGCTTATGATGCACGTTCTTGGCGGTAAGGTTGAAAAAGCACCTGTGCGCGAGTACGGCAAAACAGAAGTTTATGTTGATACAACTTCACCATTATTCAAGGGTGTTGGCAGTCCGGCAGAAAATGCAGCCGGAATTACATGTGATGACCACAAGAGTGATACTAATGCAACATCATGCTGGATGAGCCACTTTGACTATATTTCAAAGGTTGCTCCGGGCTTCAGAATTGTCGCACACACTGCCGATTGTCCTGTTGCCGCTGCACAGAATGAGTCTAAGAATCTCTACGCAATCCAGTTCCACCCTGAGGTACTTCACACTCTTGAGGGAACCAGGATGCTTGAAAATTACGTCAAGGGTGTTTGCGGCTGTGCCGGTGACTGGAAGATGGACTCTTTCGTTGAAAATACAATCAGAGAAATCCGCGCCAAGGTCGGCGATGGCAAGGTTTTGCTTGCACTTTCCGGCGGTGTTGATTCTTCCGTTGCGGCCGGACTTCTTTCAAGAGCAATCGGAAAGCAGCTTACCTGTGTATTCGTAGACCACGGCCTTCTCCGTAAGAATGAGGGCGATGAGGTTGAGGCTGTTTTCGGTACGAACGGACAGTTCGACCTTAATTTTATAAGAGTTAATGCACAGGAGAGATACTACAGCAAGCTTGCGGGCGTTACGGAGCCTGAGCGCAAGCGTAAAATTATAGGTGAAGAATTCATCCGTGTATTTGAGGAGGAAGCAAAAAAAATCGGCGCGGTTGATTTCCTTGCACAGGGAACAATCTATCCGGATGTTGTTGAGTCAGGTCTTGGCGGCGAATCCGCGGTAATCAAGTCCCACCACAATGTCGGCGGTCTTCCTGATTTCGTGGATTTCAAGGAGATTATTGAACCGCTCCGCGACCTTTTCAAGGATGAGGTCCGCAAGGCCGGCCTTGAGCTTGGTATCCCTGAGCGCCTTGTATTCCGCCAGCCATTCCCTGGTCCTGGTCTTGGCATACGAATTATCGGTGAGGTCAATGCAGAGAAAGTCCGCATCGTTCAGGACGCCGATGCAATCTACCGCGAGGAGGTTGACAAGGCAGTTGAGGCATACAGAAGCGAACACGGCACGGCCCCTTCCTGGATGCCTAACCAGTATTTTGCCGCTCTCACCAACATGCGCTCAGTCGGTGTAATGGGCGATGAGCGTACCTATGATTATGCCGTTGCACTCCGCGCAGTCAACACCATCGACTTTATGACCGCTGAGTCTGCACAGATACCGTTTGAGGTGCTTCAGACTGTTATGAGCAGAATTATAAACGAGGTAAGAGGAGTCAATCGAGTATTCTACGATTTGACGAGCAAACCGCCTGGGACTATAGAGTTTGAATAACGGATTAAAATGCCGAAAGCCTGTATTTAT
>UMGF01049948.1_pt1 | contig 13758 bp, 7 predicted proteins | sample 1965181 | NCBI WGS metagenome assembly UMGF01 (sample SAMEA4836063, study PRJEB28245) | human gut metagenome | biome: gut microbiome; material: fecal sample | place: Denmark | collected 2008 | reverse complement strand
GTTCTCTCCCCCACCGCCTGCGGGCGGAGCCCCCTCGCAGAGGAGGCCATAGGCAACGGGCAAATGAGGTTTACTGCAGCTTTGCCAGCGTGGCCTCGGCATCGTCGAGGATGCGCTCGAACTTCTCGAGGGCGGCGTCCACGGGGGCCGGGGTGGCCAGGTCAACACCGGCGTGGCGCAGCTCGTCCAGCGGATAAGCACTGCCGCCCATGGAGAGGAACTCCTTGTAGCGCTTGACGGCGGGCTCGCCCTCTTTCAGGATGCCCTCGGACAGGGCGACAGCGGTGGAGTAGCCGGTGGCATACTTGTAAACGTAGAACGGGCGGTAGAAGTGCGGGATGCGCGCCCACTCATACTGGATCTCGTCGTCGATGACCATATCGTTGCCGAAATAGTCGGTGACAAGGCGCTTGTACAGAGCGTTCAGAGCGGCGGCGTTCAGGGCTTCGCCGCGCTCGACCATGGCGTGGGCCTCGCGCTCGAACTCGGCAAACATCGTCTGGCGGTAGACCGTGCCCTTGAAGTTTTCCAGATACTGGTTCAGCAGATAGAGGCGGGTCTGGGGGTCGTTCTCGTTGGCAAGCAGCTGCTCGATGAGCAGATTCTCGTTGACGGTGGACGCGACCTCGGCAACAAACAGCGTGTAGTCCGCGTACTGCGGCGGCTGATGCTGGCGGGAGCGCCAGCTGTGGATCGTGTGGCCCATCTCATGTGCCAGCGTCGAGACACTGTCCAGCGTGCCGCTGAAATTCAGCAGAATATAGGGGTTGGAGTCATAGCAGCCGCCGGAGTACGCGCCGCCGCGCTTGCCGCGGTTGGGGTAAACGTCGATCCAGCGCTCGGCATAGGCCTTGCGGACGGTTGCCTGGTAGTCCTCGCCCAAGGGCGCAACGGCCTTCAGGACCATCTCCTGTGCGGTCTCGTAGCTGTAGGATTTTTTCAGATCGCCGACCAGCGGAGCGTAGACGTCATAGAAGTGCAGCGCGTCAACGCCCAGCATCTTTTTGCGCAGGCGGACATAGCGGTGCATGGCGGGAATATGCTTGCGGACCGTGGCGACGAGGTTGTCGTAGACCTCGGCGGGCACATTCTCCCCCGCCATGGCCATCGCGCGGGAGGACGGGTAATTGCGGGCGGCGGCCTCGGCGGTGGCAGCCTTGATGGCACCGGCGTAGGACGCGGCGAAGGTGTTGATGTGCTCGCGGTAGCTCTTGTAGTAGCTGTGGAAGGCGTTCTCTCGCAGGGTGCGGTCCGTGCTCATCTCCAGCGGCACAAAGTTGGAGCCGGTGACCTCGACGGTCTCGCCGCTGCCGTCCTTGACGGCATCAAACAGCAGGTCGGCATCCTCCAGATTGTGGTAGATCTCGGACGGCGCAGACATGACCTCGCCAAAGCTGGCCAGCAGCTTTTCCTCGGCCTTGGTCAGGGTGTGGGGCTTGCCGCGCAGCAGATCCTCGAGGTTGAATTTGTAGTCCGCGACGGCAGGATCGTTGACGATGGCGGTCAGCGTCTCCTCGGGCAGGGACAGGATCTCCGGCTGGGCAAAGGACAGCGCGGCGGCCATCTTGACGTACTTGCTGCCGATGCGGGCGTACATGCTCTGGGCCTTGTCGTCGCGGGTGTCCTCGTCATGGCGCTGGGAGGCGTAGCAGTAGAGGCGCTCGACCTTGCGGCCCACCTCGGTGGAAGCGTCGAGGTATGCGCCAATCGTGACGGCATCGGTCAGCTTACCGGCGAAGGCCGCCAGGCTTTCAATGTCCGCGTCGAGGCTGTCCAGCGCGGTCTCCCACGCGGCGTCGCTCTCGAACATCGGGGTCAGGTCCCACTGAAATTGCGGGTCCAGTTCACTGCGTTCTTTTAGAATTTCGGGCATAGTTTTCTCCTTATTGTAAAATATTTTGCTATGCTGAGGATGCAGGGGCGGACATCGGCCTCCCGTGCCAGTTCACGGCAGCGGAAGCTTCCACGGGCGGATATGGAATCCGCCCCTACACTGTAGGGGTCGGCGTCCTCAACGACCCGGGAGTCGTGCGGTTGCCGCAAAGCTCCGCGGGCGGATGCAAGCATCGGCCCCTACAGGTTACAAAAGAGCGTTTTCCCACTCGGCCGGCTTAAAGCCGGGCAGGACAAAATCGTCGCCCACCAGCAGCGGACGCTTGACGAGCATACCGTCCGACGCCAGCAGGGCGATCTGCTCGTCCTCGGTCATGGTCGGCAGCTTGTCCTTCAGGCCCAGATTTTTGTAGACTAGGCCGCTCGTGTTGAAGAACCGCTTGAGGGGCAGGCCACTGCGGACGACCTATTCGCGCAGCTCGTCGGCGGTGGGGTTGTCCTCTTTAATGTGGCGGGCGGTGTACTCGATGCCGTGGTCGTCGAGCCACTTTTTGGCCTTTTGGCAGGTGGCGCACGGCGGGTATTGCAGAAACAGCATGGTGTCACTTCCCTTTTGTATCGTTTTGCTGTCGGTGAGTTTATTATAACTGTTTTGCAAGTGTGTGTCAATCACGGACGGTATGCAAAAAAGGATTCCCGCCGTGGCGGCGGGAATCCTTTGCGGTTTATTTAGTGGTCGTAGGCTGCCTCGGCGGCGTCGCGGGCGATTTCGGCCTGGACGAGCTCCTCCTCGACCTCCGGCAAACCAGTACCGGCGGGGATGAGCTTACCGATGATGACGTTCTCCTTCAGGCCGGCCAGCGGGTCGACCTTGCCCTTGATAGCGGCCTCAGTCAGGACACGGGTGGTCTCCTGGAAGGACGCAGCGGACAGGAAGGAGTCGGTAGCCAGACTGGACTTGGTGATGCCAAGCAGGACCTGGCTGGCCTGAACGAGCTTCAGATCAGTCTCACCGGCATCAATGCGGGCCTGGATCTCCTCGTTCTTGATCATGACATCGCGGCGGTTCACGATGCTGCCCATGATAAAGTCGCTGGAGCCGGAATCCTCAATGCGGACCTTACGCATCATCTGGCGGACGATGACCTCGATATGCTTATCGTTGATGTCAACGCCCTGCAGACGGTAGACCTTCTGGACCTCGCTGATCAGGTAGTTCTGGGTGGCGATGGGGCCCTGGATGGCGAGGATGTCCTGCGGGTAAGCATGACCCTCGGTCAGCAGTGCGCCCTTTGCGACCTCGTCGCCTTCCATGACCTTGAGGCGCTGGCCGAACGGGATCAGGTAGCTCTTGGTAACCGGAGCGCCATTCTCGTCCGTGCCGGTGATCTCGGCATGGCGACTCTTTTTGGTATCGTCGATGTGGACCGTACCGGCGATCTCGGACATGATGGCCATCGCCTTCGGGCGGCGGCTCTCAAACAGTTCCTCAACGCGGGGAAGACCCTGGGTGATGTCTTCGGCAGATGCGATACCGCCGGTATGGAAGGTACGCATGGTCAGCTGGGTACCGGGCTCACCGATGGACTCTGCGGCAATGATACCGACAGACTCACCGACCTTGACGCATTCACCGTTGGACATATTGGAACCGTAGCAGTGGGCGCAGACGCCGACGTGCGCGCGGCAGGTCATGACGGAGCGGATCTCCAGCTCGGTAATACCGGCGTTGACGATCTTCTCGGCGTCGAACATATCCATCATCTTTTCCTTGCTGACGAGCAGCTCACCCGTGGCGGGATCGTGCACATCATGCAGGGAGTAGCGGCCGTTCAGACGTTCCTTGAAGCTCTCGACAACAGAGTTGCCCTCGCTGATCTCGCGGACCCAGATGCCCTCGGTAGCGTGGCAGTCCTCCTCGCGGATGATGACTTCCTGAGAGACATCGACCAGACGGCGGGTCAGGTAGCCGGAGTCAGCGGTACGCAGAGCGGTATCGGCCAGACCCTTACGAGCGCCTCGGGAGGAGATGAAGTATTCCAGGATATTCAGGCCCTCACGGTAGTTGGCGCGGATAGGCATCTCCAGCGTCTTACCGGCAGTATTGGCCAGCAGGCCGCGCATACCGGCCAGCTGCTTGATCTGGTCCATAGAACCACGGGCACCGGAATCGGACATCATATAGATGGGGTTGCGCTGGTGGTTCTTCTTCAGGTTTTCGCTCAGAGCCTCGGAGACCTCCTCCGTGGCGGCCTGCCAGATCTCAACCGTCTTGCGGTAGCGCTCCTCATCGGAGATCAGGCCGCGGTTGAAGTTCTTCATGACCTTCTCGATCTTCTTATCGGCGGCAGCCAGAATTTCCGGCTTCTCGTCAGGCATAATAGCATCGGGAACAGCGACGGTGATGGCAGACAGGGTGGAGTACTTGTAGCCCTGAGCCTTGATCTGATCCAGCATCATGGCGCAGGTCTTGGTGCCGTGCTTCGTCAGGCAGCGGCTGATGATGTCGGGCAGGCCCTTCTTCGTCAGCTTGTCGCTCTTGCCGCCGGATGCGATCTTGAGGGTGCGGGGATTCATCTCGTAGTCGAACTTGGTGGCGGGATTGGTGCGGTCCACGTAGCCCAGATCCTGCGGGATGGGGGTGTTGAAGATGATCTGGCCCATCGTGGTATCGACCAGGCCGGTCTCCGCAACGCCGTCAAAGACCATCGTGCGGCGCACCTTGATGGGTGCCTGCAGCGTGATGAGGCCCTCGGAATAGGCCATCATGGCCTCGTCCTCGTCGCGGAAGATCTTGCCGTGGCCCTTATCGTCGGGGTTGACGAGGGTCAGGTAGTAGCTGCCCAGGATCATATCCTGCGTGGGCACGGTGACGGGCTCACCGTCAGAGGGCTTCAGCAGGTTGCCGGAGGCCAGCATCAGCATCTTGGCCTCGCGCTGGGCCTCGGTGGACAGCGGCAGGTGGACAGCCATCTGGTCGCCGTCGAAGTCAGCATTGAAGGGGGTGCAGACCAGGGGGTGCAGCTTGATGGCACGGCCCTCTACCAGGATAGGCTCAAAGGCCTGAATGCCCAGACGGTGCAGCGTAGGTGCACGGTTCAGCAGGACGGGGTGGCCCTTGATGACGGTCTCGAGGGAATCCCAGACCTCGGGGCGGGCGCGCTCGACCATCTTGCGGGCAGACTTGATGTTGTTGGCCTTCTCCTTCTCGACCAGGTCCTTCATGACGAAGGGCTTGAACAGCTCGAGGGCCATCTCCTTGGGCAGGCCGCACTGATACATCTTTAGCTCGGGGCCGACGACGATAACGGAACGGCCGGAGTAGTCAACACGCTTGCCCAGCAGGTTCTGGCGGAAGCGGCCCTGCTTGCCCTTCAGCATATCGGACAGGGACTTCAGAGCGCGGTTGTTTGCGCCGGTGACCGGGCGGCCGCGGCGGCCATTGTCGATCAGGGCGTCAACGGCCTCCTGCAGCATACGCTTCTCGTTGCGGACGATGATGTCGGGCGCACCGAGCTCCAGCAGACGCTTCAGGCGGTTGTTGCGGTTGATGACGCGGCGGTACAGATCGTTCAGGTCGGAGGTCGCAAAGCGGCCGCCGTCCAGCTGCAGCAGGGGGCGCAGATCCGGCGGGATGACGGGGATGACCGTCATGACCATCCACTCAGGGCGCTGGTTGCTCTCGAGGAAGCTCTCAACGCACTCAAGGCGCTTCAGCAGGCGGACGCGCTTCTGGCCGTTGGCATGCTCGAGTTCCTCACGCAGCTCCTTGCTCAGCTTGTCGAGGTCGATCTCGGCCAGCAGCTTTTGGATGGCTTCGGCACCCATACCGGCTTCAAACGTATCCTCGTACTTTTCGCGCATCTCCTTGTACTCGCGCTCGGTCAGCAGCTGCTTTTTCTCCAGCGGCGTGAAGCCGGGGTCGGTGACAATGTAGTTGGCGAAATACAGGACCTTGTCCAGCTGACGGGGGCTGATGTCCAGCATCAGGCCGATGCGGCTGGGAATGCCCTTGAAATACCAGATGTGCGAGACAGGCGCGGCCAGCTCGATGTGGCCCATGCGCTCACGGCGTACCTTGGCGCGGGTGACCTCGACGCCGCACTTGTCGCAGATCTTACCCTTATAGCGGATGCGCTTATACTTGCCGCAGTGGCATTCCCAGTCCTTGGTAGGTCCAAAAATGCGCTCGCAGTACAGGCCGTCGCGCTCCGGCTTCAGGGTGCGGTAATTGATGGTTTCGGGCTTGGTGACCTCGCCGTAGCTCCAGGCACGGATCTGGTCCGGGGAGGCAAGGCCGATCTTAATCGAATCGAATTCTTTATTTTCCATTCAGCGAACCCTCTCAAATTCAATATGACATACGATGCAATTCGATCAATCGTCGAAGGAATCAGACTCGATGGCGGCGAGGTCGTCAGCCGTGGGGCCGGCATCCTCATCCAGATCATCGTCAAAGCCTTCGTCGGCGTCCTTGACGCTGTAATCGTCCTGCAGCTCACTCTCGACCATGACGTTATCGCCCAGGTCGTAGTCATTGTTCTCAAAGCTGCTGTCATCGTCGTCAAACTCCTGACGCATATCGACGGCGTTGCCTTCCTTATCCTGCACAACAATATCCAGGCCAAGGCTCTGCAGCTCTTTGAGCATAACGCGGAAGCTCTCGGGGATACCGGGGCTCGGGATCGGCTCGCCCTTGACGATGGCCTCGTAGGTCTTGACACGGCCCACAACGTCGTCGGACTTGATGGTCAGGATCTCCTGCAGGGTGTAGGCCGCGCCGTAGGCTTCCAGCGCCCAGACCTCCATCTCGCCGAAGCGCTGGCCGCCGAACTGTGCCTTGCCGCCCAGAGGCTGCTGGGTGACCATGGAGTAGGGACCGGTGGAACGGGCATGGATCTTATCGTCAACCAGGTGATGCAGTTTCAGGTAGTACATATAGCCTACCGTGACCTTGCTGGGGAACTGTTCACCGGTACGGCCATCATACAGGGTGGTCTTGCCGTCGCGGTCCAGGTCGATCTTGGAGAAGTCGATGACATGGCCTTTCTCGCCCATCAGGCGGTCCAGGTGGGTCGGGTACTCGGGCGCGTTTTCGCCGTGCCACTTCTCGCGGGCCTCGGCGAAGCAGTCGCGCAGGTCGGACTCGTGCGCACCGTCAAAGACGGGGGTCTGGACCTTCCAGCCCAGTGCCTTGGCAACGTAGCCCAAGTTGACCTCCAGGACCTGACCGATGTTCATACGGGAGGGAACGCCCAGGGGGTTCAGCACGATGTCCAGCGGGGTGCCGTCGGGCAGGAAGGGCATATCCTCCTGCGGCAGAATGCGGGAAACAACACCCTTGTTGCCGTGACGGCCTGCCATCTTATCGCCGACGCTGATCTTACGCTTCTGGGCGATGTAGCAGCGCACGCACATACGCACGCCGGGCTGCAGTTCGTCGCTGTTCTCGGGGGTAAAGACCTTGACGTCGACAACGATGCCGTAGGCGCCGTGGGGCACACGCAGGGAGGTGTCGCGGACCTCGCGGGCCTTCTCGCCGAAGATGGCGCGCAGCAGGCGTTCCTCGGCGGTCAGCTCGGTCTCGCCCTTCGGGGTGACCTTGCCGACGAGGATGTCGCCGGTCTTGACCTCGGCACCGATGCGGATGATGCCGCGGTCATCGAGGTCCTTCAGCGCGTCATCGCCGACGTTCGGGATGTCGCGGGTGATCTCCTCGGGTCCGAGCTTCGTGTCGCGGGCCTCGGTCTCATATTCTTCAATGTGGATGGAGGTGTAGACATCCTCGCGGACGAGCTTCTCGTTCAGCAGGACGGCGTCCTCGTAGTTGTAGCCCTCCCAGGTCATGAAGCCGATCAGGGCGTTCTTGCCCAGGCTGATCTCGCCGTTGCGGGTCGCGGGGCCGTCAGCCAGCACGTCGCCGGCCTTGACGGTCTCGCCCACATTGACGATGGGGCGCTGGTTGTTGCAGTTGCCCTGGTTGGAGCGCATGAACTTGATGAGTTCATAGGTGTCGGCGGAGCCGTCGGCGCAGCGGACAATGATCTTGTCGGCGTCGACATACTCAACGGTGCCGTCATGGGCGGCCAGCACGCAGACACCGGAGTCGGTGGCGGCCTTGTACTCCATGCCGGTGGCGACCAGCGGCTGCTGGGTGACCATCAGAGGCACGGCCTGACGCTGCATGTTGGAGCCCATCAGTGCACGGTTGCAGTCGTCGTTCTCAAGGAACGGGATGCAGGCCGTAGCGACGGAAACCATCATACGCGGAGAAACGTCCATGTAGTCGACCTGAGAAGCATCGAACTCCTGGATGTCGTTGCGGTGGCGGCCGGAGACGCGGGGACGGACGAAGTGGTTGTTCTCGTCCAGCGGCTCGTTGGCCTGAGCGACGATATACTCGTCCTCCTCGTCGGCGGTCATATAGACGACCTCATCGGTAACAGCGCCGGTGGCCTTGTCGACCTTGCGGTACGGGGCCTCAACGAAGCCGTACTTGTTGATCTTGGCGTAGGTGGCCAGATAGGAGATCAGACCGATGTTCGGGCCTTCAGGCGTCTCGATGGGGCACAGACGGCCATAGTGGGTGTAGTGAACGTCGCGGACCTCGAAGCCTGCGCGGTCACGGGACAGGCCGCCGGGGCCCAGAGCGGACAGACGGCGCTTGTGGGTCAGCTCGGCCAGCGGGTTGTTCTGGTCCATGAACTGGGACAGCGGGCTGGAACCGATGAACTCCTTGATGGCGGCGACGACAGGGCGGATGTTGACCAAGCTCTGCGGGGTGATCTCGCCGTTTTCCTGATTCTGCAGGGTCATGCGCTCACGAATGACGCGCTCCATGCGGGAGAAGCCGATGCGGAACTGGTTCTGCAGCAGCTCACCGACGCTGCGGACGCGGCGGTTGCCCAGATGGTCGATCTCATCGGTGGTGCCGATGCCGTGATCAAGGCCCAGCAGGTAGTTGACGGAGGCAAAGATGTCATCGACGGTGACGGTGCGGCTGATCAGAACATCATGGTTCTGGCGCAGCAGCTCCTTCTGCTCCTCCACATCGGAGGTGGTGTCGAGGATCTTGCGGATCTCGGCAAAGTTGGCGCGCTCATTGACACCGGCCTCGGCCTCGACGTCGAAGCTGAAGAAGTTCTGGGCGTTGACGCAGCCGTTGGAGATGACAATGAACGGACGGGGCTCCTCGCCCTTCTTCTCAACGAGGATGGTAACGCGGGTAACACCGGCGTTATCGATCTCCTCGGCCTTGGCCATGTTGATCTTCTCGCCCTTGGCGGCCAGCAGCTCGCCGGTCAGCGGGGCGATGATGTCCTCGGCAGCCCTATAACCGGCAATGCGGCGGGTCAGGCTGAGCTTGTTGTTCATTTTATAGCGGCCAAAACGAGCCAGGTCGTAACGGCGCGGGTCAAAGAACAGGTTGTTCAGGTGCGCGCGGGAGTTTTCCACCGTCGGGGGCTCACCGGGGCGCAGCTTGCGGTAGACCTCGAGCAGGCCCTCCTCGGTGTTGTGGGTGATGTCCTTTTCGAGAGAGGCGTTGATCTTCGGCTCGGAATCGCCGAAGAACTGCTTGATCTGCTCATCGGTGGACAGGCCCAGGGCACGCAGCAGCGTGGTAACGGGCAGCTTGCGGTTCTTATCGATACGGACGTAGTAAACGTCAGAGGAGTCCGTCTCATACTCCAGCCAGGCGCCGCGGTTGGGGTTCATGGTAGCGGTGAACAGGTCCTTGCCGGTACGGTCCTTGCTGGAGCCGTAGAAAACGCCGGGAGAACGGACCAACTGGGAGACGATGGCACGCTCGGCACCGTTGGAGATGAAGGTACCGGCGTCGGTCATGAGCGGGAAGTCGCCCATGAAGATCTCCTGCTCCTTCACCTCGCCGGTCTGCTTGTTGAACAGACGGGCCGTGACGTACAGGGGTGCCGCATACGTGGCATCCCGCTCTTTGCATTCTTTAATAGAATACTTGGGGTTCTTGTCCAGCCGGTAATCGACGAACTCCAGCACGAGGTTGCCGGTGTAGTCCTCGATCGCGGCAATGTCGTGGAAGACCTCATGCAGGCCCTCCTCCAGGAACCAGTTGTAAGAGTTTTTCTGGATCTCGATCAGATTGGGCATACCAATCACTTCGTTGATGTGGGAAAAGCTCATGCGGGTCGTTCTGCCGTTTTGTACGGGCTTGACCTTTACCATAAAACGCGACCACTCCTATTCCATAGATTGACAAAGTTGGCGAAAGCGACCCGAAAGACGGCTGTGAAACTGCGGCATATTCGTCGTTTTTCACAAACTTTTTGATTTTGCAGATTTTGCAAAATCCCTTTAGGGCGCTCTATTCCATTTTTGTGATACTGTTTTAGTATACAGGGTAAACGGCTTGCTGTCAAGGGTTTTTCGGCTTTTTTATGAAGTTTTTCCGTTCTGTCGAACGCCCGGGCGGGTGTAACAAAATTTCGGCAATTTGCTGATTTTGCACCGTTTCCCTCCGCTTGACAAATTCGGTACAGCGGTTACAGGGTGCGGTTTTTGGCAGTTTTCACAAGGTTGGGTGTGATATTTTAAACAGGTTGTCTCTTGACAGGCGGGGTGGTTTTACGGGATAGTACTATACAGAATCCTTATTATAATTGGAAAGGCGTTTTGCACATGAATCTTCTCGGCCAGAAAATCACCCTGCGGCGCATCCTTGGCATGATTGCGGGCGTCGTCGTCATCGGCATCGGCATTGCGGTGTTCAAGTTCTCGCGCCTGGGCAACGACTCCATCAGTGCGCTGAACCTGCGGTTGGCGGAGCTGGTCGGCCTGCCGTTCAGCATCGAGAATGTGCTGATGAACCTCTGCCTTTTCGTGCCGCAGCTGCTTTGGGGACGGCGGTACATCGGGCTTGGCACCATCATCAACAGCTTCTGCATAGGGTTCATCGTCACGTTTACCGGCGACGCGATGACCGCCGTCTTTGGCTCTGCCGACACGCTGCCGGTGCAGCTGCTTTGGGTCGCTGTGGCGGTGTTGGTCATCGCGCTGGGGTGCTCGCTGTACCAGACGGCGGATTTAGGCGTCGCGCCGTATGACGCGCTCTCGCTGATGCTGGCAGACCGGCTGCCTGTCCCCTACTTCGGCTGCCGCGTGTTCACCGATGCGCTGTGTGCGGTGCTTGCCTTCCTGTTGGGCGGACTGATCGGGCTGGGCACCCTGATCTGCGCCTTCGGGTTAGGACCGTTCGTGCAGTTCTTTACAAGGCATTTTTCGGAGAAGGTGCTGCGGTACAAGCCGGAGAAGAAATAGAAGCATCGCAGGGCGGGGTGCCCTCGACGGTCCGGCAGCGCTCCGGCTGCCGCAACGCTTCTGCGGGCAAGCAGTGCTCGCCCCTACGATGCACTTTTCGACAGGCTGCGGGTGCCTGCGGCCTCGGAGGCCGTAGGGGCGGATTCTATATCCGCCCGCGGAGCCTTGCCCTGCATCTCTAATAAAACAAAAAAGGACCGTCTCCACACCCGGAAACGGTCCTTTTCTGTCACATTTTAATGATTCCAAACGCATTGGCCACCGAGCTTGCCAGAATGACGGCGGCAAAGACCGGGCAGAGCCAGCGGATCATGAAGCGGAAAATCCTCTTGCGGCGGAAGGGCTGGCCGTCCAGCTCAACCTCCTGCTCGATCTTGTCCACGCCGATGACGCGGGAGACGAGCAGACAGGTCGCAATGGCCGCAATCGGCATCATGACCGAGTTCGTCAGGAAGTCGAAGAAGTCGAGGAACTGCATCCCGATGACCGTGACCCCCGCCAGCGGGCCGTAGCCCAGGCTGGACAGCGTGCCCAGCGCCACCATGATGACGCCGACGAGCACCGTGGCCTTTTTGCGGTCCCAGCCCAACTCATCCTCAAACGTTGAGACGGCGCTCTCGGTCAGGGCAATCGAGCTGGTGACCGCCGCAAACAGCACAAGCACAAAGAACAGCACACCCACCACCGTGCCCAGCCCCATGCTGGCAAAGACTTTCGGGATCGTAATGAACATCAGCGCGGGACCGGCCTGCAGCGTGTCGGGGTCGCCGCCGGAGAACGCAAACACCGCCGGAATAATCATCAGACCCGCCATGACGGCGATGAGCGTGTCGAAAATCTCGACGTGCTCGGTGGATTCCTCAATCGAGACATCCTTCTTCATGTAGGAGCCGAACGTGACAAGAATGCCCATGGCGATGGACAGCGAGTAGAACATCTGCCCCATGGCCGTGACGACGGTCATCCACGAGAAGTTGGCCGGGTTGGGCACCAGGAAATAGGCAACACCCGCCAGTGCGCCGGGCCGCGTGACCGAGTAGACCGCAATGACGACCGACAGCACGACCAGCACCGGCATCATGAGCCTGGAGACGCGCTCCACGCCGTTGCGCACGCCCGCAAAGATGATGCCCAGCGTAAAGAACGCAAACAGCAGGAAGCAGACCTCGGCGGACGCGCCGTCTGCAATGAACGCGCTGAAATAGCCGTTCTCCGCAAGGCCCTGGGCGTTGCCGCGCAGATATTCAAACAGATATTTGATGACCCAGCCGCCGATGACCGAGTAGTACGGCACGATCAGCACCGGGATAACGGCGTTGATCCAGCCGCCAAAGCCGAGGAATCCGTTTTTGCGTCCCGGCTTTGCAAACGCACCGTAGGCGCTGACCGGGCTTTTGTGGGTCATGCGGCCCAGCGCAGTCTCGGCCATGATCATCGTGTAGCCGAACGTCAGCGCCAGCACAATATAGATCAGCAGAAAAATACCGCCGCCGTACTTGGCCGCCAGATACGGGAACCGCCAGATATTGCCCAGTCCCACCGACGCCCCGGCAGCCGACAGCACAAAGCCGAGCTTGCCGGAAAACGAGCTTCTGTTTTGCTTTTGTTCCATGATTTCAAATCCTCTCCGCACAGTAGTCATTCGCGCAAGGACAAGTGTAGCACAGACGCGGAAAGTTTTCAATTACACTTTTTTTCAAGAAACGCTTGACTCTGACGCAACGTCAGGGTGTATGATAGCAGTACCGCAAAGGAAACGAGGGTTTTATCATGATGACCGTAAAAGAAGCCAGCCGACTGACAGGCATAAGCATACGCACGCTGCAATACTATGATAAGCTGGGTCTGCTGCCCGCCATGCGCACCGAGAGCGGCTACAGGCTGTATGACGATGCAGCGCTGGAACGTTTGCAGCAGATTTTGCTGTTTCGGGAGCTGGAGTTTCCCTTGCGGGACATCCGCACCATTTTGGACAACCCGAATTTTGACCGCCGCAAGGCTCTGGGCCAGCAAATTGAGCTTCTCACGCTGAAAAAGCAGCACTTGGAAGATTTGATACGGCTGGCGCGGACTTTGCAAGCCGCAGGAGGACACACTATGCAATTCAAAGAATTTGATACATCCCGTATTGACGAGTACACCCGCCGCGCCAAGGAATCTTGGGGCGGCACCCCCGCCTACCGCGAGTTTGAGCAGAACGCCGCCGAACGCACGGTGCAGGAGAGCAGCGATATAAACAATCAGCTGATGGCGTTGACCGCCGGGTTCGGCGCACTGCAAAACCTGCCCATCGACAGCCCCGCCGTGCAGGCGCAGGCCGCCAAGCTGCAAGCTTTCATCACCGAGCACTACTACACCTGCACAAAGGAGATTTTCGCCCAGCTCGGCCAAATGTACGGCGCTGGCGGAGAGTTCACCGCCAACATCAACGCCGTAGGCGGCCCCGGCACTGCGGAGTTCGCCGCAAAGGCGATTGCGGCGTATTGCAAGGAATAAGGCATAAATTTTGTTTGACGCCTTGTAGGGGTGAGCATTGCTCGCCCGTGGAACATTGCAGCCGCCCCTACAGAGCGGCCATAACACCCACACAATCGAGTAGGAGGTCCTCGTAATCAGAGAGCCGACCTCTCA
>UMGF01022107.1_pt1 | contig 13983 bp, 9 predicted proteins | sample 1965181 | NCBI WGS metagenome assembly UMGF01 (sample SAMEA4836063, study PRJEB28245) | human gut metagenome | biome: gut microbiome; material: fecal sample | place: Denmark | collected 2008 | reverse complement strand
TCCCCTCTGCCGCGCCCCACTTCACTGCTTTCGCAAATACCTCCACGTAGAAGCATTCCGAATAGGCATTGGCATCCGCAAGGGTCGTATTCTCCTCCGGGTGCAGACACCGCAGCCAGAGTCGACTATCCCTGATCTCATCGCCACATTTTATGTAACTTACCGGTACTCCGGCATATTCCGCGGCAACAAGCAATTTTTCAAAAGCCTCCCTGCGCTCCGCTTCCGTAATCGCAGGCAGAAACATCTGCTCCACGGTAATTCCCCATTCTCCACCGTTCTCCAGCAGTTCCAATATGCCATTCATATGGTCTTCATCTGGGTGCGATACAAACACACCGCGTAGAGACTGGATTCCCCGGCTCTTGAGATAAGGCTTCAACACATATTCACCGATTTTCCTCCGACTGGTACTGCCGCAGTCAAAAAGATATGCCCCCTGCCCGGTCTCCACCACGATACCGTCTCCCTGTCCCACGTCCAGAAAAGTCACACGGCTTCCCCGATCAAAATTGCCGGTCAGTAAACCAACTATTAATACTAAAATCATTGCGGCTACAATTCGGCACATAACTCCGTTCCTATATGTCATCACTCCCTGCCATGTATACCAAAAATTTGCTAAAACATGCCGCCATCTGGTGGGACATATTTCAGAGTACCTGTCAGAATGCTGCATCTTTTTTCTGTTACTCTCTCTTTTTCTACCCCTACCGCTATCATCCACTCTGCGTGTTTCCCGACGCTGCCTTTCTCTTTCAGTGCGGTGTCCGTCTCCATGATTATTTTCCGCCACATAAGCTGCATAAAGTCTTTGCCGCTTCCATTTTTCCGCATAATTCCTGCCAATGATCAACACAAATAGCCCACTATAATAAACGACCATCTGCCACTTTGCCGGGCGGCCCACGCACCATACCGCTCCCGGCAGTTCTCCGAACCGTTCGCAGATCCATTCATACCACCACAGGATCAGACAATCCAGCGTCCCTGCAATTCCCAGTCCAGGGATCAATGACAGGATTCCCCCTGCCATCACCACACTCATAAAGGGCAACACCAGCAGGTTCAATAATACCGAGTAGACAGGGATCTCATAAAAGAACCAGAGCTGTATGGGCAGCGTAAAAAGAATAACTCCGGCACTGGCGGCAAAACCGCTTTTAAGTGCTGACACCATGCGCCAAAGCCTTTCATACACCACCTTCCGCCAGCCTTCCCGGTACTTGTTCCTCTCGTAAGCGGAATCACCCAGAATATCTGTCACGGTCAGAAGCCATGCCGGTACTCTAAAACCGTTCCCCCCGTTTCCCAGTCTCCTCTGTTCCGTGTCAAAGTCAGACCTCTCACCAAATCCGCTCTTCCCATCAGTCCTCTTTTTCTCTGCAAAGCCTAATGCCTCACCAAGTCCGCGCTTCCCGTCGGCCCTCTTTTTCTCTTCAAGCCCTGCCACCACGCCACTGGCCGTTTCCACACCGACATTATCTTCCCTACCATCCCCGGCAAACACCGGTGTCAACAAGCAGATCCCCAGCACCGCCCCAAAAGACATCAAAAAGCTCACATCCCCAAGCCGCTCCGGTTGCTGCAACACCAGCAATGCCGCCAACAGCCCCACACCTGTCAGCATATCGTAAGTCCTTCCCACGAATATCCCCAACATCTGCAGCAGATACATTCCTATGGCACGGCTGGCGGATACACTCATGCCCACCATCATACCGTACAGAAGCAGTGTCATGGCACCTCCCGCTGCTGCCACTCTGACCGGAGCCCCCAGTCTCTTAAGCAGCCGGTAGCATCCCATCCCCAGCAAAGTAATATGCAGCCCTGAAATGCTTAAGATATGGGCGATCCCATTCCTCTGGTACAGCGCCTTTACCTCCGCATCCATTTCTTCCTTCTCCCCCAGCAGTAATGTCTGCATAACGGAAGCCTCTTTCTCCGGGAATACCTTTGCCAGTCTGTCGTGTAATCTCCTTCGAAAGGCAAACAACTTTTCTCTCAAAAAGCTATAGTCCTCCTCCGCTGCCAGAACCTGTGCTTTCCGCACTCTGCCACCGATGCCCTTTCCCGCAGAATAGGCCCGCACGTCAAATTCCCCGTGATTGGTCGCAGCATCGAAGTGCGAAAAAACGCCTTCCAGAACAATATGCTGGCCCAGTCTCAGGCTCTGTACCTCCTGTGTGTTTGTCAACTCACATTGTAATTTTCCAGAATAGGAATATTTTAGATCGTTTTGAATAATAGAAATTGATTTCAGAATAATCGTTTCAGAAGTTCTTGTGTCTATCCGTCCCGTGATCCTCACCGGACTTCCGTCAGGCGGCAGTACGCCGGCATCCCCGGTGTCCGCCCCCGTCAGTATTCTTCCTATGGCGAGCACTATCACGAGACACAGACACGCCATAAAAAGCGGTCGTCTCATTAAGCTCCCTTCCGCAGGCAATCCCGCCTGCCCACAGTCAGGACTGTTCCGACAGTCCAACGCAAAAACAGTCCTGTCCCGCATAAATTCAAAATTTACTGTTCCAAAGTCGTTACATAATCCAGATTCCGTTCAAAAGTGGAATTGCTGAAGGTAGATGGCACTTCGCCGTTGACCAGGATCTGTACTTTATTGATATTATCCAGTTCCACCAGGGAATTCACGATGGAGTAAACTGCTACCTCCGTGGAAACATTGTTCACCACGGTCAGGAAGCTGGAATCCAGATTCACATAGCAGATTCCATCTTTGGTCAGGATATTGATGATCTTGGTCTCCGGATTGATCACCGGGTACAGACCCTCAATCTGTCCGCTGGGTCCCGCGATCAGTTCCTCCACCACGAATCGCTCCAACGGAGTATTGGTGGAATAATGCTTTTCTCTGTAGGCCGCGATCAGCTTATCACCGTCTGCATTGGCAAAATACAGCTTTACCTTCACCAGTTCATAGGTGTTGATCTCGTTACCGTCATTATTGATGAACTGCTCGGCATTCATCCAGCCTACCAATTCCCCTGCATTGTCATATAACTGACTGCCTTCCACGGTAATCGTCACATATTTCACATTGGACAGCTGCGTCAGTGTCCTTACAACGGCCGCCCGCACCAGTACTTCTGTGGTGACCGAAAGTTCGGAATATGCCTTATCCACATTGATCACAAGTTTTCCGTCTTCCACATCATAATCCAGAACCTGAAATCCCATGTCAAAAGGCGCCTTATATTCCAGCTTTTCCGGGGTTGTGGAGAGAAATGTCATGGTCTCTTCCAACTGTTCCTCCGGTGTCTTGGTGTTCAGATACTGGTCATGAACCTCAACCTTCGTCTCTGCGGTATTTACATAATACACCGATATCTTTTTGCCGGTCTCCGGCTCTCTCGTGCCACAACCGGTCAGGACTGCCAGCAACATCAGAAGCATACCGGTCAAAACATATTTTTTAACTCTCTTCATAACTACACAATCTTTCTTACAACAGCTCCGTCTAAGAGGCGATATATGTCAGCGGGATCTTCACCAGGAAACAGGAGCCCTGCCCCTCGGTACTCGTCACCGTAAGGGATCCCTTGTGCATCAGGACGGCGCTCTTGGTGATCGCCAGTCCCAGTCCCGTTCCGCCGATCTCTCTGGAATGAGACTTGTCCACACGATAGAATCTCTCGCAGATATGTGCCAGAGCCTCCTCCGGGATACCGATTCCGGAATCACTGACTTCAAAGGTAAAATACTGATGATCCGCATCCAGTATCACCTTCACCCAGCCATGATCCTTATTGTATTTGATGGCATTCTCCACCAGATTCGTCATGATCAGGGTCATCTTAACTTCATCCACCTCTGCCACCACAGGACGGACGCTTTCAAATACCACTTCCACATCCTTCTTCCGGGCGATGGGCCGCAGTCTCTTTAAGATCAGTTCCGTCAGATCATTGATGTTCAACGATACAATATTCAGATCCTGTACCTTTTTATCCATTTTTACCAGTGCCAACAGATCCGTAATGATCTGGTTCTCTCTGTCAATCTCGGAAGCAATGTCTTCCATGAATTCTCGATACAGCTCCGCCGGTACATTTTCCTGTGCTAGCAGGGAATCCGACAATACCTTGATGGATGTCATGGGTGTTTTCAACTCGTGGGACACATTTGCCACAAATTCCTGTCGGGAATCGTCCAATGCCTTCATCCGCTTCAACAGCTGGTTGAACGCATCTACGATATGTACGGTCTCCACATAATCTGGCACAGAGATCGTCTCATCACTGAAGCCTTCCTTTACCGCATTGATGGCCTGTGTGACTCTGTTGAAAGGTCTCGTCAAAGCTCTGGACAGTATGATAGCCAGTGCCAGGATTGCCACCATCATGATCACTTCCAGAATGTACGCCTTACGATTCAGCACTTCCTTGGCATTTACGATACTGTCATTGGAAATGCTGGTCAGCATAACGCCCCGGATGGCATCCGGATTCCTTTTTCCGTTTTCGTCCGTAGTGTTTGCCGTGGTATCCATGATGGGAGTGGTCATTTCTATGTAACCGTGCTCCGGGTCATAATGGGAAATGTTTTCCCCCTGAAAACATTTGATGACCTCCTCGGAAATGATGGTCTTTCCTTCACTGATGCCGTAGGTATCTTTTTCCACCTTGAAATTCTTGTTGATGATCATAACGCGGCCTTCATACAGATTGGACAGCATCTCCAGTTCCGCATTGATGACTTCTCTGGAATTGCCGGTGTCCTCTCTGACACCATGGCTGCTTAAATAATTGTTGCTGATCAGATGATTGGCCAGGATCATCAACTGGTTCTGTACCACTGTGGTTCGCTGTTCCACCGCCAGATCCTCGTAATTGCTCACGATACCGTGGCGCATGGCAATACAAGGCACCAGGCCGATCACCAGCGTCAGCAGGAAGATCCTCGCCCGCAGACTTCGAAGCGCGATCATGCTCTCCAGCTTTTCCCATATAGTTGCAAAACGTTCTTTATTCCATTTTTTCACAGTATAAAAACCTCAGTTCCGAACCTCTCCACGCCATTCACAAAACCGCACGATAAATCGTGCTCTCCGCTGCTTCGCAGCTACTTTTGTTCATTTGCGTGGCGGTGGCTCTATTCGAGCCACCTTCAAAGATAAGAGAAATTGATTCTTACATGCAAGCATGGCGAATCATTTCCTCTTATCTTTGCCGGTTCTCATAGTCTCACTTATTATTAAAGTAGTACCCGACACCCCATTTGGTATGCACGTATCTGGGCTCGCTGGGATTGGACTCGATCTTCTCACGCAGTCTCCGGATATGTACATCCACTGTACGCACATCACCGGGATAATCCGTACCCCATACCAGCTTCAACAAATTCTCCCTGCTGTATACCTTGTCGGGATTCAGCATCAGAAGTTCCAGCACTTCGAACTCCTTGGCCGTCAGTCCGATCTCCCTGCCCTGGATGTAGGCTCTTTTGCCGTCACGATCCAGCTTCATATCGCCGCTTTCCAGAATACCGGTGTTCTCTGTGGTTCCTTTTTTCGGCTCCATTCTGCGGAAGATAGCTTTGATCCGGGCTTTCACTTCCAGAATGTTAAAAGGCTTGGTTATGTAATCGTCCGCGCCGTATTCCAGTCCCAGGATCTTATCCATGTCATCACCCTTGGCGGTCAACATGATCACCGGTACATTGGAAAATTCGCGGATCTGCTGGCAGACCTCAAAGCCGGTCAGCTTCGGCAGCATGACGTCCAGTAATATGATGTCATATTCCTTGTTATGCGCCATCTGCAATGCTTCCTCACCGTCATAAGCACAATCCACTTCCATGTTGTCCTGTTCCAGACTGAAACGGATTCCCTTCACGATCAGCTTCTCATCATCCACTACCAGCACTTTCTTGCCTGCCATCTTTCCTTAACCTCTCTATCCCTTACTTTTCTCTTCACGGTCCCGGCATAAGCCCTCATTGTACCGTGATCTTATCACACAATTTGTCATACGCGTTCTGTTTGATCCCGGATACCTTCATAATGTCTTCCTTCGTCTGAAAGGCTCCGTTTTGCTCCCGATAGCGCACAATATCTGCCGCCCGGGAAGCTCCGATCCCCGGCAGCGCACACAATTCCTCCGCAGATGCCGTGTTGATATTCACAAGTCCCTCCGCCGTCGCTTTTACCTCGGCTTCCAGAGTCTCCGCTTCCTCCAACGTTGGAAAATACAGCTTCTGACCATCCGTCACTGTTTCCGCCAGATTCACATAAAAAGGATCCGCCTCCGCTGTCATACCTCCGACCAGTCGCAGGGCTTCCTCCGCTCTGCTGCCCTCCGGCACTTCCACGACTCCGGGATCCCGCACTGCGCCACAGACATAGACATATATCATCTGCGGTTCAGCCTTTGCCGGTTCCTGCACTGTCACGCTGCTGCCTGCAGGCTCCGCTGCCTGTTCCACCGCTTCCAGTGAGGGAAATTCCGCCACATCTTCTCCGGATGGAATCAGCACAATGGCCTCATCCTTCCTCTGACAGCCGGTCATGAACATCACCAGACTGAAAAACATTCCGATCAAACCTGCATATTTTGTTTTAAAAAACCTTATCGAAAACATCATAGTCCCCTTTCCATTTTCCTGATTCCTTCACAAAATTTCAGGGGATTGCCTCTCTATGCTGTTAACTTTCATTTTACTGGAATCGCACGGAATTTACAAGCCGTTTTCGCATTTGTGGTAACGATTCAGAACCCCTTCGCAAAATTGCCGCTACGCGGATAGCTCTGGATCATTTCCACTTGAAAATCACAATACCCACAATCGCCACGGCCATGCCGATGGCTTTCCGCCACTCCCAGGGCTGCTTCTCCACACCGAACCATCCGAACAGTTCGATAATATATGCTACAGCAAGCTGAGCGACCACAATAAGCATTACCGCTTTGGCCGGTCCCAGGGCATCCATACTGCGGATCACAGTGTAGGTGATAAAGGCTCCGATGGCCCCTCCCAAAAGCATATATCTGGGCTCCACCTGCGCTATCTTCAAGAATGAAGTCCGCTCCGTACACAGCCATGCCCCCAGACATACCAGCAATGCTGTAAACTGCACAAATGCACTGGCGGTCCAGATGCCGGTGGATTTCGTCACCTGGGTGTTGAACACTCCCTGGATGCTCATCAGCGCACCGGAAACTAAAGCAATCAAAAAACCGATCATAGAATTCTACCACCTTTTCTTTTTAGTAGTAGTCTATCCTGTGACCGGTTCGTTCATTCATATTTTATTGTAACGGTTTTAGTTCTCTGTACCACCTACCTGTCCGGCTATGGTCTCGTCCAGCTGCTGTACCAGAGTAGTCACGTCGTCACCGTTCCATACCTTGGAAAACAGTACTTCCAGCTGCATCCAGAAATTTCCCGTCTCTAGCATCTTCGGCAATGACACACTGTCCGCATACTCATCGGCAAAGATCATAAGTGCACCGTTGTCTGCATTCTCTGCCGCCTGAAGACTTGCCGGCATTTTGCCGGAGCGTTCATACAGGCCGTCCGCATATCCTTCTGCCAGATACGCTGCGAAGCAGTCCGCCAGTTCCTTGTGTTCCGAATAGCCGTTGATGACTGCCGCTCCCGTAACAGACAAAGATCTGCTCTGCAGTTCGGCGCTGACATCCGGCATACGGGCAATTCCGTAATTAAATGCAAGGCTGCCGTCCGCTTTTGCCTCTTCCAGCCGTTTGACCACATCCGTGGTTCCGATGGTGAACATGGTCTTGCCATCGATAAAGTCCTGGATCACAGAATCATAAGTCACCGTATCGGATTCAATAAAGAAGAACTGGTTCAGTGCCTTGTACACTTCCAGACACTGAATGGTCTCCGGATTATTGATATCAATATCATTTCTGTCATCCCCGGGATCACCGCCTACGATCATGTAGTTGCCTACGATCCAGTAGTTGTAGAAAATATTGTTCACGTCCCATTTCATGACACCTTCCACACCTTCCGGTGCATCAAAGGTATCTGCAATATTCAGCAGATCATCCACTGTGGAGGGAAGTGCTTCCGCGAAATACTGCTCTGCCAGCGCATTTACCGCTGCCTCATCCGCTGTCACCTGTTCCGTGGTCTGGTCTTCCGGAAGAGAATCTTCCTCGATGATCTCTTCTCCTTCCCCTATGGGTTCATCATTCTCACTGCTTCCCGCCAGTTCTTTCTCCGCCTGCTGGGTTGCCCAGGTTCGAAGATAATCTTCATTATATACCAACGCACTGGTATCAAAATAAACCGGGTAACCGATCAGCTTCTGATCATAGGTTACCGCAGACAGAGCCGCCTGGGAAAAATGGTCTGTATTGCAGATTCCCACAGTGTCAGGCACTTTCGATGCCAGTCCTGCCAGATAAGCCTTTTCCAGAGAGTCACTGCTCAACAGGTAGATATCCGGTATCTGATCGGAATGCAGGGTCTCCTGATTGATAGCTTCCAGATATTCACTGTCAGAAGTAAGTACGGGAATCACACGGACTCCATTGTTCTGTTCTCCGAAGGATACTGCTGCCGCATTGATATAACCGGACAATGCCTCATCGGAATACCAGCAATAGATTGTCTCCTTTCCTCGAAACAGCTGCAGTCCGCTTCCGCTCTCCTGTGTCTGACTCATCTCCTGCGTACTTCCGTAAACAGCTGCAGCAGCCATGGCTATCACAGCTGCTGTAGCGATAATTCTTTTTTTCAAAAACATAAATTCACCTAAACCTCTTATTCGATACAGGTGTCCAAAATAGCAATCATTTCGTCCACATTTTCCCGGGTAATCACGAGAGGCGGTACGAAGCGGATAATGTCCGCACCGGCATTGATCAGAATTAATCCCTTCTCCAATGCTCTGTTAATAATGTCTCCTACCGGATGGTCAAATACCAGTCCCTGCATCAGTCCCACGCCACGGCGTTCTTTGATACAGTCATACTTGTCTGCCAGTTCGTTCAGACGCTGTTCCAGATAGGGAGCCACCTCTCTCACATGTTCTATTATATGGTCCTCTTCGAATAAATCAAGCACTTTTTCCACTGCTGCACAGGCTAAGGGGTTACCGCCGTAGGTGGTTCCGTGATCTCCCGCTGTCAGAGAATGCTGTGCTACTTTCTCCGTCATCATAAATGCACCTACCGGTACACCGCAGCCCAGTGCCTTGGCAGAAGTCATGATGTCCGGCTTCACGCCGAAACGCTGCCATGCATACATGTAACCGGTACGTCCCATGCCGCACTGGATCTCATCCAGAATCAGCAGGATATCCCGCTCATCGCACAGATCACGAACCTGTTTTAAGAATTCTTCATTAGCGGGACGCAGTCCGCCCTCGCCCTGTACAGTCTCCATAATGATGGCACAGGTCTTGTCTGTCACCTGATCCAGCACACTCTGGAAATCATTCAGTTCTGCAAATTTGATATGTCCGATCATGGGCTGGAACGCCTCACGATACTTGGGATTGCCCGTTACTGACAAAGCTCCCATGGTTCTGCCGTGGAAGGAGTGATTCATGGCAATGATCTCATGGTCGGTACAGCCATCCTTCAGATACGCATATTTTCTGGCAGCCTTAATGGCACCTTCCACTGCTTCCGCACCGGAATTGGTGAAAAAGACACGATCCATGCCGGATACTTTTTTGATCTTACGAGCCGCCTCGATAGCAGGCACGTTGTAATAATAATTGGAGGTGTGGATCACCTTGTCGATCTGTGCTTTCAGCGCATCGTTGTATGCCTTGTTCTGATAGCCCAGGGCAAATACAGCGATTCCCGCTACGAAATCCAGATATTTTTTCCCATCGGTGTCATACAGATGTACGCCTTCGCCCTTATCCAGAACGATCTGATAACGGTTATAGGTATGCAGCAGGTCTTTTTCCGCCTCTGCAATATATTCTTTCATGGTGTCGCTCATTTTTCCTCTCCATTCCGCAGACGTTCTTTTCGTCAAGGAAACGCAAACCAAATTTCTAATTTGGTTTTGCGATAATGGCTACTTTGTGACGCCTGCGGCACAAATAGCCGGGTGCGGAATAAGCTGCCAGGCTTATTCTGCACACTTTTTTCCTCCTCATCGGATACGATCGCAGTTCCGATACCCTGATTGGTGAAGATCTCCAACAACAGGCAGTGTGCCAGACGTCCATCCAGAATATGCACACGGTTTACACCGTTGCGGATCGCAGAAGTACAGTTGTTCAGCTTCGGCAGCATACCACCGCCGATGTAACCGTCGTGGATCAGTCCCTCTGCCTCGGAAGCTGTCAATCTGGAAATAAATGTGGACTTGTCATTGATGTCCTTGTACAATCCCTCGATATCCGTCAGAAATGCCAGTTTCTCCGCATGTACTGCTTTTGCGATAGCGCAGGCCGCATCATCCGCATTGATATTGTAGGTGTGATAATCCTTGTCCAGTCCAATGGGAGCGATGATGGGCAGGTAATCCTTCTCCAGCATGTCAAAGAGAATATCCGGATTCACGCCGGTGATCTCACCCACATACCCGATGTCCTGACCGTCGGAATATTTTTTCTCTACCTGAAGCAGGCCGCCGTCTTTACCGCTGACACCTACTGCTTTCACGCCCAGCTCTTCCACCATGGTCACAAGGCTCTTATTTACCTTGTTCAGTACCATTTCCGCGATCTCCATGGTCTCCTCATCGGTGACACGCAGACCGTTGACGAACTTTGCCTCTTTTCCGACCTTGCCGACCCAGCGGCTGATCTCCTTACCGCCGCCGTGAACGATGATGGGCTTGAAACCTACCAGTTTCAACAGCGTTACGTCCTTGATGACGTTTTTCTGCAGTTCCTCATTGCTCATGGCGCTGCCGCCGTATTTTACCACGATGATCTTACGGTTGAATTTCTGTATGTAAGGAAGCGCCTCGATCAGCACCTCTGCTTTTTTCATTACCTGTTCCATATCTTTTTCCATTTTTATCCTCATTTCCGCAGATACCGTGATCCGCCTGTCATTTATCTTTCCGGTCGTTCTTTTTTAGGAACGATAGTCCGCATTGATCTTCACATAATCATAGCTTAAATCACAGCCCCATGCGGTAGCTTCTGCCTCACCCATATGCATATCCACCAGTGCGGTGACTTCCGGATCGGAGAGGATCTTCGTGGCCTCTTCCTCGCTGTAATCACATGCCACACCATTACCGAAGATATGAATCTTGCCGCTCTTGCTCTCAAAATACAGATCCACATTTTCCGGGTCGAATTTGGCTCCGGAATAACCCAGTGCACAGAGGATACGTCCCCAGTTGGCATCATGTCCGAAGATAGCTGCCTTGGTCAGAGAAGAACAGATCACGGATTTTGCCAGAGTTCTGGCATCTTCCTTGCTGACTGCATTTATTACTTTGGTTTCGAACAGTGCTGTGGCGCCTTCGCCATCTCCTGCCATTTTCTTTGCCAGGAATGTGGTGATCTCATGCAGTGCCTTGCAGAAGTTGTCGTAATCCTCGCCCTCTGCGGTAATCTCCTCGTTGCCAGCCATGCCGTTGGCCAGCACCAGCAGTGTATCATTGGTGGAAGTATCTCCATCCACGGAGATCATGTTGAAGGAATCCACTACGTCTGCGCTGACGCACTTCTGCAGCATCTCCTTGGAAATTTTCACATCTGTGGTTACAAAACCTAACATCGTGCACATATTCGGATGGATCATACCGGAACCCTTGCACATACCGCCCAGAGTCACAGTCTTGCCACCGATCTGTGTCTCGATGGCGATCTCTTTGGAAATGGTATCGGTGGTCATAATGGCATGGGCTGCATCGGAGCCAGCCGCCAGAGTATCTGCCTTGGCTGCCACCAGTTTCTCGATGCCAGCGGTGATCTTGTCTACGGGAATCTGCATACCGATGACACCGGTGGATGCAACCAGTACGGCATCGGTGGGCACGCCCAACAGTTCTCCGGCACATTTTGCTTCTGCTTCACAGCAGTCCAGTCCCTGTTTGCCGGTGCAGGCATTGGCGATTCCCGAATTGACTACCACTGCCTGTGCAAATGCAGAATGTTCCACGATCTGCTTATCCCACAGTACAGGAGCCGCCTTTACCACATTGGAGGTAAAAGTACCGGCTACGGTACAAGGTGCCTTACTTACGATCAGTGCCATATCCTTACGATTCTGATATTTAATGGCAGCCTCCACACCTGCTGCCTCAAAGCCTTTTGCTGCGGTCACACCGCCCTGGATCTGTTTCATGTTGGAATAATCTCCTTTCGCTTCCGTTTTATTTATGATGTCTGGGTCAAAAGCCCCCGACTTTGATGCCTACGGATTGCTTCGTGCTACGCGCTTCCACAATCCTGGCATCTATTTATTAAACGCCGTAATGTTCTCTTCATTCAAAGTAAAGTCGTAGTAGTTCAAGTCTTCCCGCTTTGTCCATCCAATGCATTTCCAGAAAGCGTTTCCGATGTCATTCTGGGTAAAAGCGATCAGGCTGACCTTGTTGATATGTTCCGCTTTCAGAGCATTCATGCAGTGGACGACCATGGCTTTGCCAATGCCAAGTCTTCGGTAATCTTCTCTGACACATACATGGTACAGACAGCCTCGTCGTCCGTCATGGCCGCAGAGGATGCCGCCCACTACTGCTCCATCCTCCCCGATGGCTACCACACTGGTGCCGGGATTCCGGTTGATAAAACGTTCCACACCTTCTCTGGAATCATCGATGCTCCGGATACCGAAACCGTGAATGGTCATCCAGAGGGCATGCAGACCGTCATAATCTTCTATGGTCATGGGTTTGATCGTAAACTGTTTGTTCATGTATGTATTTTATCCTTTCTAATCCTTTCCGTAGCTGCTTTAAGGGAAGCAGGGAACCAGCTCCAGGCCTTCGCTCTCAGGAAGCCCGAACAGCAGGTTCATGTTCTGTACCGCCTGTCCTGCGGCACCCTTTACGAGGTTATCCAGTGCACCCATCATAATGATACGGCCGGTACGCTCATCAATGACAAAATTGATGTCCACATAGTTGCTGCCTTCCACCCACTTGGTCTCGGGGCAGCTGCCCTTATCCAGCACACGGACGAATTTCTCGTTTGCATAATATTTATCATAGACAGCTTTTACTTCCTCATAGGTAGGAAGTGTACCGTCCGGTTTTCTCTTCAGTGTTGCATACTCGGTTGCCAGAATTCCTCTGTTCATGGGTACGAGGTGCGGGGTAAAATTAATGGTCACCTGGCAGTTGCCCGCATAGCCTAACTGCTCCTCGATCTCGGGGGTATGTCTGTGGCTTGCCACGCCGTAGGCTTTCATGTTCTCGTTCACTTCGCAGAACAGGTTGGGCACCTTGGCACCTCTTCCTGCACCGGAGGTACCGGACTTGGCATCCACGATCAGGGTGTTCACATCAATCATGCCTTCCTTGACCATGGGATAGGCCGTCAGGATCGAACAGGTGGTGTAGCAGCCGGGGTTGGCTACCAGTCTGGTCTTCTCCGTGATCTTGTCACGATTGATCTCGCAGAGTCCGTATACTGCTTCCTCAATGAACTGAGGCGATTTGTGCTCGATGCCGTACCATTTTTCATAGGTAGCCACATCCTTGATCCGGTAATCAGCAGACAGATCCACGATCTTCACCTGAGAGAGGATCTCCTCTGTCAAAAGGCCCGCCAGAAATCCCTGAGGGGTTGCGGTAAAGATCACATCTACCTGCTTCGCCAGTTCTTCCAGATTGTCATCCTTGCAGATATCCTCCACCAGCTGGAACATGTTCTGGTATACCTGATAATACTTCTTATCTATATAGCTTCGGGAACCGTACCATACGATTTTGGCATCCTTGTGGTTTAACAGGATCCTTACCAGTTCTCCTCCGGCATAACCGGTTGCTCCGATGATTCCTACTCTGATCATTTTTCTACCTCTCTTGTTTATGTCATCGTTTTTTATTTCTGTCACCGCG
>UMGF01098345.1_pt1 | contig 14063 bp, 6 predicted proteins | sample 1965181 | NCBI WGS metagenome assembly UMGF01 (sample SAMEA4836063, study PRJEB28245) | human gut metagenome | biome: gut microbiome; material: fecal sample | place: Denmark | collected 2008 | reverse complement strand
TCCCTCGCAGAAGTCGCAGAGCGCCTGCATCTCGGGATTCGTATCGTTGACGCCTTCGATCATGGCATACTCATAGGTCGGGCGGCGGCCAGTCTTCTCGGTGTAGAGTTGAAGCGCCTCGTGAAGGCGAAGTAGCGTGTACTTCTTAACACCGGGCATTAGCTTATTGCGTGTCGACTGGATGGCGGAATGCAGGGAAACGGCAAGCGTGAACTGCTCGGGGATGTCCGCAAATTTGCGAATACCGGGAATAACGCCGCTGGTAGAGACGGTGAGGTGACGAGCACCGATACCGATGCCATCAGGGTCGTTGAGGATTCGCAACGCCTTGAGAACCTCGTCGTAGTTGGCAAACGGCTCGCCCTGGCCCATGAAGACAACGCTCGTGACGCGCTCGCCAAAGTCGTTGGATACATGAAGTACCTGGTCGACGATCTCTTGAGCGGTCAGAGAGCGCTTGAGGCCGTTGAGGCCGGTAGCGCAAAAGGCACAGCCCATGCCGCAGCCTGCCTGGGTGGAAACGCAGACGGAAAGCTTGTTGCGACGGGGCATACCGACAGTTTCGACGGAAATGCCGTCGTGGTACTCGAGCAGATACTTGCGCGAGCCATCTTTGGAAACCTGCTTGGTGAGTTCAGTCGGCGTATCAAAGGCAAAAGCCTCTTTAAGCTGCTCGCGGAAAGCCTTGGGAAGGTTGGTCATGTCGTCGAACGAACAAACGTTCTTCTCAAAGACCCATTCGATGAGCTGCTTCGCGCGGAAGGCGGGCTGGCCAAGCTCGGCCACGAGCTCGCGAATATCGTTTTGGCTCAAGTCGCGAATGTCCTGAGATTTAGTCCTGGGATTCATGGAAGCCTTTCGATTTTGGGGAAACGTAGAGGGTATCGCTACAATATGGTATCAGCTGCAGAAATTATAGAGGAGGAGTCTGCCCATGCCGGGTAAAAGCCTAGAGAACATGCACGTAGCGGTCTTGGCGGGCGGTCATTCCGCTGAGCGCGAGATCTCGCTTAATTCGGGAAAGAACGTTGTGGTGGCACTGAAGGAAGCCGGCTACACCTCGGTGGAGCTGCTCGATACGGCCGCTGATGACTTTATGGTAACCATGGCAACCGGCGGCTTTGACGTGGCGTTTATCGCCATGCACGGTGCCGGCGGCGAGGATGGCGCCATGCAAGGCGCCATGGAGACCCTGGGTATCCCCTACACGGCTTCGGGCGTGCTTGCCAGCGCCTGCGGTGCCGACAAGGAGGTCTCTAAGCTCCTGTACGCCAAGGCGGGCATTCCCATTGCCCCCGGCCTTGCGCTCGAGGTGGGCGATGAAGTCGATATCGATCATATCGTCGAGGTTTGTGGCGAGCGCTGCTTTGTGAAGCCGGCCGTCAACGGTTCCAGCTATGGCATTTCCCTGGTCCATGAGCCCTCCGAGCTGCCCGCGGCAATCGCCAAGGCGTTTGAGTACGGCGACAAAGTACTGGTCGAGAAGTGCATCGAGGGTACCGAGATCACCGTCGGCGTATACGGCGAAGATGACGTGCGCGCTCTGCCGATTGTCGAGATTCGTAAGCCCGAGGACTGTGAGTTCTACGATCTGGACGTGAAGTATGTCGACCCTACGGACATCCATCGCATTCCGGCGCAGATTTCACCCGAGAATTACGCTCGTGCCCAGGAGCTTGCCTGTGCTGCTCACAAGGCCCTCGGTTGCCTGGGTATCTCGCGCAGCGACTTTATCGTGAGTGAGGACGGCCCCGTTATCCTCGAGACCAATACCATTCCCGGCATGACCGATACGTCGCTGTATCCGGACGAGATCCGCCACACCGACGACATGACGTTCCCGCAGGTCTGTGACAGCCTGATCCGTATGGGCCTTCGTCGAGCGGGCATTGCATGCTAATCGAGGACGCGGTTTCGTCAGGAACGCCGCAGTTTGTCATCGACTCCTATGCCACGCTTGCCGAACGCGCCAAAACGCAGTCCTTTGGTCTTATCGAGGAAGATGTGATTGTCCTCGATACCGAGACCACAGGTCTTTCGGTGCAGGACAATGAACTGATCGAGATCTCGGCGGCCCGTCTTTCGGGCCGCGAGATCGTCGACCGTTTCGATACCTTCGTGCATCCCAAGCAGCTGATTCCCGCCGAGATTACCGAGCTCACGAGCATTACAAATGCCGATGTGGCAGATGCCCCGTCGGCCGTTGAGGCCGTCGCCGCTCTCGCCGATTTTGTCGGTGGTTGCCCGGTGATCGCACATAACGCCACGTTCGACCGCTCGTTTATCGAGTCGGTCAAAGGCGGCGTCAACGTGAGCGATATTTGGATCGATTCGCTGGCGCTGTCGCGAATCGCGCTTCCGCGCCTGGCCTCGCACAAGCTGTCTTTTATGGCCGATCTGTTTGGCTGTGACTCGGTATCACACCGTGCCAATGCCGACGTCGACGCCCTGTGTGGCGTATGGCGCGTGTTGCTCGTGGCGCTCACCGACTTGCCCCAGGGCCTCATGGCGCGCCTAGCCGACATGCATCCGGATGTGCCTTGGTCCTATCGTCCTATCTTCTCATTCTTGGCAGGGCAGAACCCTGGTTCTATCTTCTCTCTCAGCGCCGCTCGTGCTGACGTTCTCAAGGCCGATCGCGCCGACGATCGGGTGGACGCCGACGAACTGCCGGTCCTCAAGATGCCGAGTCGTGAGGAGATTGAGGCAGACTATGCGCCAGGTGGCCTGGTCAATCGCATGTACCCCACCTACGAGCCGCGTGATGAGCAGATTGCGATGGCGCTCGAGGTCCGCGATGCGCTGGTCACGGGCACTCATCGTGTAATTGAGGCGGGCACGGGCGTCGGCAAATCGATGGCCTATCTGGTGCCTTTTGCCGAGGCAGCACGCCGTAACAACATCACGGTTGGTATTGCGACCAAATCGAACAATCTCGCCGACCAGCTCATGTACCATGAGCTGCCAAAACTTGCCGAGCAACTGGACGGTGGTCTGTCATTTTGCGCTCTCAAGGGGTATGACCACTATCCGTGCCTGCGCAAGCTTGAGCGCATGAGCCGCGGCCAGGCCGAGATTACCACCAAGCGCGATCCGGCGGACACGCTCACGGCGGTCGCGGTCATTATGGCGTACGTCTGCCAATCAGCCGATGGCGACCTCGACTCACTTGGCATTCGGTGGCGCAGCGTCAACCGCCCCGACTTTACGACGGCCTCGCGCGAGTGTGCTCGTCGCCTCTGCCCGTTTTTCCCTGATAAATGTTTGGTCCACGGCGCTCGCCGTCGTGCGGCGCATGCCGATGTGGTGGTCACCAACCATTCCCTGCTGTTCCGCAACGTTGCGGCCGAGGGCAGGATTTTGCCTCCGATTCGTCATTGGGTAATCGACGAGGCCCATTCCATCGAGCGCGAGGCGCGCCGCCAGTGGGCGCGCGTGGTGTCGGCGGACGAGTCACGCGTTCTGTTTGAGCGCCTGGGTGGCTCGAGCACCGGCGCGCTAAGCCAGGTTTCCCGTGATTTGGCAACCTCCGAGGGCTCTACGCTCTATCTGGGCCTTACTGCCAAGGCGACGTCGACGGTTGCGCGCGCGAGCATGGCAATCGCCGACGTGTTCGATGGCGTTCGCGAGCTCGGCCGCCGTGCCCGTGGGGGTTATGACAATGCCAATCTATGGATTGGCCCCGAACTGCGCGAATCTGACGACTGGCATGATTTCTTACAGTCGGCCTACGCTGCCATCGACGCGTTGGAACAGGCTGACAAGAGCGTCGACGCGCTGGTGCAAGCCGTCGCCGCCGACAAGCCCGAGGTTGTTGTCGACCTGGGTGATATCTCGCGCCGCTTGCACGAGCTGGCCGAGAACCTCAAACTCATCATTGACGGCACCGATGAACACTACGTGTATTCGCTGCAGGTCAATCGCAGGTTGCGTGCCGGCGGAGAGTCAATGACCGCAGAGCGCATCGACATTGGCGAGGCCTTGGCAACCGAGTGGCTGCCCGAGGTTCACACGGCTATCTTTGCCTCGGCGACCATGACGGTGTCCAAAAGCTTTGAACACTTTAACCACGCGGTCGGCCTCGATCGCATCGGTGCTTCAACATCCTCATCGTTGCACTTGGACTCGAGCTACGACTTCGATTCGAACATGGCTGTAGTCGTTGCGGGTGATATCCCCGATCCGCGCGATCGTGAGAGCTATCTTACGGCGCTCGAGCGCGTGCTGGTCGACGCCCATCTTGCCATGGGCGGATCGGTGCTCACACTGTTCACCAATCGGCGCGACATGGAAGACCTGTACGCCCGCGTTGAGCCCAAGATGGCCCGTGCGGGTCTGGAACTCAACTGCCAGCAGCGCAACTCATCTCCTCGTCGCCTGCGCGACCGGTTTATCAGCGAGCCGACTTCATCGCTTTTTGCGCTTAAGGCCTTCTGGGAGGGATTCGACGCCAGCGGCGAGACGCTGCGCTGCGTCATCATTCCCAAGCTGCCGTTCTCGAGCCCCACGGACCCGCTCTCGTGCGAGCGCAACCTGCGTGAAGACCGCGCTTGGGCGCGCTATTCGCTGCCCGAGGCGGTGCTCGAGGTCAAGCAGGCGGCCGGCCGCCTTATCCGCTCGTCGACCGATTGCGGCGTGCTGATTCTGGCCGACCCGCGCCTGGTGACGAAGGGCTACGGAAAGAAGTTCTTAACGTCGCTGCCCACGAGCTCCTACCAGCGCATCGAATCGGCACAGATTGGGCACTATCTGCAACTGTGGCGTGCACGCCACGAGCGGCGGCGCTAAAGCGGACAGACGAGGTTTTTTGCCATATCGCACAGACGCTTTGACAGGGCGGGGTCATCCAAGATGCGGATGGCTCCGCCCGCTGCGATTACCTGGCTCAGTAGCCAACGCTCGGAGCCATAATGCACGGTTACCGTTGCCATGTCTGCCCCGCTGCGCTCGATTAGGGTGATGCCGGCCCAGTCCAGATGCTCCGCCATATCGAATGGCATCAAGAGCTTTGCGCTACGCTGCGTCCGAGCAAGGGAATCGTGGAGGGATGTGACGTCCGGTGCATGAGGCACGACGGAGTCTTCCGTCAAGGCGAGTCCCTCGATTTTATCCATGCGATAGGTGCGCTGCTCATCGACCGCGATGTCCCAGGCAATCAGGTATGTTTGGTCGCCGTTTGCCGTAATGCGCAAGGGGTCGACCAGACGCTCACGTGGCCGTGCATCGTCCATCGAGCGATACGAGATGCGGCAGCGAACACCGTCCTGAATGGCGCAGCTCAGCTGCTGCCAGTGCGACCCGTGGTTGACGGTGTCAAAGACGCGCTGGTTATAGCCGAGCTCTTCGGGTAGAAGGGCATGTCGAATCCGAGCTGCCGTATGCGGCTCGATCCCCAACGATTCAAGTTCATGGTTGAGCACAGCGCCCTCGGCGGCACTCAAGCGCAGCGGTAGCACACGCCCGGCGTCACCGGTGAGGACCACACGCTCGCCGCGGCATTCGCAGATGATGCGCGCGCCCGATTCTCGGTCCGCGAGCGTCGAGACGATCTCGAGAATCTCGTCGAGCGATACCCCCGTGATGTCAAAGCGACTGCAAATCTCGGTCCGTGTCATGCCGCTCTCGCCGGCGGCGTAGAGGGCCTCCATGATGTCGATGGCGCGCGAGAGTCTCTGCTCGCTGGTGAGTTTACGCACGGGCATACTCGTGCACCGTCCTTTCAATGAGGTGGTTCCACGCCTGTTTGAGCGATTTGGGGGCCACGGGCCTCATGCCGTCCATGGCGTGGGCCATGCAAAATGAGGCGCCGGCTTCAAGATCGCGCACGTCAACGGTCCAGGTCCATCCCACATCGGTGTGTACGAGCTCACCTCGCCCACGCGTGAGACCGTTGATCATATCGATCTGCGTCTGAGGGGCGAATGAGAACGTGGCTGCAACGGGCGGTCGGTCGGCAAAATCGAATTCAAAGAACAGGTAGTCGCTGAGGTTGAAGTCCGCGGGGATGACGTAGGCCTTCGAAGGACGCCAAGCGCGAACGATACGGTCGCAGCGGAATGTCCTGATGTCGTCGGTGACGTTGTCGAGGCCGCAGAAGTAAGCCACGCCCTCGCGCTCGAACATGCCGTAGACGCAGACGGTACGTTCTCTCTGCTCGCCGCGTCCGTTCTGATATAAAAATCGCAGCGCGCATCGCTCGGCAAAGGCGCTCCAAACCGCATCGACGGTGGGAGAGCGGCTGATCGGCGCCTCGTCTACCGTCGTCCTGCCGGTGAGATAGGCAATCTTGGAGCGAATATCGGCAAGCGGTGCGGCAAAAGTGGATGAGCCGGCCGCTAGTGTCTGGTCGATGGCGTTGAGCAGGATATCGGCGTCGTCTGCGGTAATGAGGCCGCCTGCCGCAAACGTGTGCTCGCGGTCGATTGTCCACGAGCTTTCCTCGGTCTCCTGCGCGCCGGTGGGGCGAACCTCCTTGATTAAGATGCCGCGTTCGAGCAGCTTGTCACGATCGCGTCGAAACTTGCGCTTATCCGAGTCGATATTGCCCGAGCCATATCCCAGGTCAGAATCCAAGACGATCTGCTCGGTCGTCAGCGGTTCGGGGGAGCTATTGAGCACAAAGAAAAGATTGAGGATGCGCTGAGCCGTTTTATCGAAACTGGGCTCCGAATTTCCCTTTTTAATTGTCTCGGTCGTGTCGCTTGCCGTCATAGAGTCCTCGCATGAGAAGGTGGTTTGCTGCCATGATTTTAGTCCGATATGGAGATTAGGCTATATCCTTGTCCGCTCGGGGCGTTAAGATGGCCCGAATTCGGTCGTTTGCGCTCGCTCGGGGTATACTTTCGACTATATACGGTTCTAATGTGCATGCATTGGGCCTATTTGTCGGATTATGGATGTGGAGCGCACATGGCGAACACCCAGAACTATATTAACCACCTGCTGCAGAACACCGGCATTACGCCGGCATGCAGCGAAGAAGAGCGCTTGGCTGCCGAAGATATCGCTCAGATCTTCCGCAACCACGGCTTTGACCCCGAGGTTCAGGAGTTCAATGCCCCGGCGCCCAGTAGGTTGGCATTTGCCGTTACCGGTATTCTTGCGTTTGCCGGCGCCCTGCTGATGGGCATCGGCGGCGGTATCGGCTTGGTCGGCACCTTGCTGGCCATTGTCGGCGCCGTTCTTTACGTGCTCGAGCGCACGGGCCACCCCGTGGTTTCGCGCCTGGGCAAGACGGGCGTGAGCCAAAATGTCATCGCCTACCACAAGGCCTCGGGCCCGCTCGCGTCCCCGCGTAACCGCCCGGTGGTCGTTGTCGCACACTACGACTCTCCCCGTGCTGAGCTGCTCGCCCGCGAGCCTTATGCTTCGTATCGTGCACTCATCGCCAAGCTGTTGCCCGTTGCCACGGTTGCCCCCGCTGCCGTTGCCATCCTGCGTATTCTGCCGCTCCCCGGCGCGCTCAAGGTTCTGCTGTGGATTGTCGCGATCCTCGCTTCCCTCGTTGCACTCGCCAACGCGGTAAACATCATCTCTAACCGCCACATTCTTCCCTATACGTCTGGCGCGGTGTGCAACAAGTCTTCTGTCGCCGCTATGCTCGGCGTTATGGACAACGTTGCTCCCTTCCAGGGCGAAAACGAGTTTCCCGACGATGTTCCGTTCGATACCTATTTTGGGGAGCAGAAGCGTCGTGCCGAGGAAATGGCGCGCGCAGCGGCGGAATATGCCGCGGCCCAGCAGCAAAACGACTACGGCAACACCATCGAGTATGAAGAGCCTACCTACGCCGAGGACGAATTCGGTCAGCCGATTGCTCCCGACGCTCAGACCGAGCCCGAACAGGGCGAGGCTTTCGACGAGCAAATCGAGGGCTTTGAGGGTGCGTCTGCCGACGAGACGCTGATCGGCGCTATCGTGCCTGAGGATCAGAATCAGGCTGCCCAAGCCGAAGAGTTCAATGACGAGGTTCCCGCTGCCGAGCCGGCGGAGGAGTCTGCCGAGCCCGAGCCCAAGCTCTATCGCAACGCCGCCGGCAACATCCGCTTTGGTTCGGATGCCATCCGTGCGCTCGGAATGCTTCCCGAGTCCTGCACGCTCGATTACGAGGAGGGCGAGGAGCCAACGTTTGAGCCCGAGCCTGCCCCCGTCGTGGCTGCGCCTGCGCCCGTTGTCGCTGCGGATGATGAGTCTGCCGCGGTTACCGCTGCCGTTGCCGATCCCGAGGCGGTGTCCGCGTTCGATCCCGCGGCAGGACTGGACATTTTGGCTCCCGCCGCACCGGCGCAAGACGTTGCGGACGAGTCTGACGACGATTACGTTGAACAACCGAGGCGCGTGTCTTACGAGAGCGATACTGATTTCTCGGCCGAGATTCCCGCGGCAACGCCGCATGCCGACATTGCATCCGCGTTCTCGTCGATTGGCGCCAGCGCTTCCAACTTCTTTAAGGGTGCGTTTGCAAAGGGCAAGAAATTTGTCGACGATTTCGAGGAGAAGCGCGCTGCCGCACGCGAGGCTGCCGAGCAGGAGGCTATCGCTCAGCAGCAGGCAGCCGAGGCGGCACGTGAGCTCGCGGCGCAAGAGTTCGAGCAGAACGAGGCTACGCAGTCCGCGCCCGTCGAAGCCGCCGAAGCTACAACGTCCTTTGAGTCCCAGCAACCGGCGTCCGCGGATGTTGTTGAAGCGACGACGTCTTTCGAGGCTCAGCAGCACGTCGATAGCACCATGTCGTTTGATGCCGCGCAGTTCGATTCCACGATAACGTTTGAAAAACAGGGCACCGCGATTGCCGAGCCCCTTCCTGTTTCCGATGAGCAGGGCGACGCGGCAGACGATGACGAGCCTGTTGATGCTGCCGAAATCCAAGATGCCGCCGAGGACGAGCCCGTCGAGGCCAACTCTGACGAAGAGCAATACGCGGCAGCCGAGCAAGATGATTCGACCGAGGTCGAGCAGGAGGAAGTGCCTGCGGTTTCCGAGACTCCCGAGACGGATGAGTCGAGGCCTTATTCCACGCAGATTTTCACCATGCCGACCCCGAGTGGTTCCGGTGCCACGGTTGCCAATGTCGCTCCCACCCAGGACGAAACGGTCGATTCCCTTATGGCCCAGATTTCCTCCCAGGCATCACCGCGCCCGCAGATGAATGTTCCCGATCCGGCGTCGGCACCGTCGCCTGCACCTTCCTCGTCTCCGCTGGCTTCGGTCCCCGATCCGTCGCTGCCGTCTATGAAGCAGGCAAACGTTGCGTCTCGCACGTCGCTGTTCGACCTTCCCGACCCCTCCGCACAGGTCAATGATCCCTTTGCTACTGCCCAGGGCCCCGAACCCACATCGGCACCCGTTGCGCCTCCTATGCCCGTTGCGTCGGGCGCACAGCCGATCGAGACCATTTCGGCTCCCGCCCCGGCGGCACCCAAGTCTCGTAAGCGCGGCCTGGGTGGTCTGTTCGGCCGTAAAAAGAAAAACGAGCAGGACAGCATGAGTGACTGGCTGGGCGTCGAAGACGATTACGATGCCAAGAAGTCCGGTCGCGGTATCGGTTCGTGGGATAACTTCGAGGACGATAACGATGGCTGGAAGGGTGGCGCTACGTCTTCCGATGGCGCTTCTTCCGAAGATATGCTCTCGGCTGTCGCCTCTATGGGCGATGATGAGCTGCTCGGTCACGATATCTGGTTTGTGGCAACGGGCGCCTCGGATTGTGATGGCGCTGGCATGAAGGCCTTCTTGGCTTCGCATCGCGATAAGCTCCGCGGCGTATTCTTTATCAATCTTGAATCCGTCGGCGCCGGTAGGCTTTCGGTGGTGACGGTCGAGGGCGAACAACAACTGCTCAAGGGCGATCGCCGCATCATGAACCTGGTCAGCAAGGTCTGCAAGTCGTTCCATGTCGATTGTGGCGCGCTCGAGATGCCCTATGCCAAGACCGATGCCTATGCTGCGCTCGAGGCGAGCCGCCGAGCCCTTACCATCGCCGGCGTGGACGGCACGCGTCTGGCTTGCGCTCGTACCGAGGACGACCTGCCCCACAATGTCAACCCGACGAACATTGCTACGGTATCCGAGGTCGTGACCGAGGTTATCCGCCGTTCGTAGACGGAGCTCTAAGGAGTCAACGTGTTTTCGTATATTAAGCGCCATTGGCCTGTCTACGTGATTTTGACCTTGATTGCCATTGCGTTAGGATTTGGGGCTGCCTACATCGTGGGTGCAAAGGGCTCGACCCCCGCCTCCGCAATCAGCGAAGAGGTGGAGCAAGAACAGAGTACGGGTGCCGATGGGATTCCTGAGTCCGAGCAGGCAATCGTTGATGGTGGATCTTCGTCTGCAGAGTAGATGCGGCGATTTAAATGATTGAAAGCGGGCGAGCCAGGGGACTGGCTCGCCCGCTTTTTCATCGCGCTAGCGCTTCTTTGGGATCGACCTAAGGCGAGCGAACCATAGGGCTGCGGCACCCGAGGTCAGGAGCGCGGTGATGCAAGCGGCGATGGGAACTGATCCTGTTGCCGGTAGGTCCTGCGGTAGAGTACAGCGTTGAATGACGCTGTCCTCGTCATGTGACTCAAGTTTATCGCCGCCACCGTTGCGGCAAAGATCGACGCGCGCGCTGTTGGTGAGTGCGGTTTGGGGCGTATAAGCCGACGTTGCCTGCATGTGTACGACTGCGCCCCGAGCGTCTGTGCCAAGGATTGCTTTGGCATCGTCAAGGTCGTCGTGCTCATCTTTGAGATCATCGCGGGTCCAAGAATCCGCATCGCTTCGAGTCGTAAAGTCGGCGGCTACCGCACCGTATTCAATTCGAATGCCTGTTACGACGGTATTGGATGCAAGGTCGAGCTCTTCCGCCTCGAGTGTGGTGGATTCCGTGGTCGAGACATCCGCCTTCCAGAGGCGCCAGCCGTCGTAATCGACGAGGCGGCAGTCCTCACCAAGGCTCTCTTTTACTTCGTCGGACTCAAGCCAAGGATTTTCGTGTCCATCGTCAAGTGTCGCGTTCGCCGGCTCATCGACGTCTGTCGAGTCCAACGGCGTCGTGCGATACCACACGTTGCACAGACCGTTGAGGTCGCCGATGGCGACGGGGGTTTCGATTGAGATGAATCTCGCCGTGCCGTCTTTGGCGCACTCAAGATCATCGGTAATCGTAAACTCATCAACCCAAGTAGCGGAATCGTTTCGAGCGTCGATGGTATAGGAGAAAAGTCCATCCGTATTAGTTTGCGTCGCGGCGCGATTTTTACCATCGCCGTTAGCCAACAGGCCCTTTTCGATAGGTTGGACAAGTTCCTGACGCTTGTCGACCTGTCCCTTGATCTCGATGGGCGCATCCTTCATCGCGACGGATTGGACTTCTCCCGTATCCTTTATTTCAAACGTTATTTCCTCGGCAAGGTCATAGGTCCGCGGAGACATCATTTCGCGCAACGAGTAGGTGCCGGGTGCAAGATGTTCGACGCGGTGTGGCTTGTCGGATGAGGTCCAGGAGTCTATTTCGGTTTTATCGGGACCATATAAGGTGAGTTGTGCGCCTTCCACTTCCTGCTCACCGCTTGCATCGACCTTGGAGATATCAACCTTGGTGTAATCGTCGGATACGTTAAGCCGTGCTTCTACAACGGGTGTTTTCTGGTCGGCATAAGTAAGGTCGACAATATGGGTTGTCCGATCGAGCAAGAAGCCTGCCGGCGCTTGAGTCTCGACAACCTCGTAGCGTGCGGTGCCAAGTCCCAGCGGGAGGTTGTCCGCGCGTGCTTCTCCAGTTTCATCCGTCGTGATGGTAGCGACAGTCTCACCGTCGAGCGCGGCAATGCTACCGTCGGGGCGCACGATATCACTCGAGGCACGGATCTCAAAGACGGCGCCCGCGAGGCTGCTGCCGTCTATGGCATCGGTTTTAACGATCCTGATGTTTCCGGTCGCGGCGTGGTCATAATACGAGGCGATTGCAACGGGCGTTAGGTTCATGTCGGCGGGTATGTTTACCTCGATCTCCTCGCCGACAAGATAGGGCTCTTTGGCCGAGGTTTCGCGTACATAATAGGTGCCCGGCACGAGCGATTCGGGCAGTGTGACGGTCCCGGTCGCGTCAGTCGTAAAGGTGTCCATTACGTTATGTGTTGGATACCAGCAAGTTTGTGAGACAGATTCGTGATTGCTGTCGAGTAGTTGGAAGGTGAATCCGGCTAGTGGAACAGAAGCGCCTGTTTGGGCATCGCGTTTTACAATCTGGAGATGCGTCGACAGAGCATGGTTGTCCACGATATATTGAAGCTCGGCGCCGTTGGAAATCTGATTGGCCCCGACGGTCCATTCCCCTGCACGTTTAAAACCCTCGGGGACGGTTTCCGGAACCTCGCGAACCGTGTAGCCGGCACGGTCGTATGGGACGGCTCCGTGGACACCGGCGGGTCGCTTGCCTGCGCCGAACCATGCTTCGGGCTGATCTTTGGTGGAGGCAAAGCCATAGACGTTTGTGGTCAGTGTGCCAACAACCTGCTGAGAGCTGTTGCTGACAACCTCAAAGACAACACCACCCGCCGGCTGCTCCAGGCCGGATTGGTCGCTATTGCCGTAATCCTTGAATTTGGAAATCTCAAGGTTAAACGCAATGGGGATATCGGAAACGCGAGATTCGATCTCGACCACGCCTGAATCGCCGAGCTGGTCGGCTCCAACGGTATAGGTCCAGCTGTCGTTGGATGGCAGGTAGCCCTCGGGGGTTTTTGATTCGTAGATGGTAAAGGTTCCTAAGGGGACATCGGCGAGGGTGGCCCGACCGCTTTCGTCGGTCGTGAGGATTTGTGCCCATCCAGGGGTTGATTGCGACACACACGTGAACTCTGCTCCTGCGAGTGAAGATCCCACCTGGGGGCCGGCATTCGTCGCGGCATCGAGTTTTACGATACGCAGATTGATGGTGCCGGGCTGTTCATCAATGGCGACCCGCCCGCCGTCATTCCCCGTGGTAAAGGCAATACGATCGTGGCGGGGGACATAGCCGGCCGGCGCCTTCGTTTCAACTAGGTAGTATGCCGTGTTGGGCAGAAGTGTTGCTTGCGCTCGACCGTTGCTGTCCATCTTGATGGTGCCGACACGCGCGCCGCTGGCGCTCTCAAAAATATCGAATGTTGCCCCGGTAAACTGATAGGTATTGTTTCCGCTGGTAATAACGGTGTTAGCAGACTGCTTTTGGAAGGAAACAGAGACCGCCGGCAGTACATAGAGCATGTCTTGACGTTTGCTGCCGCCCGATACGGCTCCTAGATAGCGTCGCGCGCGGTGCGGAGCGGCTTTGATGCTTCCTGATTTTGCGCTGTCGTGGAGCCACCGCGCAGCCGCCACGACTTCATTGTCGGCGGTAAAGTGTCCGCTCTTGGTTTTGCCCTGAGCGGTCGTGTAGGAGTAGGTGCCGTCGACATGGGTAGTGCCGTTGAGCATCCATACGGCAAGCTGGGTGGCGGCGCGGGCGCGATCGGGTGAAAGATGGTAACCGCCAAACGACGTGGCGGTAGGATATCCGTGACAAACGATTGCCGCGAACTCGTCGTCGAGCCACACCCAGCCTTGATCAAAGTTGAGCCATGGGCCGCCCGGTTTGGTGGGGCCGGGGCGCTCCTGGTTCATGCAGTAGGCAATCGAGGTGTCTTGAGCTTCATACTTGCCGATGAAGAAGGGTCCACAATCATCGCTAATAGTGCGGAAGCCGAGCTGGTCGTAGCCATCGACGGCAAATGCGGCTCCCGGTGCCAGGCAGCCGAAAAGCAGGAAGAGGAGCAGGAGCAGCGGACCTGTTGCGATTGCGCTGTGGACAGAGTGCGTGGGTGCGTTGGACATGGCTGCTCCTTATCCCTCGTGCGCCGCACGGGGAGGCTGCGACGCGTAGGATGAGGCTACCCCCGAGGTTCATGCGGGTAAGTACCGGAGCCTGACCAAAAGCTTGCCCGATTTCTGACAAATCGAGCTCAAATACAACAATCAGATAAAAGTGCAGGTAAAAGATGGTAAGAAAAGAAAGACAAAGGTCCTCATCTCCACAATTGGCGCGGTTTTCAAATGAT
>UMGF01104186.1_pt1 | contig 14127 bp, 12 predicted proteins | sample 1965181 | NCBI WGS metagenome assembly UMGF01 (sample SAMEA4836063, study PRJEB28245) | human gut metagenome | biome: gut microbiome; material: fecal sample | place: Denmark | collected 2008 | reverse complement strand
AGGCGCAAGCAGATGGTGCAGTTGAATCTGGAAATAGTATTACACGCTGACCGTTTCCCCCGCCTTAATCGTCATAATCTCGCCTTTGTTCTCCACCCAAATGTCGGTGGCGGTCGGGTTAAAGACGATGTGCCCGTCGGCGCTGGTGCGCAGCTGGCGGCTGGCGTTCAGGTAGTCCACAATCTCGATATTTGTCGCGTACCAAATATCCTTCTTGCCGCTCATTTTCTCGCAGAAGGCACGGATGACCTCCCAGTTGTTATGCTGCTCAAACTCGTAGCTATGTCCCCACAGGTAGAACAGCTTCAGCCCGAATGACAATTTCCCCGTAAGGAAGCGGTCGCACAGCTCGTCCAGCTTCGGGTCATCGTGATGGCAAGTTGGGTTGAGGCGCAGCCATTCGTTGGGAATCTCAAAGTTGTGGGTACTGACGACAGTGCGGGCATAAGCAATGCCGCAGGTGCGCAGGGTGTCGACGGCTTCGTCGCTGTATGTGCCGTAAGGGTACGCAAAGCCGCGGACGATTTTGCCAAACAGCTTTTCCAGATTATCGCGGTCAGCAAGAACCTCATAGGCAATGCGCGGCGCGGGAATCGCGGACAGCGACGCATGGGTCAGCGCGTGGGATGCGACTTCGTGGCGGCCGCCGGCATAAAGCGCTTTAACGGCGGATTCGCTCATGCGGCGGTGAATCGTGCCGGCAGGGTAAACCGTGCCTTCTGGGGCAAAGCAGCCGCTGTTGAGGTTGAAGGTGGCGAGAATACCGTATTCATCGAGGATGCGGATGAGTTCGATGTCGGTTTCCACGCCATCGTCGTAGGAGAGGGTCAGCGCCTTGCGCAGACCGTAGGGGTAGAGAATCATCATGGGAAAAGACTCCTTTCTTTGTGGGTAAGAAATGATTGGCAAAAGGATCTCTTTTGCCTTGGTTACGCGAGTTTATTGGGAAAGTGCTTTTGGGTTGCAGGGGTTCGCGCCTGCGGGCGCACAAAAGGGTCAAGCCTTTTGCTTCCGAGTAAACAGCTTTTTCAGCGCCCACGCGCAGGGCTTTTCAATCAGCAGGGTGATGAGAATCGCGCCGAGGAGGGATAAGCCGAAGCAGAGCGCCATGTACTGGTTTTGCCACGGCTGTTCGCCGACGCGGTTTGGTTCATTGCTCACGGACGGCGGAATGTGCAGCCGCTTCAGGTGGACAGCGAGGTTCTGATGCAGCAGGTAGTAGTTCATCGAGATGGCGGCAAGCCAGCCCATGACGCGGTTGCCCATCAGGAAGCGCAGGGGGCGCACGGCGAAGGGGAGCGAAAGCATCAGCCCCGTAATCGTCAGGCAGAGCAGTGGACGGCGCATCATCTGCGCTGCCTGCATCGCGGGCTGACCGGCGGTGTACGCCTGTGCGCGGATGACGCGGAGCATCCCGTAGAAAGAGACGCAGAACACAAGCGTCGCCGCGCCCTGCCAGAGCCACTTGCGGCGGCTTTCCGCCGGGTACAGCTGCGTCAGGCGCACATACAAGATGGACGCGCCCATGCCCATTGCGTAAACATCAAGGAAATTCGCCAGCTGATTGACAACCATGTTGTACTCGTCCAGCCGCCATAAACACCAGCCGCGGAACGCAAACGCGACCGCCGCCATGCTCATCAGCGTACCGAGCGGATTCTTCATCGTGCCCTTCGCCAGCAAGGGGAAAATCAGGTACGCCTGCATCTCGATGGCGATTGTCCACGATGCAACGCCAATAGGCGTGGCAATGTAGGTGGCGTAATTGAACGTCTGCGTGAACGTCAGGTGCATGAGGACGTCGCGGACGGCTTCCGATGTGCGCCCGTAGAGGTTGTACGGAATCGCGACGGCGACAAGCATTAGCAGCGTCAGGAAATAATAGCTGGGCACAATGCGCATGATGCGCCGCTGATAGAACGTCTTCGTGTCCGGCACGCGCTCGCCCAGCATCATCGTCCGCGCATACGGCAGGAACAGCAGAAAGCCCGACAGCAGGATTGTGCCGTCAACCGGCATATATCCGGCGCGCAGCAGATAGTCCAGCGAGTAACGGCCAATCGACGGCGTAAGCCACGACTGCTGCCAGAAGTGGTACCAGCTGACAATGAACACCAGCAGCACGCGCAGCCCGTTCAGCTCCGGGATTCTGCGGCAGTTCGGGCGATAGGCGGTCATGAATCCGCCTCCAGCAGGGCACGCATTCCCATCACATAGCCGTAGAAGCCGAAGCCGACAATCTGCCCCTGGCAGGCGCTGGCGGTGACGGACTTGTGGCGGAATTTCTCCCGTGCGTGGACGTTGCTCATGTGGCACTCGATGACCGGCATCGGCACGGACGCAATCGCATCATGCAGCGCGACGGACGTGTGCGTGTACCCACCCGGATTGAACACCGCGCCGCAGAAGCCGTCGAAGTACGCCTTTTGCAGCGCATCAATCAGGTCGCCCTCGTGGTTGGACTGCACACAGCGCACCTCCACGCCGAGCTTTTCCGCTTCCGCATGGCACAGCGCAAGCAGATCGTCATACGTCTTTGCGCCATAAACTGCCTTTTCACGCAGCCCAGTCAGGTTGATGTTCGGGCCGTTGAGAATGAGAATCTTTTTCGGTTCGCTCACAGCAAATGCAGCTCCTTCATCAGCGTTTCCGCAAGGTTCGGCGGCATGGAACACCCCTGCCAGATGCTTTCGGCTTCCACCGCCTGCGCAATGAGCATATACAACCCCGTGCAGGCGGGCGTTCCAGCACGTTTCGCAGCGGCGGTCAGTACCGTTTCCGCCGGGTTGAAAATAATGTCCGCTACGCCGTCGGCGCGGGCGACGATGCTGGTCAAGTGCGCCGTATCTATCGGACAGCCCTCGACGCGCGGGTACATTCCGGCAGGGGTCGTGTTGACAATCAGCCCGCCCATATCGGGGAAGCGCGCATAGAAATCGTCGTAGCTGATTTCATCCGCGTGCTTCGGGCTTCGGGAGACGACCCACGTTTCGCGCGCGCCCATGCGCTCCACGGCATTCCGGCAGGCGCGCATCGCTCCGCCTGAACCGAGGATGAACACCGGGCGTCCGTCCGGATTCATGCCGAAATAGCGCAGCATCTGCTCAAAGCCGGGGTCGTCCGTGTTGTAGCCGCGGCTTGTCTTGCCCGTCAGCACTGTGTTGACCGCCCCAACCTCCCGCGCAAAAGGGGTAATCTCATCCAGCAGGGGCATCACGTCCGTCTTGTACGGCACGGTGATATTGAAGCCATCCAGCGTGCACAGCAGTTCCGGTACAACCGCCGCCAATTCACTGCGCGGAATCTCAATCAGCCGGTAGCTCGCCGCCAGAGAAATTTTCTCCCAAATCGCCTCGTGAATGGGAACGGACAGGCTGTGCCCCAGCTTCTCCCCAATCAGGCCGTACTGCTTCATGAACATGCACCTCCGGGCTGCTTTGTTCCCATTATAGCATGATTTAGGCAAGGGGGCAATGCTTGTACAGTTTTTTTCTGTTTTTGCATTTTGGGTGCAACAAATGGCATTTCTGATTCGTCTAATAGGTAACAGGCTGGAAAAGGAGGGAGCGTATGGGCAGACGGCTGATAAGCTGCTGCATGGCGCTGCTGATGCTGGGGTGTGCGCTGGCAGAGGACAAATTGGACATCACTTATCGCTTCGGCAGCCGCGAGGAGCAGAAAATTGCGGTGACGATTGACGACTGCTATCACGCAGAGGACGTTCGGGCGGTGCTGGATATTTTGCAGGCAAACGACGTCCGCGCGACGTTCTTCCCCATCGGCAAGGCACTCAAGTACGAGGATGCGGCGCTGTGGCAGGAGGTTGTGGCGTCTGGGTGCGAAATCGGCAATCACTCCTGGGGACACACTTACCTGACGAAGCTGAGCCGGCAGAAAATCAAGTTCCAGATGCTTCGGACGCAGGAAAAAGTAGATGCACTGCTGGACTGCCATTACCCCATGCAGGTCATGCGTCCTCCAATGGGCAAAACGAATCCGAAGGTGGAGGAAAGTGTCGCGGAAGTGGGGTATCTGGCGGTGGTCAAGTGGGATGTGAGCGAGACCGACCCGGTAAAGGCACTGGCGGACGTGCAGAACGGCAGCATCCTGCTCTTTCATGCGCGGAAGAAGGACGCGAAGTGCCTGTCCGTGCTGATTCCGCAGCTGGTGGCGGAAGGCTATCAGCTGGTCACGGTGTCGGAGCTGCTTGGACTGCCGGAAATTGTATGCAGTGCGGAAAAGTACGTCTATCATCGCCGTGATACGGAGGAAAATATCCGCCCCGATGCTGTTCCCCAGAATTGACAACCCTTCCCCATTCCGGTATAATGAAAGACGGGAAAAGGACGTTTTGCTGTGGCAAAATCAAGCATGAAGAGGAGTGAACCCTGATGAAGAAACGACTGTTGGCGCTGCTGAGTGCCATCGTGCTGATGGGTAGTGTATCGCTGGCGGAAAACACGGAAGAATCGGCGGAAACCCCGGCGACGGCGGAACCGATGGTTTCCCTGCCCATCGATTTCTCTCCCGGTATGCCCGCTGATCCGGACGGCTTTACCCTCGGCGACGGCACTTGGAGCTACGAAGATCCGACCATCAGCGTGCAGGTGACGCAGAAGCGCAAGGCAGAGTGCGACTATTGGGTTGCGCATATCAAGATAGCGGATGCTTCCCAGCTGCGCACCATGTCCGCCGGCGGCTTTGACTCCACCCGCACGGTCAAGGGCACGATTATGGCCAAGCGCAGCAACGCCATCCTTGCCATTGACGGCGATTATTTCTGCTATACCGGTATCGGTTATATTGTCCGGCAGGGCACGGAGTACCTCGACCACCTGCGCGGCGACCGCGACGTTCTCCTGATTGATGAGGACGGCGATTTCCACTATGTCCTCCGCCCCAAGCGCAATTCGCTTGACGGCACGGTGGACGGCAAGAAGGTCATCAACAGCTTCTTCTTCGGCCCGGTGCTGGTGCGCGAGGGCAAAGCCGTGCTGAACCCGATGGCGGAAGGCATGGCATTCGATGAGCCGCGGCAGCGCATGGCGATTGCGCAGGTTGGCCCGCTGGAATATATGGCGATTTGCTGTGCCTCGCAGGCGCGCGGCTCGATGGGCATGACGCTCAAGCAGTTTGCGAAGCTCTGCGCCGATGAGGGCGCGTATATCGCCTATAATCTCGATGGCGGCGACTCCACCATGATGATTTTCAACGGCGAGAAAATCAACGACGTACTGAATGAAAACACCCGCGCCATCTCCGACATCGTGTACTTCGCGTCGGCATGGACAGGTGAGGAGGCGGACGAGTGAATACCGTCTATTGGGTACTCGTCGCGTTCGGCATCGTTGTGCTGGAGGCGCGTCTGCGCGCCCGGAACGTGCGCTATCTGCCGATTCTGCCCGCTATTGTGCTGGGCGCGGTGCTGTCCAAGGTCACTTATGTGGTGCTGCAATGGCACTATGCGTTCCCGCACTGGGGATGGGGTGCGTTCACTGTCCTTCGGCCGGATACGTTCTGCTTCTTCGGCGGCGCGGTCGGCGTGGTGCTGGGCGTCATCATCAGCGCAAAGCTGACGCATCAGCGCGTCCTGCCCGTGCTGGATGCGTTTGCCCCGGCGGGTGCGCTGCTGGTCGCCATTGCCCGCTTCGGCGAAAAGTATCTGGGCGAAATCGGCACGGCGGGCTTTGAGATGCCCGAACAGCTGGCGTTCTTCCCCTTTGCCCTGACGAACGAGTGGGGCGAAAGCTATCCCGCCATCTTCATGCTGTCCTGCCTTGCGGCGCTCATTGTGGCGATTGTCGGTCTGACCCGCAAGCCCGGCGGACGCGATGGTCAGCTTTTCCTGCGCACCGCGTTTTATCTGGCGCTGCCGCAAATCATGTGCGAGAGCCTGCTGGCGGAGTGCATGAAGTGGGGCTTCGTGCGGGTGCAGCAGCTCCTGTGTGCGCTGACGCTGCTGGTGATTCTGATTGTGGAGTGCCGCCGTGCAGCAGGTTCATTGTCCTTTGCGAAGCGCTGGTGGCCGGTTGGCGCGCTGCTCCTGTGCGCGGCGGGGCTGGTCGGCGTGGAGTTCGCGCTGGATAAGTCCGGTTTGCCCGCGTTCGTGGGGTACGGCGCGATGGTCGTGCTGCTGGCGCTGATTGCGGCGGCGGAATGCGGGGCGGCGAGAAGGGTGAAAAGCAAATGCAACAGTATATTGAACTGTTATAAAAATGCAGATGCTTAACTTGCGACAAAACGCAACCACAACTTGCGAAAAAGCAAGCGTGGGTTGGTAGAAAGATTTACTCAAAGAATGTATAATAGCCACGTCAGGAGGTGATAGACTTGAGCATAGGAAGCAACATCCTTAATAAACGGCAAGAAAAGAGGATGACACAGGAAAAACTCGCTGAATGCCTTGGAGTTACTCGCCAAGCAGTATCGGACTGGGAGAGAGATGCCAATAAGCCGGAAATACAAAACCTAATTGACCTTGCTAAGCTTTTTGAGGTTTCGATTAACTGGCTCTGTGGTGTCGAATCGACTGGTTCAGAAACTATATGTGAGAAGCTTACAGAAAAAGGGGAAGAACGACCAGAGAGTAAGTCAGATGGAAGAACGTTAAAGATCATCCCTGCATTGCTTGATTTTGGACGAATAACTCGTGAGGTTTGTGACGGCATTTATAGTTCTGAAGATAAGGAGGACGGACAATGAATGAGAATCATGCTATTATTAGTGACAAAGTAAAAATCGAGATTGTTCATTCGATAAAAGATGTGCTTATTTACTTGATTGATGCACTTTTCCCTCGTAATATCCATACCAACGCAAACTAATACCCCATTTCCCGATACTACTGACTGTGACATGTTCCAGATACTTACAGACCCGTGTTGCAACGCTCATGAAGATTTACCAACAGCTGATTCAGTCAGAAAAGTAACACAAAATCAGGGGCGTCCCTCTCCATCCCCGGAGAGAGACGCCCCATTCTTCTGTCCTTATTTCTCCACCTTCGTCAGCCGAATCCGCACATTCGCCCCATTGCGCTGATCAAAGAGCCATGCGCTGGTGGCGCTGATGCCGGTCAGCTGGTGCGTGGCGGTCAGCGAATCCGCGGATGTGCCCGTGCGGATGGTCAGACCATCCACCGCGAAATACAGCGATTCGCCCGCAAGTGTGCAGGTGCCATCGAGATTGAACGTGTAGGCGTTTCCTGCCGTATCCTGCCATGTGCCGAGCACCAGATAGCACGCTTCCTTCAGGCGCTCCTTCACGCGGCGCTCGTCGCTGATTTCCTGATAGTACGGGTACGCCTGATACACCTGTCCGGCGGCATAATAGCTTTCGCCCGCCTGATAGCAGCTTTCGCGGAAAATGTCGCGCAAATCGGCGTAATCCGCGGGCAAATTCTCCATGTTCAGATTCATCAGCAAATCAGCCACCGCCGTGTACTCCTGCTGATTGTACTGTGCGCGGGCGCTGTCGGCAATCGGGCCGTAGTAGGCGGCATACTGCGCCGCGGCGCGATCGGCAGCATCGGAATAGTCGCCCGCCTGCGTGAAGAACTGCGCTGCCGCCAGCGAAAGCGAATCCGCCACGGCTTTTTCGCCCTGCGCATAGCGCACGATTTTAAGCTGTTCATCCGCGTCGGAATAGCCGGAAATGCTTTCCAGCAGCGTCGCCGCTTCGTCTAACTGTCCGGCTTCTTTCTTTTGCAGCGCAATGGCGTAGTCGCACGCCTTCAGCTGCGTCGCGGCATCCTCATACGTTCCCAGCGCGGCGAAAATCTCCCGCGCATCGGTGTACTGCTGATTTTGCAGCAGCAGCGCCGCCTGCTGATACTGCGTCGCGGCAAGGCTCGCTTCGTCGCCCAATTCGGCGTAGATGACGGCGGCGGACTGCAGATTGTCCAGCGCGCCGGTCGATGCAAGCGCCTGCGCCTTCATCGTGCGCACTTCGCTGATTTTCTGCGCGCTGTCCTTGTAGTCGCCCAAGGCTTCATACAGCGCGATTGCGCCGTCGTAGTCGCCATCCTGCGCCTTCTTCGCCGCCCAGTCGTAGTTGCACAGACGAATCATGTCCGCCGCTTCGGAGTAGTCCGAAACAGCCGTAAACCCGGCAATCGCAGCTTCATACTCGCCGCGCGAATACGCAATCTGCGCCGGCTGATACACGCAGTCTTTCAGCAGCGTCGCGACATCATTGTAATCTGCCGGCAGCTGATTCAGCAGCGCTGTCGCCGCCTCGAAATCAAACGCTTTCATTTCCACCAGTGCCTGCTGATAGATAGCTTGCTTCCACAGGTCGTCCGCATCGCTGTAATCGCGGATGTTCTGCAGCAGCCGCGCTGCTTCCTTGAATTTTCCAGCCTCCAGCGCCTTCACCGCCGGAGCGTAATAGCTGACGTTTGCCTGTTCATCGGCATCCTCATAGCCCTTCGCAAGGTAGAACTGCTCGGCGGCGGTTGCGGTTTCTCCTGCCGCTTGCAGCTGCTTGCCATAGGCGTAATGCGCCTGACGCGCCAGTTCCGCCGCGCCCTCGTAATCCGGTATTTCCTCCAGACAGGCAATGGCGGATACCGGGTCAGGATTGTCGCCCTCCAGCAGGCTCTTCGCCTCCAGATACCACGTTTTTTCGATGAGCGCTGCGCTGTCCTGATACCCGTTCAGCGCGGTCAGCCCTTCGCGGATGGCATCGTAGTCGCTTGCCGTCTCCATTTCGGCGGATAGGCGGCGATACGCGATTTCCTGCAGCTGCGTCCGCGAATTTTCGTAATCACCCAGCGCCGTGAACAGCTTTTCGGCATCATCCAGCTTGCCCTCGTTCAGCAGCAGCAGACCCTCCTGATAGTCGGCAGACTTGCGCAGGTCATCCGTGCGTGTCTGATCCGTCAGCGTGTCCAGCAGCGTGCGCGCCTGTGCAATATCCTCCGCTGTCACATTGTCGCTGTCCAGCAGGGCTTTTGCGTGGCGGTAATTGCTTTCCTCCACCATGTCCGCCGCATCTTTGTAGCTGCTGATTTCCGCGAATTTTTCCGCCGCGGCGGTGTATTCACCATTGGTGAGCGCCGTCTGCGCGTCGTTGTACTTCATTTGCGGCAGGAGATGGAACATGATGCCGTAGCCACCGCCGAGAATCAGCACAATCAGCGCAACTGCCCCCGCCACAACGCGGCGGTGCCGACGGCGCGTTGTCACTTCCTGCTCACGCTGGGCTTGCAGCTTTGATGTTTCCTCCACGGCGACGCGGTTCTGGTCATCCGTCGCCTTTTCGCGCGCGGCAATCACGGCGTCCACCGCTTCTTTGCTGAAGTGGGTGAACACATCGCGCTTATCGCGTCCGCAGCGGGCGCACGTCGCGACAGACACGGGATTCGGACGGCCGCAGACGCACAGCCATAGGTCGCCCTGCATTTCGGGATATCCCGCCGCCATGTTGCCTGCCACCTCGCGCAGCTCACTCAGCGCGGTGCTGCGATGCAGGTTATTCGGCGTGTACTCCGTCAGTGGCTCTTTGCCGCGGCGCCAGATGCTGCTGTTATCGTACCAGACCTTCTCGATAATCGCTTCGCAGCCGCCGACGTTCGCGGGCTCTTCCACCGGCACGGTCATGGAGAATGTACGCATGGGTGCGCCGGTCAGCCCGTGCGCACGGTGGGTGATGCGGGTGATTTCCTGTCCGTCTGGATCAAGCAGGGTGAGGGTGACTTCCACGGAGACGACCTGCTGTCCGGAGAGATTGAACAGGGTCAGCTCACAGGAGGGGAAGCCGGTATTGGGCGCATCAATGCGCCAGACCTCGACGGGGCTATTCAAATCAATCTCCAAGGGCAAATGCCTCCTTTGCAGCGTGCATTTTATTATTACTTGATTTTTCTTGTTGCAGGGGGAATCGCCTCTGCGGAGGCGAGAAGGGGGCTTTCCAGCTTTGGGGTATTGTGACTTCTATATCCCGTTCCCAGATAAACACGCGGAAAAAGTATGCAGAAGTCACCAACTCAATCGCGCGGAAGGGTCAAGGGAGGGGACTTCGTCCCGTTTCATTCTCCCTTGCGGAGTCCAGAGGCAGAGCCTCTGGCGCCTCTCCTCACTCAATATACACCATGATTTCAGAGAGGACGGAGGCGGTGAATTCAAGGCGCAGAACAACGCGCACGCCGTCATCAAGGACAAGACCAAAGCGCATGACCGTGCCGTCCACGGTATACTCCACCACGCCGTACTGACCGCTTTCTTCGTCGCCGTAAAGGTGCTCTGTGTCGTTCTCGTCAATCGCGGTGTTGTCATTGCGGAAACGGTTGTATACCTGCGCGAAAGTGTCGCCGATGCGGCTCGCGCGCGGGCCTTCCATGCCATCGGCAGCAATCAGCAGCATTTCCACCTGCGGGTTCTGCTTCTGCGCGTCGTAGAGGAACGTGATGTCGCACGCCGCGAACGTCATCGTGCGCACATAGCCGTCTGTGCCGTTCTCCACCCACACGTCGTCAATCACGTCTCCCAGCACGTCCGCAGCGGATTCCGGCGTCAGGCTCATGAAGTCAATGCCGGAGAACTGCAAGTCCGTCCCGTCAAACATGGGCAAATCCGCGCCGTTGTAGCTCGACGGAACCTGCACATAGTCGTCAAAGAGCGCATCAAAGCGGAGATTGTCGCGCACAGTGCTGATTTCCGCCTCGGTCGTGCGCGCGGACAGACCGTAAACGCGAATCGCGCTAACGATATTGTCCTCCATCGTAAAGATGACGCCCGTGTCCGTGTAGCCCTCGCCATCGGTTTCCACGCGCTCATGCACGGCGTATTCCACTGTCTGCACGCGCTGACCGTCGCGCTTCACTTCGCCCCATCTCATGCTTTCCGGCAGCAAGTCCAGCACATACAGCACGGCGGATTCGCGGCTGCCGCGCAGAGACGGATTCTCGCTGTAATTCGCTTCCAGCACGATGGACAGTTCGTCGCCTACCTGAATATCGCGCGGGCCCTGCTCTTCGGCGCTCGTCAGGACGATGGAAAGCAGCTGCGTGTCAATGCTCATCGCGGGCGAATCGGCATAAATCGTGCCGAAGGAATACTCGAAGGCATAGCCGTCCTCGGTCTTGGCATCCGCCGGATCGTTCAGGGGCGTAGAGGCCATTGCCAGCGTCTGCATCCGCGCGGCGAAGGCTTGCAGTTCCGCCAGCGTCAGGGCATCCGCGCTGTTGTCCTGCGCATCTTCCGCCGATGCGAAGATGCAGCTTACCCCCATCAAGACCGTCAGCAGCAGACAGAACATCCGTTTCATCATCGTCAAGCGCTCCTTTTTTCGGAAACGATATGATTTACCAATGCTATTGTACCGCAAAAATCCGCCCTTGTACACCCTCGAAATGTGTGGAAAATGTAAACTTTGCGCAGAAAATCGCGGAAAAAAGACGATTTGCAGAAAAATATTCCACCTATTCCGCGGAAAATTCTCGATTTGCGCTACAAGGATGAGGAAGAATCCGACGCTGTTTCCAGCGCATCCGCCAAATCTCCCAAAATGCGCCAGCAACGAACATCCGTCCCCTGTCGTTGGATGGGTGAAGCGGAAAGAAACGCCGCTTCAAAAGCACAACCTTTCTTCCATGGGTAAGCAAAAGGAGGCAACAATCCATGAACAAGAAGAATCTGACTCGTGTGGCTGGTCTGAGCGCGGCGGCGATGCTCGCGCTGAGCGGCATGGCGATGGCAGAAACGACCGAGAGCGCGCTCGTCAAGGGCGGCGCGCTGAACCTGCGCGAAACCGCGTCGCTGGACGCGAAGGTGCTGGGGCAGTACCCCACCGGGACGCTGGTGGAAATCATCAAGGCGGGCAGCGAATGGCATCGTGTCAGCGTGAACGGCAAAACCGGCTACATGTTGGCAAAGTACCTGAATAGCGCTGACAGCGCTATCTCCGCGACCGTCCGCACAAACACCGGCACGGGGCTGAACCTGCGCGAGCAGCCGAACATGAACGGCACGATTATCATGGCGGTCAAGAACGGTCAGTCCGTCAGCGTCCTGCAGAAGAGCAGCCCTTGGAGCCGCGTCAAGGTCGGCAACCGCGAGGGCTATGTGGCAACGAAGTACCTGAACTTCGGTTCTTCTTCCGGCAGCGTGTCTGGCACGGCAGCTGTCGTTCATAACCCGAAGAGCACGCAGGTGCTGAATCTGCGCCGCGAACCGAACCTCGACGCACAGGTGCTGGCATACTATCACAACGGCACAAAGGTGACGATTCTGGGCAATGTGGACAGCAAGTGGGTCAAAGTACAGGTGCAGGACGGCAAGATTGGCTACATGATGAAGCAGTATTTGAAGGTGAGCGGGGGAGCGGGCGAAGTGAAGCCGTTCACGGCAAAGCTGTGGAACGTCAACGGCGGCAGCTATGTGAATTTCCGGAAGGGCGCATCGCTGAATGCGGAAGTACTTGCGCGCGTGCCGGTGGGTACGGAAGTGAAGGTGCTGGAGCATGGCACGGATTGGTGCAAGGTTGAGGTTGATGGCAAGACCGGGTATATTTCGACTTGGTTCATGAAGTGGTAAGGGATAGGGATACCGCCCAAAAGAGCAACACGCGGAAGAAGTAAGGGAAGAGAAAACAACTCAATCGCGCGGAAGGGGCGCGACCGCGAAGCACGAACGCCCATCCTCCAATAACAACTCCATAAAAACAGGCTCATGCCCCCAAAACCACCGGGACATGAGCCTGCTTTATTATCTCGCCTTTTCAATCAGCATATGCAGCGCGTGCTTCATTGCCAGCGTTCGGATGCGCTCGCGGTTGCCAGAGAGCGCCAGCCGAACCGCGCTCGTGCCGCCCGCCGTCGATACGCCGACGCACACCGTCCCTACCGGGCAGTCCTCCGTCCCGCCGTCCGGCCCCGCGACGCCCGTCGTACTCACCGCAATGTCCACACCCAGCCGCTTCCGCGTGCCTTCCGCCATTGCGCACGCCGTCTCCACACTCACCACGCCGAAACGCTCGATGACCTCCGCAGGCACGTCCGCCAGAATCGTCTTCGTGTCCGTCTGGTACGTCACCAGCCCCGCGCGGACAACCGCCGATGCGCCCGGAATATCCACCAGCGCCGCAACGACCTTGCCGCCCGTCAAGCTTTCGCACGTCGCGCACGTCATACCCTGCGCCCGCAGCGTCTCAATCGCCGTTTTCGCCAGTGAACCGCCGTCTGTTTCCTCCATCGCGTACACAACATTGCCCAGGCGCGCCTTGACCTCCGCCAAAAGCGGCGTCAGCAGCGCCAGCGCCTTCTCCGCCGTATCAGCGCTTGCCGTTGCGCGCAGCTGCACCTCGCCTAACGCGCAGTAGGGCGATAACGTCGGATTCTCGCCGTTCTCCAAGTCGCGCAGGCGCGTGTCCACCTCGGATTCACCCATGCCGAAGATGCGCACATACCGGCTCACCAGCGCGCGCCCTGACCGCGCCATCAGGTACGGCTCGACCGATGCGGTGAACATCGGCTCCAGCTCGCAGGGCGGGCCGGGCAGGTGGATAACGACTTTTCCATCACCCATCGGGACAATCGCGCCGGGGGCTGTGCCGTTCGGGTTCATCAGCAGCGTAGAATCCGCCGTGAACATAGCCTGAGAAAGGTTGTTGAGGGTCATGTTGCGGTGATACTGCTGGAAACGGGTGCGAACCATTTTCTCCGCTTCCGGGAAGAGGACAAGTTCCTTGCCCGCAACCTTTGCCGCCACGCGCTTGGTGATATCATCGACCGTCGGGCCGAGGCCGCCGGAGGTAATGACGATATCCGCGCGGCTGAGCGCAAGGCGGTAGGCATCCTCCAATCGCTGCGCATTATCGCCCACGACGGTTTGGTGCTGCTGCGTGATACCCAGCGCGGACAGGCGGCGCGAGAGGAACTGCGCGTTGGTGTTGAGGACTTGCCCCATCAGGAGTTCCGTGCCGACACATAGAATTTCTGCAATCATGGTGTTTTCTCCGAAAGAAGGTGCTTCTTTCAATCGCAGGGGTTTCGCCGCTGCGGCGGCGACAAGGGGGCAATGGAAACAGACGAATGTCTGCGGTCGCCCCCTTGACCCCTTCGCATCCCATCTAAGCGAGTTGCGTTTAAGAATACCCCTTATAATTGCGCCCAAACCATCCACGTCA
>UMGF01082465.1_pt1 | contig 14193 bp, 10 predicted proteins | sample 1965181 | NCBI WGS metagenome assembly UMGF01 (sample SAMEA4836063, study PRJEB28245) | human gut metagenome | biome: gut microbiome; material: fecal sample | place: Denmark | collected 2008 | reverse complement strand
CCTGACCTTTCTGAACCGATGTGCCGTCGGACAGGATAGAATCATTGTCATAAGGTTTACCCTTTATGCGAACATATCTTTTACCGTTAAACATATACTCAGCACAGTTTCGCGGGATAAAACCGGTACTGTAGGCATCGAGCTTCGCCGAATCGAAAGTATAGGTTTTGCCGGTGGTTTTAAGGGCATTTTTCTGGTACTGAGCTTCCAATTCCTGACTGACGGACTTGGGCGCCACAGTTTGCGGATAGACCCCGTATTCGCAAATTTGTACCGCCTTGCCGTTGGCAAGACGCATTGCTCCCACGTTGTCCGGGCGAATTTTAGATGTTGTTGAGAACGGCAAAGCAGGACACCCGGCAACTCGCCGTTCGCTAGGGTTATCGCAGTTCTTGTCGCCGTGAGAGTTGATGGTGCGGACGTCTTCATATTCGTAGGGAGACATCGACCAGACTACACCGGAAGCCACGCCGGCACTGTTTTTGGTGCCGCTGCCCATCATCGTTCCCAAGGCAATGGCAACATCCGAAATACCTACAGCAGTGCCATACGCCTTTATCACTTCCAACGCATTGTCGCCCCAGATGTCTTCTTCCCTCAAAAACGTTACTTCCATAGCTGTTTCTCCAGGTGGCCTTGTATAATAAACAGTTTAACAGATTTTTCGCGCCTGCGCAATGAAAAAAATGTTTTCAGCATAGCAACACCGTGAACAGTAAGGCGTCTGTATACCCAAATAGTTTTTTATGCCGACGATGCTGTTCCGTTATAATCGACCGTGCCACAGCATGGTTGTACGGTACTTTTTGAGTTTGTCTTTTATGAATTCATTGTGCCGGCCTCTGGCGGCAATTGCAAACAGCGAAAAGCAGCCTAAGCCCGCCACGCTTTCATCACTTTGTCCATACTGCTGTTAACAATCGAAATTTCCTGTTGCAGCTTTTTATTTTCATAGATTTTAAGCGCCGATTGATAGTAGTCAATAGCCTCGGCAAAAGCTTTTTTGTCCCTGCTGTTTTTTCCGATGTTATAATAAACGTTGGCAATGTTTTCCTGAATTTTCGCCCACATTACCGGATAAAGCTCTTTGCGGTAAACCTGCTGCTTATTTTTGTAGCTGCGGATTGCCAGCATCGAAATATCGTTGCTTTTGGAAAACAACCCCAGCAGCGACAGATAAAAACCGAGATATCCCTCAATTTTAGACCACAATTCGGGAAAAGTAATCTGCGTGTAGGTTTTTTCTGCCTCGCGCAGAAAATAAACCGCATCTCGCAGCGCCTGAATATCGTTGCTAAACTTCCAGTATTGGAAATACAATTGCGACAATTTGAATGAGATTAGCGCAAAATCGTATGGATAATTGTAGTGGTCAAGATACCGCTGCGCCGTACGGTAATTGGTAATCGCCTCGCGGAACAACAGCCAGTATCCGCCCAAATCCTGTTTGAGCGCCAGCTCGTAAAGCTGTGCCAGATTTTTGTATATGCAGCCGAGATGGACATTCTGCATAATCTGGTTTTTATAGGAAAGCGCATTCATAAAAAGCTCTTTTGCCGTATTGAACGTCTTCTGGCTGAGCTCTTTTTGCGAAAAGCTGAGATATATCAGCCCCACCGTATTCATAACGTAAGGCGAATACATCAAGCTGCCGTTCTCTGACGGCCCGTCATTATTAAAATTATTGATAACGCCTTTGAGCAATTTTTGTTTTAGGTGGCGTAAATCGATTCTTTGCTCGCTTATAGAAGCGGCGATAATGCCGGTAATCAGGTTGGTCAGCATTTCCGGGAAAAAGTTGATATGCTCAAAATATTCCGCCGGAACGAACAAGCTTTCCAAGATGGAACTGGAAACATTGTCCCAGTCGGAATAAGCGTTTGCCGTCTGAAAATTCAGACGGATGTTCTCGTTTTCCTGATATCCCCAAACGATAACATCGGCGTTAAGCTTTTGCAAAATCATATTGCCGGCGTCAACCAAGTCAAAAAAATTCCGCCCCTGCAGGTTTAAAAAGCTTTTATTGAAAGGTTCGTCAAAATAGCGGACGTTGAAACTGGGATTTTTCTGCAAAAGGCGCGTCATAGCCAGACCGAAACCGTAATTGCCATATTCGACAAACTCGACCACAACAATCTTCAACGTTTCTACCTTTGGCAGAACTCGCTTGCTCCCGGTGTTCTTTCTGAACAAAAATTTGATAAAATTTGCCATCAGTGCCGCCCGATTCCCGTTTTATCAGTTTTCCTTCTGCCTTTTCTTCTTTTTATTTTCGCCTTTTTTATCCAAAATTCCTTTTACGGTATTTTTACTCCATCTTGAAAAAGATAACAACTCTTCTGGTTTTGTATCCCCAGATAAGATTGATAAAAACCACAGATTAATGGCCGTGGCAAAGACAGGGAGTGCCAGTCGTTCATGCGCAGCCATTTGAATCAGGGCCAAAACCGCGTCGACAATAAAGATTTTCAAAACGCTGTAGACGACGGCAGGCTCATAAACGCCGTTTTCCGACAAACGGTAGTAGGATGTGTACATAAACGCGCGTTCTTCGCGGTTTCTTTTTATAATGCGGTTGTATAAAGCAATTCCGATTTCAACGGTCATATAGGAAACGGCGATAAACATCGATGCTTCTGAAAATTCGATTGCGGCATTAAGCATAAAGCATCCCAAAATAAATCCGAGCGAAGCAAAAGCGCCGTCACTCATGACAAGCTTTTCCGGTGGCCAGCTTAAGAAGGCAAACGCCAGCATAACACCGGCATAAGCAAGGGCAAGCGCTCCCGTAAGCTGCGGAAGAATGCCGAAATAGGCCAAAACAGCCGATACCGCCATAACGGTAATGAACTGCATGGAAGCAATAGCGCCAAGACCGTTCATCAGCCCCAGCCCTTTGGAAATTGCAATTAATATCGCCGCAACGGCAATCTTGTCTTCAGTTGGCGAAAGATATTCGGGAAACAGACGGAAATCGTCGGGTTGCATAAAGCTGATAAGCAGAGAAGCCCCTGCGGTAATTGCCCATGTCAGCCACGAAACGTCCAGCAGGTAAGAAAAATAAAGCAGAGCGGCCAAAGCAAAAGGAACCGTAAAATCTGTATAGCCGTAGTCTTTGACGGTATCGTAATAAACCGGTAAGAAATGAAAAATGAGCAACCCGGAAATAAAAAGCAAGCCAAAGACATACCAAAACGGATCAAGCTTGAATTCGTAGTCTTCGGGATAAACGTCCGTTTGAATTCTGCTTAAGAAAAAGGTTCCTGCCGTAAAGCAAATCAGCAGCGCGCCGATTCCGTACAAAAAAGTTTCATTCATCTGTTCCTCCTTCAATTCTTAAGGCTTATGCCAATACCATAACATAATTTTATTAAATCTTTCTTTGCAAACAAGCAATAAAAAATCCGTCTGCGCCAGCCATATTTTCTGCCATCAAGCCTGCTATTGCCATGTCTTTTCCGGTTTGGTCTGCATCCGGCATATTTTTTTTCGTCAGGTTTGATCTGCCCATATTTTTCTCAGTCATGTTTTCATCTGTGTTTGGTTGTTTGGGCAGAAAACGTTGCGGCAGAACCCTGATAAAGCCTTCTTTGGTTCGTAAATTTTCGGTTCCGGCAAGGGTAATGGGGAAAACTGCAAATTCCTGATGTTCTGTGATAAAATGCTTTATTTGCCGTTCGCCTTCCGCCTTGGCCAGCGAACAAGTGGCATAAAGCAGCATACCGCCCGGTGTCAAAAAATTCGCGGCATGCTGTAAGATACTCCGTTGCAATTTTTCCTGTCGCCGGACGTCTTCAGCCGTTTTAGTATGCATAATTTCCGGATGGCGGCGAAATGTGCCGGTTGCCGAGCATGGTGCGTCAATCAGAATAATGTCAAACTTTTCTGAGGGCGTGTATGATAACGCATCAGCGCAAACGGTGGTCAGATTTTGCATTAACTTTAACCGCATCATGTTTTCCCGCAAAACGTCCAGTCGTTGTTCCGAAATGTCAACGGCCGTTACGACGGCCCCGCCCGCCAACAGCTGTGCCGTTTTGCCTCCCGGTGCAGCACATATGTCAAGGACATTTTTTCCTTTTATTTCAGGCAGGCATTTGACGGCAAGTGCCGAAGCCGCATCCTGCACCCACCATTTCCCCTCTTCATATCCGGGAAGCTCTGTAACTTTTACGTTGGAAGGCATCCTGACTGTACCGGTAAAGAGGACTTGCCCGTCGTTCAGCGGGTTTACAGTCTGGTCTTTAAGCGTAATGTCAAGCGGAGGTTCATATTCAGCAAATTTTTCCATTGCCGAAATTTCATCCGGGGTATAATCTTGTTTGAGAATTTTCAAAAAATCATGGCTGAAATATTTGTCCCGAGGCAGGGAAAGCAAGCCCCCCTTATTGCGCAGGATATTGCGCAAAACGGCATTGACGAAGTTGGCGCCGAATTTCCCGTTCAGTTTTTTTGCCGCTTCGGCGTAGGAGTTTAAAACCGCGTATGCCGGAGTGTCCATAAACAAAAGTTCAGTCGTTCCCAAATATAAAATACATTCTAAAATCTGCTGCTTCTGCGGCACTTTTTTCTTTATAAAACGTGGTAAAACCGTTTCCTTAATAAAGGTTAGCCGCCGCATGGCAGTCATAAAAAGCATATTGAAAAAGCCTCTTTTTTCCGCGGGAATACTTTGTTTCAACAAGCTGAACGAAGTATCTCCGTTCAAAATCCGCTGCAGGAATTCTGCATATTCGGTTCTGTTATCAGCCATAAAAAATCCTTTAAATATAAGACATTGCCGTATCTTGTTAAATGTTTGTTAAAAAATAATGTTCTACGTTTAACGCAAGTTTTGACGGATGTAAAGGATAAAAAAGATGGCCGGTCGGCGTTTGTTGTTGTCGATGTTTCTGGGGACGGTTCTGTTTACGGGAAAAGCCGGAGCGTGGGATGTTTTTAACGTATATGCTGCCAAGGCGCCGGAAGGATGTCTGGATAAAAATATTGCTGTAACCAAAGAAGTGTCGCTGATTGATTTGATTAAGATTGGCATTTGCAATAACCCCGGGTTGAATGTTGATTATATGAGCCTGAAAGGGGCTGAGGCGGATTTGGGTTCAGCCAGGTCGGAATATTTTCCAAGTATAAATCTGTCGGCGGGAGTCGGTAAAAATACCACAAAGCTTCAGGGCGATAACAGTACAGAAAACAGTCCCTATAATTTAAATGCCGGTCTGTCATTACTTTTATATGATTTTGGCGGTCGGTCGGCGCGGATAGACAGTTTTCGAGCTTATCTTGCCGGCGCCGGTTTTAATTATAACAGCGCGCTGCAGGATTTGATATTGTCGATTAATACCGCTTATTTTAAGCTTTTAGGCGCCGGAGAAGATTTGAAAAGCGCCCGGGCAAATGAGGCTATGTACAAAAAATCGTATGACGAGGCCAGCCGCAAATATGAAGTGGGAATGGCTGCATTGAACGACAAGCTCCAGACACAGACCAGTTATGAGCAATCCAAGCTTAAAGTTATTGAAATGGAAAATGCGGTAAAGCAGTATGAGGGGGATTTAGCAACAATCCTTAATTTGCCTCCGCAAACCAAATTTAAATTAAAACGCCCGCCGACTGACCGGGATTTGACGGCGCTGGGAAAGCGCGATACTCTTGATAAAATGATAGAGGTAGCCTCGCGCGAACGGGATGAAATCAAAGCGCAGGAAATGAACGTCAATGCCGCCAATGCTTCTCTGCGTGAATTGCGTGCTTCGCGCTACGGTTCGTTTTCGCTGTCTGCGGAAAGCGGTTACAACAACAGTTGGAAACCCGAGCGTTCTTATACTCGTGATAATTCTATAGGCATTAACTACAAACTGCCGTTGTTTACCGGATTTGATACCAGTTATAAAATTGCCGCTGCAAAATTCAAGCGTGAACAGGAAAGGTACGCTTTGGAAGAAAAGCGCAACGATATAAGAAATGAAGTGTGGGGAGCGTATCATGATTATCAGACGTCCGTAAAATCATACGAGGTCAGTAAAAAAGTTTTAAAAAGTGCGGAAGAAAATGAAAAAGTAGCGTTTACCTCCTATGAAATCGGCAAAACGGATATTATAAACCTGTTAACGGCAGAATCGCAGCTGGCTGATGCCCGTGATGCTCTGGTCAATGCGTTCTATACGGTTTTAATCAATAAAGCGGCCTTGTATCGGTCTATCGGGAGATTTTAATGTTAAACAAAAAGCAGATATCGGGAAAAAAGTTATTCGCAATAGCCGTTGTATTGGGCATTGCTTCTTATTTTTTCCTGAAAGGTAACGGCAGCGAGAGCCTGAAACCGGAAAATTTTGAGATGAGCGAAGTCCGCCGCGGAACGCTGACTTATGAAGTAACCGCAACGGGGACGATTAACCCGATTAATACCGTAACGGTTGGTACGCAGGTTTCCGGCATTGTGGAAACGGTTCTGGCCGACTATAATGACGACGTTAAAAAAGGGCAGGTCCTGGCATTACTTGATGCTTCAACACTGAAGGAAACGATGGAAAAATCCTATGCGAGCTATGAACTGGCACAGGCTAAGGAACGTAAGGCCAAATTAAATTATGACCGTATTAAAAAGCTTTATCAGGACAAACTGACGTCTTCCGCTTCGCTGGAAGATGCCGAAATTGAATATAAGGAAGCGTCGGCCAATGTCTTGAGCGCCAAGGCGGACTATAACATAGCCAAAAAGAACTTTGAATATGCGACGATTACCTCTCCCGTTTCCGGTACCGTTATTTCCAAGGAAATAGAACAGGGACAGACCGTTGCCGCAAGCTTTGAAACGCCGACTTTGTTTGAAGTTGCGGAAGACTTGTCGAAAATGCAGATTGAGGCAAGCGTTTCCGAGGCAGATATCGGCTATATAAAGCCGGATATGCCGGTGCTTTTTACTGTTGACGCTTATCCGAACGACACTTTTGCCGGCACAATCCGTCAGGTTCGTCTGTCGCCGACCGAAGACGAAAACGTCGTTATGTACACCGTGATTATTGAAATCGACAATTCCTCGCGCAAATTGCTTCCGGGAATGACGGCGTCGGTTACGGTCAAGGCCGACGAAGCCAAAGACGTGCTGATGATTTCGGCAATGGCTCTGCAATATAAGCCGTCAGCAGCTGTCAAAGCCGCAATGGATGTCAAGAAGATTGACGACATCGCAGAAAATCAGGACATAGTTTATTTGTTTGAAAACGGCAAAATCGTGCCCCGTATCGTAACTAAAGGGTTGTCCGATATGACCAATATAGAAATCAAAGAAGGGCTGAAACAGGGCGAAAAAGTCATTGTTGAAGCGCTCTTCCAGCCGGGGCGCAGATAATGGCAGAAAAAACGGTAATTGACGTTCGGAACGTATGCAAGACCTACTTTATGGACGGCGGTACCAGCCAGTCCGTTTTGAAAGATATTAACTTTCAAATCAAATCCGGGGAATTCGTCGCCATAATGGGGCCGTCCGGTTCCGGTAAGTCAACGCTGATGAATATTCTGGGCTGCCTGGATAAACCGACGAGCGGAAAGTATATTCTGGAAGGGTATGACATCGCCGCCAAAGATGATAACGAACTGGCGGCCATTCGCGGCAAAACCATCGGGTTTGTTTTCCAAAATTTTAACCTGATGATGAAGCGCACTATCGCCGATAATGTGTCTTTGCCGTTAATTTATCAGAAAGTCGGCGAGGACGAACGTTATAAAAGGGCACTGGAAATGTTGGACAAAGTCAACCTGGCCGGATATCAGGACCGTCCGCCGTCACAGATTTCCGGCGGTATGCAGCAGCGTGTCGCCATCGCCCGCGCATTGATAAACAATCCGGCGATTATCTTTGCCGACGAACCGACCGGTAATCTGGACAGCAAAACTTCTGACGAAATAATGGACTTGTTTACGTTTTTAAACCGGCAGGGCATAACGATTGTTCTGGTAACGCACGAAGACGATGTTGCGGACTATGCCACGCGGATGATAAAAATCAGCGACGGGCGGAAAGTGTATGACGGTTTACGCAAAGATTACAGCAAGGAAAAGGAAATAAGATGCTGACAGCGATTTTGAAAGAAGCCTGGATATCCATTGCCTCCTATAAGCTGAGAACGTTTCTGACCATGCTCGGCATAATGATAGGCGTGGCGGCGGTGGTAATGATGGTGTCCGCCGGGCAGGCCGTTCAAAACCGCATCACCGAAACTTTTGCATCTATGGGCAGCAACCTGATTTTAATCGGGCCGGCAGAACTCGTAACCGGCGGCGTCCGCGGGGGCAGGGGGTTGCCCAGCGTAACGGTGGCTGACGTAGCGGCACTGAAAAGCCTGAAAGATGTTGAGGCCACGTCGTACCTTATGAATGCCGCCGTTCAGGCCGTTTACGGCTCCAGCAACTACGGCGTCAGCGTTAAGGGAACTAACCCCGAATATCTAATTGTCAATAACTGGGAAATAGAAGACGGCGTGATGTTTACGGAAAAGGATGTCCGCGCCGCCAAACCCTATGCCGTTATCGGCCAGACGGTGGTGGACGAGCTTTTCGGACTGCAAAATCCGCTGGGGAAGACAATTCGTCTGAAAGGCAAACCGTTTACCGTTATCGGTACGCTGAAAGAAAAAGGCGACGGTCTGATGGGTGATGATCAGGACAACATTATTCTGATGCCTTCAACCACCGTCCGTCAGCGCCTTGCCGGATCCCCGCGTCCGCAATATACAGGCATCGCTTTTGTTAAGGCGACATCGGAAGATAAAATGGAACTGGTTGCCAAACGGGTTGAATATATGCTGCGCACGCGCCATCGCTTAAAGGACGGGGTGAAAAATGATTTTACCGTCCGTTTGATGACCGAAATGGTAGAGAAGGTTCGCAGTGTCGGTTTTGTTCTTTCGGCATTGCTGGCGGCGATTGCTTCAATTTCTCTAATAGTCGGCAGTATCGGGATTATGAATATGATGCTGGTTTCCGTGACCGAGCGCACGCGGGAAATCGGAACCCGCAAGGCTTTAGGGGCGCCGAATTCCTGGATAATGATGCAGTTTTTGGCAGAGTCGGTTTTAATTTCTTTTATCGGCAGTTTCGTCGGTATGGTCTTCGGTATCGCCTTTTCGCAAATAGGCGGCCATCTGATGGGATATAATGTGCCGATATCCATATGGTCGGTTGTCGTTTCGGTAACCGTTGCCGTCATCGTCGGCATTGTTTCCGGATTAATGCCGGCGCTAAAAGCCATGCGCCTGAATCCGATAGATGCATTAAGATATCAATAAACAAAAAATCGTCAAATTTGTACTTGAAATTTGTCTATTTGTGTGGTATTATCCGGAAGAATTTAAACCAAACAAGAGGATAAGATGCTGGAAAATACTGCAAAATTAGCCAAAATAGAAGCCCAAAAAGCCGCTTACCGCGAACGTTGCCGCAATTTTGATGCCTTAAAAGAAGGCTTGATGAACAAATATATTGCCGAAGAGCTGGATTTGGAAGACCGCCAGCAGGAAAGCATTTTTCATCTGACGGATACCGCCGCCGGCGATTATTCGCTGAGCCAGGGTTATTTTCACGCCTGCACCGCGTTTGGCAAAACCTACCTGATGATGGCGATGGCGGAAGGTTATCGCGATAAGGAGCCGGATAAAAAAATCATCATTTTGGAAGAAAACGCCAAAGTCCTGGAACAGGTAAAGCAGGATTTTATGGACAAGACCTCGTTTGCCGCAGAAGACATCGGTGCTTTTTACGGTAAAGAAAAATCCGTTTCCGCGCCGGTAATCGTCGCCACTTACGCCTCAATGGAAAAAATGGTAAAAGCCGTCGGCAAGGAAAATATCGGCCTGGTACTGTGCGATGAAGCGCACCACATTTTGTCCGAGAACCGCCAACGTGTCGCCAAAGAGTTTGACCGCGCCTGTTTATATGGCTTTACCGCCACCCCGGATTATGATGAAGACAGGGATTGCGCCAAAGTTTTCGGCGAAATTATCGATTCGGTAACCCTGCGCGAGGGCGTGGAGCAGGGGTTGCTCTGCAGTTTCAAAAATGGTTTGTTCGTTTCCAATATTCCGGTGGATTTAACGGATGCGATAAACAGCAGTGGCGATTATGACGGCGAAAAGCTGGCGGAAATCCTCAAGCAGTCGCATTTAAACGGCATCCGTGAAGAGCTGGCGAATTTCTATCTGTCCGGCGAAGACCCGGACATTGGCGCGATAAAGGGCAAAAAGATGATTGTCAATGCTCCGAACCAGCACGAAGCGGACGAGCTGGCAAAAGTATTCAACCAAACCGCCGGTTATAACGTTGCCCGTGCTTATCATACCAACACCGGCGAACAGCCGCTGGCGGAATTTAATCAGGGCAGATTTCCGGTATTGATACAGGTCAACCGTGTGACGGAAGGCTACTCTAACAACAAAGTTGAAATCTGCATCAACTACCCGACCGCGAGCAAAGTCCGCTCGGCGCAGCGCGGCGGCCGCGCCCTGCGGCGGGATAAGGAAAACCCCGACAAGCTGGCGCTGATAATGGATATCGCGTTTAAGCGGAACAATGAAAAGAGCGATTTGGAGGAGATTCGCGCCAATGGGCAGGTCTTGTTTCAGGATATCGCCGGCGATGTGGAAATGCTTTCGCCTGTCCGCCTTGCCAAAATAGCGGATGAAAGAGAGATTGCCCGCAAACGCCACCAAACCGAAAAGGAGGAAAAAGATGCCCTCGCTCCTGACCGGTTGTTCAAAACCGTCGTAAACGTAAAAGAATTATACGATATGCGCCTCACCCTTCTGGAGAATGATGAAAAGAACACGCCCTCCCGCGCCAAGCTGGCAAGTGATTTGGATACGAACATATTTCAACAGAGATGGTCATGTCGGCAAAACGGCAAAGCGCTGGAATGGAAAAACAAAAGCGGCTTGTTTAAGCAGTTGCAGCAGCAACAGCCGGAGCTGTTTACTTATGTTCAGGCCGGTTCAACCCAATCCCACGTCATCGCCAAAGAAAACATCTCCGCTTTCAAACAGGCGTTGCAAAATAAAGGTTACGAGGTTACGGATCCGGAAGCGAAAACCGCCAATGTTTCCCGTGCCAAGCTGGCAAGTGATTTGGATAAGCGCACATTTCAACAGAAATGGATATGCAGGCAAAACGGAAAAGCGCTGGAAAATAAAAACAAAAGCAATTTATTTAAGCAGTTGCAGCAGCAACATCCGGAGTTGTTTACTTATGTTCAGTCAGGTGCAAGGCTGTTCCATGTCATCGCCAAAGAAAACATCCCGGATTTCAAACAGGCTTTGGCGGAAATGGGTTACGAAGTTACGGATCCGGAAGCGAGAACTGCCAATGTTTCCCGCGCCAAGTGGACAAGTGATTTGGATACATACACATTTCAAGGGAGATGGTCTTGCCGAAAAGATGGTAAAGCACTGAATGAAAATGGCAAAAGCAACCTGTTTAAGCAGTTGCAGCAGCAACAGCCGGAGCTGTTTACTTATGTTAAGTCAGGTGTAAAACAATCCTATATCATCGCCAAAGAAAACATCTCCGCTTTCAAACAGGCTTTGGCGGAAAAGGGTTATGAAGTTATGGATCCGGAAGAGAGAACCGCTGATGTTTCCCGCACCAAGTTGGCAAGTGATTTGGATATAAAAACATTTCAAGGGAGATGGTCTTGCCGAAAAGATGGCAAAGCACGGAATGAAAAAGCCAGAAGCGACTTGTTTAAGCAGTTGCATCAGCAACAGCCGGAGTTGTTTACTTATGTTCAGTCAGGTACAAGGCTATTTCATGTCATCGCCAGAGAAAATATCCCGGCTTTCAAACAGGCATTGGCGGAAATGGGGTATGAAGTTATGGATACGGAAGAGAAAATCGCAGCAGTTTCCCGCGCTAAGCTGGCAGGTGATTTGGATATAAAAACATTTCAACATAGATGGTCTTGCCGAAAAGATGGTAAACTACTGGGCAAGGATGACAAAAAAGACTTATTGAAGCAACTGCAGCAGCAACAGCCGGAGCTGTTTACTTATGTTCAGGCCGGTCCAACCCAATCTCATGTCATCGCCAAAGAAAACATCTCCGTTTTCAAACAGGCTTTGGCGGAAATGGGTTATGAAGCCCTGTCACCGCGGGATAAATTGCATGAGGCGCAGGAAAAAGCCGCTGCCGCCCACACGCCGGCAGAAAAGCAGAAATATTTTGCCGCGGCGCGCCAAATCTTCCGCGCCCTTAATCCGCAGCTGGAGAAGCAAAATCTCTGCGCCGCCTGCCAACAAAAAATTTCCGCCGGCCGCTGATATTTCTCAAACGCACAGAATAAGCGCACATAGAATAAAGCGCACATACAAAAAAGAGCCTCCGCCGGGGCTCTTTTCCATATCGCCGCTATCATGACGCGCGCTAAGCCCTTTCGCCACGGAGTCGCTTATATGCTTTTTCATAGCCGATGAGCGGCAGCAATGTTTTCAATTCCGGCCCGTCCGCCAGTCCGGTCAACGCCATGCGTATCGGGTGAAACAAATCTTTCCCCTTGCGCCCGCTTGCCGTTTTAACCGCGTTAATCCACGCGCCGAACGTCGCCTCGTCAAACTCGCCTGGCGGCAGCAGTTTCGCAGCTTGCGCCAAAAATGCCGCATCTTCCATAATCGGTTCAATCTCTTTGTTGCAGATATTGTCCCACAATAAAACGTCTTTCGCCACTTCCAAGTTGCCTTTAACGTCATTCCAAAACGTTTCGCTGACCCCGAAATTGTCTTTCAACGCTGTATACGGCATATTATGTACCAGTTTGGTATTAAACTTTTTCAATTCCTCTTCGTCAAACTTCGGCTGGGCATGGCCGATTTTTTCAAAGTCCAGCGTTTGGGCCAGCTCCTCAAGCGTATAAAACGGTTCGATTGCTTCCGATGTGCCGAGTTTGGCCAAAAAGGAACAAATAGCCATAGCTTCAATTCCCTCTTCGCGCAACTCCCGAACGCCAAGGCTGCCAAGGCGTTTAGAAAGTTTTCCTTCCTTTCCTGTCAAAAGCGGCAGATGAGCAAAAGTAGGTATTTTTCCGCCGACTGCCTGAAACATCTGTATTTGCGCAGCTGTATTCGTAACATGGTCTTCACCGCGGACAATGTGTGTAATGGCAAAGTCAACATCGTCAATAACTGACGGCAGATGGTACAAATAACTCCCGTCTTCACGGATAATGACCGGATCGCTCAATTTGTCTGCATCATACCGGCAAATTCCGCGCACAACGTCATGCCAGACAATTTCACCGCTTTCAAGTTTAAAACGGTAATGAGGCTTCCTGCCTTCAGCAGTAAAACGGGAAAGGTCTTCCGCCGTATAGCGGAGAGCCTGCCGGTCATAAATCGGCGGCAAACCTTTTGCCAGCAGTCTTTTGCGTTTGAATTCAAGTTCTTCCGGTGTATCATAACAAGCATAAATCCGCCCGGCTTGTTTCAGCTTTCCAACCACTTCGTCATAACGGGAAAATCTTGCAGATTGCCTCGCTTCCTCGTCCCAGCGGATACCGAGCCATGTCAGTGCATCTCTTATGCCTTCTTCATATTCCTTCTTTGAGCGAAGTTTATCGGTGTCGTCTATTCTGAGCAGAAGTTTCCCGCCCATTTTTTGTGTCCAAAGGTAGTTAAAAAGGGCAGTACGCGTATTTCCGATGTGCATCCACCCCGTCGGACTGGGGGCAAATCTGACTTTTACATTGTTCATGATAACCTCAGTTTAGCTTATTAAGCGCTGTTATTTAGACGCCATCATACTGTTAAATTTTATAATTTCAATCTTAAATTAACGAAAATACGCTCGATAACTTATTTTTTGCTTGCATTTAATGTATATTGCATATAAAAACGCAAATGATAAAGAATTTAATTTTTAGGAGATAACAATATGCCTTCAGTTGTTAATGGAGACCTGTGCATCAAATGCGGAACCTGCGCCGGGGTTTGCCCTGTTGAAGCGTTTCACGTTTGTGATGAACAGTATGTCGTAGACCCTGATACGTGCATTGATTGCGGCGTATGCATTTCGGAATGCCCGCAAAGCGCAATTACGTCTGATGACGAAGCGGAAGAAAAATGGGTTAAGGTAAATGCCGAACAGGCAAAATCCTGCCCGAACGCTTAAGAGGAACAGGAAAAGTTTCGGGGCTTAAAAGGGGAAACCTTTTTA
>UMGF01031052.1_pt1 | contig 14194 bp, 10 predicted proteins | sample 1965181 | NCBI WGS metagenome assembly UMGF01 (sample SAMEA4836063, study PRJEB28245) | human gut metagenome | biome: gut microbiome; material: fecal sample | place: Denmark | collected 2008 | reverse complement strand
GTCCATTGCTTCTCATCTCCAGATATTCCTGATAAGCACGCTCTACGATCTGCTTCTCGTTTGAAAACCTCAGCAGATGATAGATCTCATGAAATTTATAATATCCGGAATCTACAAAAAACTCCTCTCTCTGGGGCTTACTATGATAATTATCCGCAGTCATAAGATACCAGTGTACCTCTTTGAAAACCACGTCCTCCGGAACGGTAAAGTTATATTGGCTCTTTCCGATGTATTTCACAATGGTCGCACGCACTCCAGCCTCTTCCATCACTTCCCGCAATGCTGTCTGTTCATGCGTTTCGCCTGGTTCCACTGTTCCTTTCGGCAATACCCAGCCCTCATAACGGTTCCTGTAAGATTTATACAAAGTAAGAATCTTACCCCGATGAATTACCACACCGCCACAGCTCGTTGCTTCTATCATAATGCAATCCCTCCTGTTTTGCGTGGTATTATAAACTGAGTATAGTATATCTCTTTTTTTCCAAACCCGCAAGCTATAAATATCATTTCATAACATATTACCGATTAATTAGTTACTGTTCACTCCGTTCACAGTAACGTAGCCAAAATTCATTCCAGATTGCCTGCAACATGGAATTTATTATTGCTTATCATAATAATACGCATCAAATATCTGCTCTGCGATGGGCACTGCTGCTTCACTTCCGGTACCGCCATTCTCAACAATGATCGCAACTACCAGATCCGGATCATCCACGTTGGAATAACCGATAAACCAGGAATGACTGGAACCATTCTCATCAAATTCCGCTGATCCGGTCTTGCCTGCCACTGTATATCCTCTTCCGTTCAGAGCCGATGCGGTTCCGTTTTCCACAACACCTTTCATAAGCTTTCCAAGGATATTCGCCTCATTTGTTGTCATCAGACGTTTATAGCTCTCCGGCTCTGTTGTCTTCACTGTCTCTCCGTCTGAACTTACAACAGAATCAATGAGATAAGGCTTCATGAGCTCCCCGCCATTGGCGATCGCACTGGTAATCAGCGCCATATGCATAGGTGATACCAACGTATTACCCTGTCCGATGGCAGTCTGCATAACCTCTGCAACAGAAGATTTTCCATTTAATGTAAAAGTACTCTTTTTATAGGAAGAAAGCGGAAGACTCTTATTAAAAAGAAGATCCTCGGCTGTTTTTTTCAGAGAACTGCCTCCGAGCATGGTTCCGATCTCTGCAAATGCACTGTTACAGGAATTGGCAAAAGCACTGTAAAAATCTTCCTGTCCATGAACAGTTCCGCCATAGCACCTGATCGTGTGATCTTCTCTGGTAATACTTCCCTCACAGAGATAGGAAAATCCCTCCAGACTGCCCTTGGTTCTGAAATAGTCCAGGGCAGTTACCACCTTAAATGTAGATCCCGGAGGATAGGCTCCGTTTGTAGCTCTGTTCAACAGACTGCTGTCATTGGAATCATTTACCAGTGTGTCCCAGTTCTGGGAAATAGTATTCGGGTCAAAGTCCGGTCTGCTCATTTCCACCAGAATCTTACCTGTAGAGGGTTCTATGGCAACAACCGCCCCTCTCCTGTCACCAAGTGCATTATAGGCAGTTGACTGAAGATCTGCGTTTAACGTCGTGATCACAGAATCACCCGTATTTTTCTGATTCTTAAACTCATTTTTCATCTGGTTCAGGAAAAATTCATGAGAAGTCAGAAGCTGGAAGTTCGCCTCTGATTCCAGTCCGCTTTTTCCATTAGTGTCATATCCGACTACATGAGCGAACATATTTGCATAGGGATAAGTACGTTCCTCTGTTCCGTCTTCGTAAACATTGGTCTGGGCAAGCACCTGCCCATCTGCAGATATGATCTTACCTCTTACAACCCTGTCTGAAAAAGTATCCTGCCTTGTATTATAGGGACTATTGATAAAATCATCGCTCTTTGCATAATTAAAGTAGATCAGATATCCGATCATACTGACAAAGATCAGCACAAAAAAGCAGGATACCAGTGTATACTCTCTGTTACGGGGCCTTCTCTTTTCAGAAATCTCCCGGGCTTTGCGCTTCTGGCGCTTCTTCAACTCTCTGCGCCGTTCCTTTTCTTCGATATCTCTCAATTTCTTCGTCCTCATCTTCTCTCAAAATATACAATCCCTGAATGATCGCCAGCATCAGTACTGTACACGCGACAGAACTTCCTCCATAGCTGACCAGAGGAAGAGTTACACCTGTCATAGGGATAAATTTCGTTGCTCCGCCAATTGTCAGAAATACCTGAAATGCATATTCCGTACCAAGTCCAAGTGCGATCAGTTTGTAGAATGGTTTCTTAATTTTAAGCGCAATATTTACGATCATCAAAAAGAAACTCATACATACCAGGATCAGGCAGATTGCAAAAATCCCACCCAGTTCCTCACAGATTGCACTGAATATAAAGTCATTCTTGACAACAGGGATCTTCTCAGGCGAACCCTGACACAATCCCATTCCAAACCATCCGCCGGTTCCAATGGCAAACAGTGACTGGACGATCTGGTATCCTTCATTCTGATATACCGCCATAGGATCCTTCCAGGCTGTCACTCTCTGACGCACATGGCCAAACAGATGATATGCGACAACTGCCCCTGCAGATCCGCCTGCAAGACCAAGTGCCAGATATCCCACATTTCTGGATGCCACATAAATCATCACAAGATATGCCGCAAAGAAGATCACTGCACTTCCAAGGTCTCTGGAAAGTACAAGAATCCCCACATGCAGTCCCGCCACTACCGTAGCCTGGACCACTTTTGAAAAATCAGCACCTTTTCTCAGCAATGCCGCCATAAAGAACACAAATGTAATCTTTATCGCCTCTGAAGGCTGGATTCCCATCAGGGAAAGTTTTGCTCCATAGCTTGTCTTTGCAAGCACAAATACCGCCGCCAGCAAAACGATTCCGATTCCCGCATAAACCCATGTCAGGTCCTTGAGAAATTTCATCTTCCTGATCAGGACAGGTACGATCAATGCCACCACATTTACGCCTGCCACAATCACCAGCTGTCTGGTAGCTGTGGAAACATCCAGCCTGCACAGCATAATAAATCCTACGCTGAGAAGCATGCACATATTGTTGAGCAGTAAAATCGATGCTTTCTTATAAAAAATCCTGTACAAAATCTGGATTCCCGCAAAAAATGCCATCATTTCGATATAAAACAACACGACCTGAAACTTACCTGTCTTCAGGTAGATGACCAGAAACGCAGTGAAATCCATAAAAAAGATAAGCATCAGCTGCTGGCGCAGCGATTCGTTTCTCTCCTCCTCACTCTGCTGTTTCACCAGATAGAAACAGTGAAAAGTATAAATCACCATCAGGGTAAGGATCACATACTTGGATAATTCTACAATTACATTAATCATATGCCTTACTCGGCTCCTCTTTTAAAATGTCCCTTTGTATATTCCCGTTTCGGAGGATTCTTCCCATCACGATAAACATCTCTGAACTCTTCATATATCTTCACCGCATCCTGAGGCTTCTCAATGGTAAATGCAAGTCTCAGGGAAGAGACACCAAGTCTGTCTATCTGTGATTTCTCTTTCAACAGGCCGTAAGGGATACTGTTGTAAATGATATTATAGCAGGGTATACAGAAATCTGTATTCTCAGTTTTCCATGGGTTACATATACATTTCGCCGTAAATTCTTTATCGTAACGGTCTTTTAAAGTTACCCCTTCTTCCTTATGATTACATCCGTAAAGATTTTTATGCACACACTGGGCCGATATCATAAGAGGCAGATATCCGTAGATCAGCATCTCGCTGTCCCGGTTATCTCTGTGGCGGATTTCCCCTTCGTTCAGCTCAAGCGGTACCGTATTTCTGAGGACTTTCTGATCTTTCCAGAAATCAGCAGCTTCATCATTCCATGTATACATACTGTGATCCAGAACACATTTCTCAGCCAGACCTGCCTTTCGCAGAACTGCAAAAGTCTCCAGATTTCTTACCAGAAATCCTGTCATTCCTCTGTCCATCCACTCTCTGATCCTGGTAAGAAGCTCCCGGGGCATCTCACCTCTCATAATATGCGGAAGAGACAGATACATCTCCATTCCTCTGCTTACACAGTCATCCAGGCAGACCTCCATGGCATCAGCGTTCAGATACATTCCATGTATCCCCTCTCTTTTATATAACGCCAGTGCAGTGGATTTTTCTTCACAGGAAATATAAATCGGAAGATTTTTCTGCTTTGGCGAATCTGCTTTTCTTCCGGCATCCTCTGATAAGCGTTTCTTCCCATTATTTTCTTCTCTCTTATATGGTTTGAGCAATTCATTTTCCAGAGATTCCAGTGCCTCTCTTCTCGCCTCATTCAGCATTTTCATCGGGATAAAAATATTCTCATCCATCTGGATTTCCAGATTTTCCCACTCATATTCTGTATTTCCAAGCTTCTCCATCTGTGAACGGATGCGCTCCTCTGTCAGCGGCTGGTTCTGCGCATACTGTACCTCACCCACAGACGCAAATCCATGGATTCCCCTGCATGACACATCCAGTATAGCAGGACTTCCCGGAAAAAGAATGAATGTTCCCTGAATTTTTTCTTTCTTTTTTCTTAATACAGGACTGACATCTCCTGTTTTCTTCTCATTGCTGAATGCCATCATGGACGGACCATTCTGCATCTGATAATAACCGGTACAGGAACCTCCCCTGTTAAACAGATCCAGCAGATATCTCTTATCCTCCTCTGCTACCCTGTAATTCTCAGCTCCCTTCTCAAAAAGAAGATCCAGGTACTTCCGATATACAGAAGTTACCCCTGCTGTATATCCCGGCTGCTTCATCCTGCCCTCTATCTTAAGAGAAGTAACACCAGCCTCCAGAATCTGCGGAAGAATCTCTATCGTAGAAATATCTTTCAGACTCAGAGGACATAGTTCTTGCGCTTTCCTTTTCTCTGACCGTCTGCCATTTTCCCCGCAACAAAGCGCCGTCTGGTAAGGCAGACGGCAAGGCTGTGCACACCTTCCTCTGTTACCGCTTCTTCCACCCAGGATACTGCTCATCAGGCACTGTCCCGAATAACTGTAACATAAAGCTCCATGGACAAAAGATTCAATCTCGATAGGACTTGTCTCATGCATCCTCCGGATTTCCTCAAGGGAAAGTTCTCTGGCAGTTACCACTCTGGAAGCACCCTGTTCTTCCAGAAACTTCATCCCCTCCGGACCTGTCACAGTCATCTGCGTGCTGGCATGAAGATGCATACCCGGAAACATCTCCCTGATCATCTTAAACACACCCATATCCTGAACGATCACCGCATCCAGACCTTCCTTATAATATGGAAGCAGATAATCATACAACTGTTCAGACAGTTCCCTGTTCTTCAACAGCGTATTCACTGTCAGATAAAGTTTCCTGCCATGGATATGAGCAGTATCAATGGCACGCAAAAGCTCTTCCTCTCCGAAATTCTTCGCATAGGCCCGCGCGCCAAAGGCTGCTCCCCCTACATAAACTGCATCTGCACCTGCACCGATCGCTGCCTCAAATCCCTCATAGGAACCGGCAGGTGCCAGAAGTTCAATCTCTTCTCTTCTCAATTCTATACCTCACGTTTTCTATAACAGTCATCTTAAATGCATTATTTATGAGCATTGCTATAATATTCAAATCGAATACATATGAAACAAATCATAAAGGGGAAATCACCGAAGTAATCCCCCCTCTGTTATTTCAGCAGCTCATCAATCTGCTTTTCCAGTTCCTTATTCTTTCCCTCCAGAAGGCTCTTCTGTTCCAGGGCTTCCTGTTCATGCTTCTGCGCTTCCTCAATCTGCATACGAAGCGAGATCAGCTCATGCTTCAGATCATACATCTCCTGATCCTTCTGCTGTAAATCCTGTTCAAAAACCTCCGCCTGTTTCTTTGCCTTAAAATAGTCATCTGTAATATTCAGGCTGATAAGTGTATGCTTGGTCTCCATGGGCTGTCTGCTGTAACCCGGCATAGCACTTAACTCATCCATCTTTTTATTTATATAGGATGCTACTTTCTGAAAATATTCTTCCGATTCATAGCCTCCCAGCGTAATAATCTTACCACCTATGATTACCTTTGCTGTATTTTTGACCGCCATCCGTACGAGCCTCCTGTATCTTCCTTCAATCTGCCCGGAACCCCGGACATTTACTTCATTATACTCGAAAGCAGTCGAAATGTATAGGAATTTTTAAAAAACTTTTACTTTTTTATATTTTTACGCCCTTAACTTCAGTTTTTCTCCGGCATCTGATAGCCCAGATGCTCATACGCAAGCGCCGATGCCATACGTCCTCTCGGCGTACGGTTCAGGAATCCATTCTGCAGCAGATAAGGCTCATACACATCCTCCAGCGTACCGGAATCCTCCCCTATCGCCGCAGCCAGAGTCTCCAGTCCCACAGGACCACCCTGAAAATTCACGATCATAGTCTGAAGAATCCTTCTGTCAATCTTATCCAGACCATACTGATCCACTTCCAGAAGATTCAGCGCAAAACACGCCACATCATAAGTAATCCGTCCATCATACTTCACCTGCGCAAAATCACGAACCCTCTTCAGCAGACGGTTGGCAAGCCTCGGAGTTCCCCTGGATCTCTTGGCAATCTCAGCCGCACCCTTCTCATCAATCTCCACTCCAAGAACCTGAGCAGAACGGATAATGATCGTCTTAAGCTCCTCATGAGTATAAAACTCCAGATGATGCATCACACCAAAACGGTCACGAAGAGGTGCAGACAGAAGTCCTGCCCTGGTAGTCGCCCCCACCAGTGTAAACTTCGGCAGATCCAGACGTATAGACCTGGCAGAAGCTCCCTTCCCGATCATAATATCAATAGCATAATCCTCCATAGCAGGATAAAGGACCTCCTCCACCTGCCTGTTCAGGCGGTGGATCTCATCCACAAACAGAATATCTCCCTCCTGCAGATTATTAAGGATCGCAGCCATCTCCCCCGGCTTCTCAATAGCCGGCCCGGAAGTCACCTTCATATGAACCCCCATCTCATTGGCAATAATCCCCGAAAGAGTAGTCTTACCAAGCCCCGGAGGACCATAAAACAAAACATGATCCAACGCATCATGCCTCTGCTTCGCAGCCTCTATATAAACCTTCAAAGTACTCTTGGTCTTCTCCTGACCAATATAATCATCCAACGTCTGCGGCCGGAGATTCCCCTCCAGAGAAAAATCCTCCTCCGTCACATCCGTAGTTATAATACGTTTCTCCATCTGTTACCCATCCTAACCTATAACAATTCTATAACAATACAGGCAATCCAATCTACCAGAGCGTGAAATCCTGCTTCAGTTAAAAATTCTTCAGTGCAGCCTTCAAAAGACCTTCCACATCATCCGGCGGCACATCCGTAACCTTACGCACCGCCCGAAGCGCATCCGCACTGCTGTATCCCAGCGCAACCAGAGCCTCAACAGCTTCCTGCCTGCCATCCGAAACCTCACCGGCTCCCACTGCTGCCCTCTCCTGCTCATGAGCCAGCTTCAATTCAAACGCATCCTCCAGCTTCATCTTATCCTTCAGCTCAAGAATCAGCTTCTGAGCCGTCTTCTTCCCGATACCCGGAGCCTTCGACAACGTCTTCACATCATCCGAAAGAATTGCAAACCTCAATTCATCCGCCGTAATCCCCGCCAGAACCCCCAGCGCAGCCTTCGGCCCCACACCATTCACGCCAAGAAGCAGCTTAAACATCTGCAGATCATCCTTAGCCCTGAACCCATACAGCTTCATGGCATCCTCTCTCACACTAAAATAAGTATGGACCTTCACATCCTCCCCCATACGAATCTCAGACAAATCTGCCCCCGTCATATATATCTCATAACCAATCCCCCCGGCCTCAACAACCACCGAGCTCTCAGTCATATCCACAGCCATTCCATGAACAAACGCAATCATGATACATCCTCCGTCCCAAATTCATCACTTCCGATTCATCATACCACATCCCACCCCATAACGCAAACATATATTCGCATCCCTTAATCGAAAAAAAGAACCGCCATGCCTTCACACAGCAGTTCTTCCTCCCATTACTGAATAATATGTCTCGGACAAACCTCTTTACAAGCCCCACAATTCGTACACTTACTATAATCAATATGCGCACAGAAATTATCAACCGTAATCGCCCCATTCGGGCAAGTCTTCTCACACTTCTTACATCCGATACAGCCAACCTCACACGCAGAAGTAACAGCCTTACCTTTCGCATGAGAACTACACTGCACAAACGTAGTCTGCTCATAGGGCACAAGCTCGATCAGATGCTTCGGACACTTGGCAACACACTTACCGCAGGCCTTACAAGCCTCCTTATCAACAACCGCCACACCGTTCACAACATCAATCGCCCCAAACGGACAGGCCTTCACGCAGCTTCCAAAACCAAGGCATCCATAAGTACAGGACTTCGCACCACCACCGGGAATGAAAGCCATCATCTCACAGTCTTCCACACCTGTATACTCATAATTATCCTTCGTCTTCTCACAGGTACCCGCACACTTCACATACGCCACCTGACGGGCAGTCTCCACAACTTCCTGTCCCATGATCGCTGCGATTACTTTTCCGACAGGCTCACCGCCTACCGGACATCCGTTTACAGGTGCCTCACCTTTGGCGATTGCTGCTGCCAGGCCATCACAGCCGGGATAACCACAGCCACCGCAGTTATTACCGGGAAGCGCCTCACGAACAGCAACTTCCTTCTCATCCACTTCCACAGCAAACTTCTTACCGGCAACACCAAGGAAAACACCGATAAAAAGACCTACTGCCGCAACCAGTACAGTTGCCGCGATAATTGCTCCTATATTCATACCAGTCCCCTCCTTAAATCAGTCCTGAAAATCCGAAGAAGGCAATTGCCATCAGTCCGGCTGTCAGCAGAACTGTAGGGAATCCCTGGAAGGATTTTGGAATGTCATTGTATGCGATTTTCTCACGGATACCAGCCATCAGCACGATGGAAATAGTAAAGCCCACTGCTGTTGCAAATCCGTTCACTGTTCCCTGAAGAACATTATACTCTTTCTGCACGTTTGTAAGGGCAACACCAAGAACCGCACAGTTTGTTGTGATCAGTGGAAGATACACACCAAGTGCCTGATACAGGGAAGGCATTGTCTTCTTAAGGAACATCTCTACAAACTGTACCAGCGCCGCGATCAGCAGGATGAATACGATAGTCTGCAGATAAGTCAGGTTCGTAGGAACCAGGATAGCATTGTAAATAATACCTGTCACAAAAGATGACAGTGTAATAACGAAAATGATCGCACCGCCCATGCCGGCTGCTGTCTCAACACTCTTGGAAACACCAAGGAAAGGACAGAGGCCAAGGAACTGGCTGAGGACTACGTTATTTACAATCGCTGAGCTTACAAGTATGATCAAAAGTTCTTTCATAATCCATTACCCCCTTTTTCCCTTACACATGGTATTGCCACAGGCTGCACAGCTTCCGCCGCAATCAGGATTACTTGGATCAATGCCACGTTTGGCTGCACCGATTTTGAATTTGTTCTGTAATGCAGAAAGCGCTGCCAGAACAAAGAATGCTCCGGGTGCCAGGATAAAGATTGTGATCGGTTCATAACCAGCCTTACCTGCTGCAGCATCTGCCAGAGGAAGAATCTGATGTCCGAACAGAGAACCTGCGCCGATCAGCTCACGTACTGCACCGATACAGGTGATACTTAAGGTAAATCCAAGACCCATACCAATACCATCAAACAGAGAGGCAATCGGTTTATTCTTGGATGCATATGCTTCTGCACGTCCAAGGATGATACAGTTAACTACGATCAGAGGAATATAGATTCCAAGGGAGTCATACAGGCTTGGGATAAATCCCTGTAAAAGAAGCTGTACAACTGTTACAAAGGAAGCAACAACTACGATAAATGCAGGCATACGCACTCTGTCCGGAATAAAGTTTCTCAGAAGAGAGATCATTAAGTTGGATGCTGCAAGGATCACTGTTGTAGTAAGTCCCATTCCGATACCATTGGTTGCAGATGTGGTGATAGCCAGTGTAGGACACATACCAAGCATCAGTACAAAGGTAGGATTTTCTTTGATGATTCCGTTATATAAACGTTCAGCAGGTGTGTTTGGTTTCATCACTGATTTCCCCCTTTCTCATACTGGAATGCACATAATCCGGCATTAACACCGTTTGTCATGGCATTCGTTGTAATAGTGGCACCACTTAACGCATCGATCTGATCATCCGCTGTGGCACCGGTCTTTGTATATTCAAATTTGTCTACGTTCTTATCTTTGAACTGATCCTTAAATGCATCTGTGTTTGCTCTCATACCAAGACCTGCGGTCTCACCGATGGAAAGAATGGAAATTCCATTTAAGGTACCGTCATCCTGGATACCCATTGCAAACTGGATATCTCCGCCGTAACCCTCGGAAGTGGTTACTGTAAATGCATATCCCAGTTCATTGCCTGAAGCATCTTTGGCAAGCATAGTCTCATCTATGGACTGTGCCGCATATCCGTTCTCATCCAGATAAGACTGCATGGCATCCGCATCCACATCCACTGTCTCAAAGCTGTCCGCATCTGCAAATACTGCCTTATACGCATCCTGTTTCGCCTGTGCTTCCTGCTTTGCAATAGGATCTGCTGTAATATCCTGGACTACACCAAGGGCAAGTCCTGCCACCAGTGTGATCACTGTAATGGCTATGGTATCTTTGATAATTCTGTTACTCATGCCTTTTTGCCCCCTTTCCCAAATGCCGGGTGACGAGTCACACGTTCAATCATCGGAACTAACAGGTTGCAGAAAATGATCGCATAGGATACGCCCTCTGCGGAACCGCCAAAGAGACGGAAGACCGCAGTCAGTACACCAAGACAGACACCGTATACATACTGTCCTCTTGGTGTGATCGGTGTTGTGACATAGTCTGTAGCCATAAACCATGCACCAAGCATAAGACCACCGCCGAAGATGTGGCTGAACAGATAGTTCACGTCAAATCCCTTGCCTGTTCCAAGCATGTAAAGGATTACAAATACTGCGAAACTTCCAATATAGGTAAGCGGAATCTTCAGATCGATCACCTTGAAAACCAGAAGGATTGCTGCTCCGATCAGGATCGCAAGGGCAGAAGTCTCACCGATAGTTCCCTGGATATCACCGATAAACATATGTAATACAGATACAGAACTGTCTGTAAATCCATTCTGTTTCAGAGCTGCCAGAGGAGTTGCACCGGATACAGTATCTACCACACCTCTGAAGCTGTCGCTTACTGCGAAATCTGTCATCTTTCCTGCGAAAGAGATCATCAGGAAACATCTTCCTGCAAGTGCCGGGTTCATGAAGTTCTGTCCCAGACCACCGAAGAGCTGTTTTACAACGATGATCGCAAATGCACTGCCAAGTACAGGCATCCAGAGCGGAATTGATGCAGGCATATTTAATGCAAGTAATAAACCTGTAACAACTGCACTGAAGTCTGTAATTGTGTTCTTCTTATGCATCAGCTTGTCATAAATCCACTCAAAGAATACACTGGAAGCGACGGTGATCACTACTACCAGTAAGGCACGAAGGCCAAAATTATAAATTCCAAACAGTGTGGTTGGCAGAAGCGCCAGTACCACAAGCTGCATGATTTTGCTTGTTGTCATCTTATCCCGGACATGGGGATTGGATGATACATGTAACATCTGATCCATTACGATGTCCCCCTTTTACTTTTTCTTACGGCTTGCCAGAACCATCTTACGCATAGATTTGATCATCTGGGTCAGCGGACGCTTGGCAGGGCAGATATAACTGCAGCAGCCACATTCGCAGCACTCCATACCATCAAATTTCTGGAAGCTCTTCATGTCACCATGCTCTGCAAAGGTTGCAAGTCTTGCAGGAATGACATGGCCGGGACAGACTCCTACACATCTGCCGCAGTTAATGCATGCAGTCTGTTCGGCAGCTGCCACATCATCCTTCTCCAGGCAGAGACATGCGGAGCTTGTCTTAATACATGGTACATGAGTGTCATACATGGCAAATCCCATCATAGGACCACCTGAAATTACTTTGGATACATTGTCTGTCAGTCCGCCGGCAGCTTCTATAAGCTCTGCCATATCTGTTCCGGAAAGGACATCAAAGTTCTGCGGATTCTTAATCCCCTGTCCTGTTACTGTCACGATACGGTCCATAACAGGTTTTCCAAGGATAACGGCTTCATAAACAGCGATTACGGTATCTACGTTGTCAACTACGCATCCTGCATCTGCCGGAAGCATGGCAGAGTTGATCTCTCTGTCTGTGACAGCCTTGATCAGGAAACGCTCACCACCCTGTGGGTACTTGGTCATCAGCTCTGCTACTTCAATACGTGGAATATCTTTTACCATTTCTTTCAGTTTCGCAATACAGTCAGGCTTGTTATCCTCAATACAGATATATCCCTTCGCATTGTCAAAAAGCTTCAGCATAACTCTTAAGCCCTCGATCAGCTTCTCAGAGTCATCCAGCATTCTTCTGTAGTCACTGGTAAGATAGGGTTCACACTCGGCACCGTTTACAAGGATATGATCGATCTTCTCCGGTTCCTTTGGCGCAAGCTTTACCTGTGTGGGGAATCCGGCGCCACCCATTCCCACTACTCCGCCTTCTTTAATTCTCGCCAAAATCTCCTCTTTCGAAAGATCTTCCAGACGTGCAGGAGTAAATTCCACACTTTCATACTGCTGGTCATTCTCAATGATAATGGAATTGACCATAGAACCTGTTGCTGTCAGGCGCGGTTCGATTCCTTTTACCGTACCGGAAACAGACGAATGGATCGGTGATGAGACAAACCCCGCAGCATCTGCGATCTTCTGTCCTGCGAGCACATGGTCTCCCTTCTGAACTATCGCTGCAGCCGGAGCACCGATATGCTGGGAAAGAGGATATACCATATCTCCCTTTGGCAGATATTTCACTACCGGACTGTTCTTGGATAATTCTTTTCCGTCATAAGGATGAACACCACCCTTAAAGGTTAAAATTCCCATTTCGTTCCCTCCTTTTATATTAAGCACCACCAAAGTGCTCTGTTTTTGATAAAATCCATATACTTTTTTGTACATTTTTATCAACCTGTTTATAATATAAACCATTTTTTCAAAAAAAGCACTACCCAAATTTCATTTTCTTGTGTATAATTGAATACAATTTCAGAAAGGAAAAATTATTAACATGATTGTTAAAAAAATGCCCATTTTACAAGGGTTTCCAGACTTTGAGACTGTTAAATTTTTCACCGGAAAATTCTTCCAAAAATACAATTTTACACCTGTTTTTTACGACATTGAAACCACCGGATTATCAAGAAATTCCACGTATTTATACCTGATCGGAGCTGTTGGAATTGAAGATGAAACTTGGAATTTTTATCAATGGATGGCGGAAAATGCCAGTGAAGAAGAGACAATTCTGAGAATTTTTTCACAATTTCTTCAGCAATGTGATTTGCTGATTTCCTACAACGGAGACCGCTTCGACCAGCCATATCTGGAAGCACGATATGAAAAATATGGAATTCCCTCTCCGTTTACGGGAAAACAGTCGCTGGATCTCTACCTGACATTAAAACCGTTAAAGTCACTTTTAAAACTGTCTGCCATGAAGCAGCCCTGCATGGAAGAATTTCTGGGGATCAAAGACAGGATTTATGATAATGGTAAGGAATGCATTAAACTTTACAAAGATTTTCTGAAAAAAAGAGATGCCTTTACAGCTGATGAAATCCTGGGACATAACCTGGAGGATGTGCTGGGACTTGGAAGAATCTTTGATATGCTGGGATATCTTTGCATCTATGATGGAGATTATGAAGTTACATACAGTGAATTTGACGGAGACAACCTGATCCTGAAGCTGAAGCTCCCCTGCACACTGCCACAGGAATTTTCCAATGGAAACACCGACTTCTATCTGACAGGAAAAGACGAAGAAATCAATTTAATTATCAAGACAACTGACGGGAAACTGAAACAATACTATGCAGATTATAAGGATTACTATTATCTCCCAGAGGAGGATACGGTTATCCCGAAATCTCTCGGGTCCGGAATTGACAGAAAGCACCGGAAAGCAGCAACCAG
>UMGF01094172.1_pt1 | contig 14195 bp, 10 predicted proteins | sample 1965181 | NCBI WGS metagenome assembly UMGF01 (sample SAMEA4836063, study PRJEB28245) | human gut metagenome | biome: gut microbiome; material: fecal sample | place: Denmark | collected 2008 | reverse complement strand
GCTTCTGCAGGGCACCCCACAGCTTGTCGGTCGCCTCGGTGGGACCAGCCAGAAAGCTTTCGTCGCCGTCGTACGGGGTGTAGTTCTTCTGGATGAAGTCGCGGACATTGACTTCCTCTTTCCAGATGCGGCCCTCAAAGCCTTCCCACTGTTCAAAATTGATCATTGGAACCTCCTTGCTCCATTCCATGCGCAGGGTTAGCGCATTCTAACTATTGAGCCTTTGAAAAACCGCACTGTATAGGCGGCTTTCTGGGGGCGAAACGGTCTTGAACTGCCGTCTGCAGCAGTTCCAACTACAAGGTGTAGACAAAAATGAAAGCTTGCCCACAAAATCTTGCGCTACTATAATAACAAGAACCACTTTAAAAAGCAATAGAAAACAAGTGGGTTTTCTTCCAAAGCAAGGGGGATTCTTTGGGCAGAATGTAGAAAAAAAGCTAAAACCCCGGCGACACACACCTTTTTCGCAGAAAATTGCAAATTGAGGGTTGACAAGACTAACCATCTATGGTATTCTGTTCTCGCAGCGGCGGTTAGCTAACTCTAACCACGATGCACCAAAAAAACGGAGCGTCTGCAAGCGCTCCGTTCCATTCCTCCATTCCATACTCTCTTTTTCTTGGCAGGATGCAGCATTCTGGTTTGCTCTGCATCCGCTGCGCGGCACACAGGGCTCTGGTACGGCACTGTGCGCAGATGAAAACAAAAACGGGACACTCAGCTTGACCACCTGAGTGCCCCGATTTTTGTTTTGTCCCGGTTGTTGATCAGCCGCATCCCGGGGAGCGGACGACATTCTTTACACCACCGCATCCCGCAGCAGCTGGTAGATCGCCTCCGCGTTTCCATCGGGGGAGCGGAGGAAGACGAATTTTCCGTTTACCTGGCAGACCCCGTCTGAATAGACGGTGAAAAGCAGATTCTGGCTGGCATCGTCTGCAAAGCGCAGGGTGATGGAATGCGCTTCGTAGTCGTGGGAGTAGGAGCGGGCATTCTGACTGAATTTTTGGTAGCAGCTCGCGTTCTGCAGGATCTCGAAAAATGCCTGATAAGTATCATCGCCCGCAGAATAGGCACGGGTGGTGACCACAGAGGGGCTCAGGCTGACGGTATCCTCCACGCTGACGGAGACAGAAGTGCTTTTATTGATGTCAGTTTTCAGGTCAACGCGGCGGTTGGAAACGAACAACAGCACGAACAACACGACCCAGAGGGCCATGATGGCATAAAAACGGAGACTTTTGTTTTCCATAAGGCGTTCTCCTTTGGCGGGCCGCACAGCTGGGCGGCCAGAGATCTTCAAAGAGTACGCTTTCATTATAGTGCCGGAACGCGCAGGATGTCAACTGTTCTCCAGATGCTTCTGCGCCGCAAAAGTGCCTGCGGCGCTGGCGGCAAACACAAAATAGTAGCTTGCGATGCGGAAGAGCATCAGGGTGCTCATGGCTTCGCCGCTGGTCATAAAGCTGCTGAACACCAGCAGAAAGGCTGTTTCAATGGAGCCCATGCCTGCCACATTGGGCAGGGCGTTGGAAAGGAAGAGCATCAGGCTGGTGAGCAGCTGTACCTGCCAGAAGCTCAGCCCGCAGGAAAGCCCCATGAAGCGGATGCAGAACCACGGCAGGGTGAACATCAGAAACAGCTTGAGGGTCTGCACGGCAAGGATGCGGGCACAGCGGCCTTTGTCGGCCAGCAGGAGGCGGCTCTCGGTGGCCAGAGTGTCCAGCTGCTCCAGCCACTTTTCCCGGCGGGTCTGCCACGGTTCCGTTTTGGGCAGAAAGCCCATGGCCCAGCGGGCCAGCCGCTGCACCAGCGGCGAGACACAGAGCAGCACCAGCGTCACGATGACCAGCGCCACCACGCAGTAGGCGGCGGGCAGATAATGCATCACGCCGGAGGTGTTGGCGGCGAGCCAACGGTGCTGCAGCAGGAGCATCACAGTGGCATAGAGCAGAACGGTGGTCTTGTGGAATACATATTGCAGGGTCATCAGGCCCACACCGGGGCCCAGCGGCAGGCCGCAGTGGTAGAGATAGTAGGACTCCATGGGCACAGCCCCGGCACCCAGGCCGACCACGTTGCCAAAGATGCCCACAAAGGCGGCATCCATGCCGCGCCGCAGGGTGAAGCCCGGCAGGCGGCAGCGGATGATGAGCCAGCAGACGATTCCCTCAAGCAGGGGGTATGTCAGGCCGATGGCCAGCACCAGCAGCACCTGCCAGAAGGAGAGCTGGGCCAGCGCGGTCGAGATCTCGGCCCAGTGGCTGCTGAAGATAAAAACCACTACACAGGTCAGCGCCAGCAGCACCAGCAGAGAAAGGATCGCTTTTTTGCGGGAGGGCTGCTGGGGGGTGTTGGTCTGTTCCATGAGACAAGGCTCCTTTCACGATACTGCTTGCAGTATAACACAGCGGGGCCTTGCTTTTGTGAACTGAAACAAAATTTTTCTCGTCACTTTGTATGATATGATAAAAAAGAACCTCTCCGGCTCACTTCGTTCGCCAGCTTTCCTATGAGGAGAAGTGGCATTGCGAAGCAGTGACGGAGAGGTTTTGTGTTACTTTTTCGCTGTCAGATCTTCCACGGCGGTCCGGAGCGTCTGCTCAAAAGCCTCCTTGGAATAATACTGCTCGTACATTTTACGGCATTCTGTCCGCATGGAGGCCAGCTCTTCCGGGTGTTCAATGGCGTGCTCCAGCAGGACAGCCAGCTGCTGCGGGTCGTCGTTGTGGTAAACGAAGCCGTTCCGCCCCTCGGAGATGAGCCCGGCGGTGCCGGTGTGCTCCGATACGATGGACGGCTTGCCGAAGATCAGGCCCTCGGTGACAAAGGTGGGCATGGGGTCGTCGCGGGAGGCGCAGACCAGACCGGTGCACTGCTCCATCAGGCTCTTGATCTCGTCACGGGTGAGCCGCTTGCAGTAGTACACGTTTTCCGGGTAGTCTGCGGTCAGGGTGCGGACGGAGTCCATCATCTCCTTGTCAGCGGCCTGGCCCACAAAGAGGAAGGAGGCCTTCTCCCGTACCTCGGGCGGCAGCAGGCGGATGGCCTTGCAGAAGATATCGTGGCCCTTGCGGCGCTCAAAGGAGCCCACCGTGGCAAACAGAGGGCGGCCGCGGTTGTAGCCCAGATCGGTGCGGACAAAGTTCTCTGCCGCGTAATCTGGCAGGCCGTAGATGAGCGGCCGGATCTCGAATTCGGGGCGCACGGCGTGCATGGCGTTGGCGGCGTGGCTGCCCACCGAGTAGACCCGGACATTCTCCCCCAGCTGGGTGGGGATCTGGTGGGCAATGTGGGGGTAACCCGCAAAGGCATCGTGGAGCCACCACAGCACCGGTACGGCGGTGCCGCTCAGGGCACGGACAGCCCGGGCCATGACCACCGTATTGACAATGACGAAGTCGGCACAGAGGGCCATGCCCCAGGCATCGGAGACATTGCGGCAGGACGACCGGGTGATGACCGAGGCCCCGGCATCCAGGAAGAGATGCAGGGAGCCGCCGTCACTGGGGCCTAGCACAAGTACCTCATACCCCATGCTGCGCAGCACCGGCACGGCACTCACCAGCACGATGGGCGCGCCGGTCATATCCAGCACATGGCTCATAATAAAGGCACGTTTGCCGTGGGCCGAAAACGCATCCTCGGCGCAGATGCCGCGCTCGTAGTGGAGCAGTGCCTGCGGAATGAGAGTGGGCTTAGTGCAGAGCTGCGCGGCCAGCGCCAGCAGCTCGGGCACATTTTCGGGGTCATGGGCGGCGGCGCGGCAGCGCTCCAGCAGGGTGCGGCTGACCACGGCGCAGCGGTTCTGCGCCTGCAGCGGCTGGCTCTGATAGAGGGCAGTCGCCCCGCCAAAGCCGAACACAGCATTGCAGACGGCGTAATCCGCACCATCCTGCAGGGCTTTGGCAAAGAACATCAGGGCGGTGGACATCAGCTCCACGTCCTCAGCGGCCAGAAGCACGCCGTCCACGCTTGCGGTCAGCTCCCCGCCCAGCCGCTCCACCAGCCGGAACTTGCGGTGGAGCTGGTCGGTCAGGGTGGCTTTCAGGGCCGTGCTGCGGGCCGGTGCGCAGACCAGCAGATAGGTGCTCTGGGTGTTGCTGTACTCCTGCAGGGCCAGCTGACGCTGCTGCAGGGGGGTGTAATTGTTATACATGGCTGTTCCTCCGTTCCGCTTCTCAGTTTCCACGGTGGAACAGGCGCATCAGGCTGCGGATGGGAGCAGTGAGCTTCCAGCTTTTACTGGAAAACACGCTTTCCAGCGAGGTCTCGTAGGCAGTGCTCCGGGCCTGCAGATCGGCGTTTTTCTGGTGCAGCTGTGCGATCTCCTGCTGCAGGGCGGCCACCATCTGCTGTTGGGCCGCGGCATTCTGCTCCAGCTGCTGGATATGCTGCTTTTCGCTGTCCTTGCGCAGCTGGAGCTGCTGCACGCCCTGCAGCACGGCGCAGAACAAAGGCTCGTCCGTCAGGGTCTCCAGCGGGAAGTAGCCGTAGCTCACCACCAGCTTCATCCCGGCGGGGTAGTGGGTGGTGCCCTCCAGCCGGTAGTTGGGGTCATCGCCCAGGAACAGGGTACTGCCGCCGGAAAGGTTCAGGCCGTTGGTGGGCACGCAGATGATGCGGTCGTCTGAAAAGATCAGGTTGGTGATGCAGCAGGGCAGCTCACCCGGGTCGAACCGCAGGGCCTGTACGGCCACCGGCAGCTCAAAGGTCGCGGTCACAGCACCGGTCAGCTCGTCGGTGGTGCAGTCGGGCGCGGTCAGGGTGTCCTTTTCCGAAAAGCCGAAGCCTGCATCATAATAGAGCAGCGGCTGCAGCAGAGTGGGCGAGTCAGTGTGCATCTCGCGCTGGGGGTGTGCCGCAAGGTAGGACTGCACCTTCTGTTCCAGGGAAAGGCAGCGCTCTGCCAGATGGGAAGCACCTTCGTCCGAAAGCTTGAGCTGCTGTTCCAGCTCGGCGATCTTTTCCTGCAGAGCCGCAGTGTTCTCAGGAGCTGCGTTGTTCATAACCGGATTCTCCTCATAATATTATTTCACTTCAGCAGAGGGGGCACCCTCTGCAAAAAATCAGTGTTTTGCCGCAAAATGACGTTCAGGCGCTTCGGCGCGGGCGCTGCGCCGGCGGGGCGCTTCCGCCGCCTTCTGCTCCCGGCGGGAGGTGAGCCAGAACTTCAGGTCCCGGCGGCGCACCAGCAGTTCGCAGATGAGCAGGGTGGAGCCCAGCGAAAGGGTGAACTGCAGCACCATGCCCAGCACCGGGTGAGCCGCAAACTTCTGGGGCATCAGGTACCAGGGAATGGCCGTGAGCTCCACAGTGTGGACGCAGAAGATGAACAGCGAACGGCGGCCAATGGCCTGGATGGCGTGGGTGACAACGTTCTCCACCCTGCGCTGGAACCAGATGATGATGGAAAGGATGCCCAGGCCCGTCACGGCATCCAGCAGGATGCTCACGGGGCCGAGGGTCCACTCGGCCATCGAGACGCAGTCGGTGCTCTTGGTAAGAAGCACCAGTGCGGCCACAGCCAGCGCCGCTGCGATCATCCCGCCGCGCAGACGGGGCGAGAGGGGCTGCTCAAAGATCTTATACTTCTTGGCAAGGTAGCCCACATACAGAGCTGGAACGGTGACCATGCCCTGGCCGATGCAAAAAGGAGCCTCCCAGGTGATGCAGATGCCCCAGCCTAACAGCATGGTACCCAGCACCGCCCAGTTTATGTACTGCTCCGGGAAGATATTCAGGATGAGATCCAGCAGGACCCATGCGATCATCAGCGAGAGCAGATACCACATGGGGCCGCAGGAGAAGAACAGCTGGCCGAAATAGGTGGCCGTGTGGGGCAGGCCCAGTGCAAAGCCGCCCAGCACCTTGTAGGTCTCGTAGGTGGCGTTGTGCAGGCTGCCGAACAGGCTGTAATGGATGATAAAATGGAACACGGTGGTGGCAATGCCTGTATAGATGTAAGGCTTGAGCAGCGTTTTGAACTGCTGGTCGATACACTTGCCGATGGAGCGCTTGCGGAAGCCGTAGCCGCTGGCAATGTAAAAGGCCGCCATCAGGGATTCGCGGTAGGCGAACATGCAAAAGGTCAGCGGGTTGATGTGGCTGGCATTGCCCATGGGGTAAAGCTCACCGGTGTGGGCAAAGACGATGGTCAGCATGCCGACACCCTTGAGCAGATCGAACATGCCCAGCGAATTTGCGGCACGGCGTTTGGTTCCCTCCATAAAAAGGTCCTCCTCTGCGCCGCACCCCGCCCCGGGATGGCAGAATTGCCGGATTTTTGGCGCATCATGTTAAAAATTAGAGATATTTATAATAAGTATAATGCTTTTTGCCCTTGCTGTCAATCAAACGCAGGGAGAAAGCACGGTAGGCGGATACCGGGAAAAGTGTACCACACTCACGGCCTGCCCGCAACAAAAGGCAGGATTTACATCCGGGTGCACAGATTGACTGCAAGTTTAAGTTGCATATTTGTGCAATTAAATCTTGCATTTGAGCCATCTATGCGGTATACTCTAGGCTAGAGTGCCCAGAAGATTCCATTTGGCGGAAACAAAAGGGAATAATTTAACAAAAATAAACAGGGAGTGTAAAATAATGGCAAACAAGGCTTGTAACGAAGTTGTGACCGTGGCAAATATGCCGATGACCGTTTTTGATATGATCTCTGCGATGCAGAATAAGTATGCTGACCGTGTGGCGTTCCGCTATGTGGAGGGCAAGGACACGGTGGTGGAAAAGACCTACGCTCAGTATGTGCAGGATATCCGCAAAGTGACCGGCTACCTGCAGCAGGAGCTGGGCGAGCCCAAGGGCAAGAAGATCGTCATCCTGAGCCGCACCAACTATGAGTACGGCGCGGTCGTTTTCGGCACCATGATGGCAGGCGCTGTCATCGTGACCCTGAACCAGGGCAAGACCTGGGCCGAGCTGGAGCATGAGCTGGACATGGTGGAGCCGGATCGCATCTTCAATGATGGCATCGATTACGGCTACCGCGCCCAGCTGGAAGCGCTCTATGGCGCTCGGCTCCGCCCCATGGATGCCTGGACCGCTGCCCCTGAGGCTGAGATGGTCAACCGCATCGACCACGAGGGTCTGCTGATGCTGATGTTCACTTCCGGCACCACCGGACGCAGCAAGGGTGTGATGCTGAGCGAGAAGAACTACTTCACCGCCTGCCAGATGTACATCGATGGCCTGAAGTCCGTCCTTGACTATGAGGAGCGGCTGGTACCCCAGTACCTCGACCAGACCTTCAGCCACTTTACGCTGGTGCCCATGTTCCATCTGGCCGGTTTCATCTGCTACTTTGTCTATGGCATACAGGGCTGGACTTTGAATCTCTGCTGTGATGCCCGCGACCTGCGCCGGGATATGAGCCTGATGCACAGCGATGCCATGTCTACCCCGCCGGTGCTGGTGGAGATGATCTGCAACGAGGTCAAGCGCGGCCATGCCGACCGCCTGAACGGGCTGTGGAACCTGAGCTGCAGCTCTGCCATCCTTGATCCCGCCATTCTGAGCGATCTGGTGAAGAATGGCTTCTACATCAACCAGTGCTACTCCATGACCGAGCTGGCCGGCTATGGCCTGCTGAACGTGACCCAGGAGGGCGACCACCTGCGTGCCCTGGGCAAGCCGGACGGCTTCTGTGAGGTCAAGGTGGACGAGACCGGCGAGATCTGCGTCCGCGGCGGCTGCGTGATGCTGGGCTACTATAAGGACCCCGAGGCCACTGCCGGGACCATCGACAAGGACGGCTGGCTCCACACCGGCGACCTGGCCCGCGTGGACGAGGAAGGCTACTACTATATGACCGGCCGCAAGAAGAACCTCATCATTCTGGACAGCGGCGAGAACGTCAGCCCCGAGGAGCTGGAAAAGCTGCTGGGCAAGTGCGATGCCATCAAGGAGTGCATCGTCAAGGAGATGGGCAAGAAGATCGGCACCGTGGTCTGCTGTGAGGATGACAAGCAGCAGCAGGTGAAGGCTTTTGTCACCGAGCTGAACCGCACCCTGCCCATGTACAAGCGCATCTCCGTTGTAGAATGCAGCGCCGAGCCCCTGCCCCGCAACGCGCTGGGCAAGCTGCTGCGCAAGTAAAATCAACCGGGAGAAAAAAGGAGCAGACCATGGTAAACAATGTCTATGATCTTGTCACCCGGACAATGGAGCAGGAATTCCCCGGGCGGGTGGCGTTCCGCTGGGTAGAGGATGCCACCGGCACCGTGAAGGAAAAGACCTATGCCGAGTATGCACAGGATATCCGCCGCGCCGCTGCCTGGTTTGCCCAGAACATCCCGGAGGTGGAGGGCAAGCGGGTGGTCCTGTTGAGCCGGAACTGCTATGAGTACGGCGTGAATACCTTTGGCGCTGTGCTGGCCGGGGCTGTTCTGGTAACGATGAACCAGAAAAAGACCTGGGACGAGCTGAGCTGGGAGCTGGAGCTGGCAGAGCCTGCCCTCATCCTGAACGATGGGGTGGACTACGGCTGCCGTGACCAGCTGGAGGCTGCGTATGGGGAGCGCCTGCGGCCGATGGATGTCTGGAAGGACACCGCGCCCGGCGGGCTGGAAAAGAAGATCGACCCAAATGCCCTGATGGTCATGCTGTTCACCTCCGGCACCACCGGCCGCAGCAAGGCCGTGATGCTGGCGGAGCGGAACTTCTTTACCGTGATGCAGATGCACGTTGCCATGGGCGACCACTTGCTGGACTTCAAGCACCGGCAGCTGCCTGAGGACAAAAACGATGTCCTGAGCAACTTTGCCATCCTGCCCCTGTTCCATCTGGGCACCTTTATCTGCCTGTTCTCCTGGCCCTTCAAGGGCTGGGCCCTGAACCTTTGCAGTGACCTGCGGAATTTCTACCGGGATCTGGGGCTGATGCACAGCGATTCCATTGCCGTGGCCCCGGTGCTGATGGAGAGCATCTACAAGGATGTCAAGCGCGGCCGCGCCGATAAGCTGAACGGCCTGTGGAACCCCTGCGGCAGCTCTGCCATGTTCGACAGCGAGATGCTGCTGGGTCTGGTGGAAAACGGCATGTACATCACCCAGTGCTACGGCATGACCGAGACCTGCGGCGATGGTCTGGTGAACTACGCCCAGGCAGAGCCCTATATCCGGGCGCTGGGCAAGCCGGACGGCCACTGTGAGTACAAGCTGGATGAGACCGGCGAGATCTGCATCCGGGGCGGCTGTGTGATGCTGGGCTACTATAAAGACCCCGAAGCCACCGCCGAGATCATCGACAAAGACGGCTGGCTCCACACCGGCGACCTGGCCCGTGAGGACGAGGACGGCTATTACTACATGGTGGGCCGGAAGAAGAACTTAATCATTCTGGGCACCGGCGAGAACGTCAGTCCCGAGGAGCTGGAAAGAAAGCTCAACGCCTGCCCTGAGGTGCAGGAGTGCGTGGTCAAAGAGATGGGCAAAAAGATCGGCGCGCTGATCTGCTGTGCCGAGGAAAAGCAGGCGGAGGTCCGGGCCTTTATCACCGGGCTGAACCGTACCCTGCCGCTGTACCAGCGGATCACGGCGGTGGAGTTCAGCACCGAGCCCCTGCCCCGCAACGCCATGGGCAAGCTGCTGCGCAGGTAAGCGCGGAAATTGTAAAAAAAGCGCAAAACCGGGCGGTCGGTGTGTTGCATTTCCTCCATAAAACAGGTATTATAAAACACAGGAATGCCCCGCCGGCTGGCTAAACCGGCCCGGCGCGTGGCATACTGAAACTGCGCCCTTGCAGGCGATAAAAAATCCCTCACGGAAAGGAAGATTTTTTGATGGAAAGAGCAGAAATCATGTCTCAGATCCTGGCAATTCTGGAGGATGTGGCAGAGATCTCGCCCGAGGATGTCAACGAAAACAGCGTGATGATGGATGATCTGGATCTGTCCTCTATGGAGATCCTGACCGTCGTGGCCGATCTGGAAGAGACCTTTGGTCTGCGCATCCCCGAAAAGGAGCTGCGCAACTTTGTGACCATCGGCGATCTGGCCGATTATCTGGCCGAGAACGCGGGGTAAATTCCGGATGAATGCAGAGCAGCGTGCGGTGTTTCAGGGCATCGTCTACTACTACCGTGAAAATCAGGTCCTCTGCCGCTATCAGGCCACGCTGAAGGAGGCCGTTGCCCCGGCCCTTCTGCAGCAGGCACTGGATGCGGCCCGCCCGCTGGCAGAATATTATTTCTGCCATGTGGTGTGGGAAAAGCGGGAGGCCCGTCTGGAGCCCAACACTGCCCCCTGCCGTGTGCGGCAGGGCAGCACCCAGCCAAAGATCCCCGAGGAGACGAACGATTATCTCTTCTCGCTGGGCTATGAGGGAAACACGGTCTATCTGGACTGGTTCCACTTCCTGGCCGATGGCCGGGGCAGCGCGCCCTTTTTCACCCTGCTGCTCAAGCTCTACTGCAACCTGCGCTCCAACGCCGGTTTTGTGTGCGAGGCCCTTGCCTCTGACCCGCCCTACGATGTGGAACAGCTGCTGGCCCGCTACCCGGAGAGCCAGGTGGCCAACGACATGCAGAAGGACGTGCTGCAGATCCACGAGGGCACGCCCCATTTTCAGCGGCTGCGGCTGGACAGGCAGAGCCTTGTGGATCTGGCGCAGAAGGAGGGCGTGAAGCCCTTCAGCGCCCTCATGGGGCTGACCTGCCAGGCAGCGCAGCGGTATCTGGAAAAGAATGACCTTGTGTACAGCTATGCCGCCGACACCCGCGCGGCACTGGGGGTGCCGCATGCCCTGTACAACTGCATTGCGTCCTTTCAGCTGGCCCTGCGGCTGGAACCGCAGGCCCGGCTCCACAGCTTTGCAAAGCAGCTCGACCATGAGATCCGGGAAAGCCTGACCCCGGAGCGCCGCCTGTTCCGCATGGCCGAACAGATGGGCTGGGTGTATCAGGTGTTCCGGCAGAGGGCCGCACTCAAGATCAAGAAGCGTGTGTTCCAGATGGGCGAGTACATCAGCGGCTTCCCGGCAGATTTCTGGGTCAGCTACATCGGCAGCCCGCTGCTGCCGCACAGCCCGGAGCTGGAAGCGTACCTGACCGATTTCCAGACTTGGGTGCTGCCGGACGGTGCGTCCCTTGCAATGGAGGTCACCAGCCTGCACGGCGTGCTGACCTGCTGCATTGAGAACAAGGTGGACAAGCCCGGCTACCTCGAGGCCCTGTGCGACGTGATGGAGCAGGAGGGCATCAGGGTGCTGGAAGCGGTACATATTTCCTGAAGCAACAATAACAGCGAACCCCCTAGTGCAGATCGCACCGGGGGGTTCGCTGTTTAGTTAGCATCCTCACCCTCTCCGTCATTGCTTGCGCAATGCCACCTCTCCCGAAGGGAGAGGCAAGACATCACAGAGGGCAGATGCTGCTAAATCTGGGATTGCCCTTGGCTCCCCCTTTGGGGGAGCTGGCAAAGCCGAAAGCTTTGACTGAGAGGGTTCGCCACTTACCCCTTCAGCTGATTCCAGCTCCGAATAACCTCCCAGCGGCTGACGGAATCCTCCGCAGACGCATCCGGGGCGAGGAGCTGGTTCTCGATGGCCCATGCAAGGGCCTGCTGGACCGGGGCAGCATCGGCAGGGAGAAGAGCAGCGGGGGCCGGGGTCCCGGCGGCTTCCCACAGCAGCAGGGCCAGCTCCCCAGCGTTGTTGGGGATGGCCGCACCGGCAGGCAGAACGGTATTCAGGTACAGCTCGGTGCCGATCATGTAGCCGGTGTAGCCCAGCACGGCAGCGCCAGTACCGGCAACGCCGATCATGGCAGCCGTTTCCAGAATGCCGGGGCCGTCATCTTCGATGCTGGCCTCCCGGTACTGGGCTTCCACGGTAACGGTCTTGCCGTTTTCCACCGCATTGGCCGGGATGGTAAAGCTTTCGGCGTTGTAGGCCACATTGGGGTTGCCCAGCAGGCTTTCCTCACTGATGGTCCACTGGTCGAACACCATGCCCTCCGGCACGGCATCCGGGTTCAGGGTCACTTTTGCTTCTGCATCCACCGGCACGGTGCCGCTGGTCAGCGCATCACTGCCGCCGGTCGTAAAGCTGCCGCCCACCACTTTCAGGGTGTAGGTCTCCGGTTCCGGTTCGGGTTTGGGTGCCGGGTCGTTCAATTGCAGCTCAAGGTCAGCCGTAAGGGGCAACTGTACTTCCCGTACCTTGCCGCTGCTCAGCGTCACATACAGGGTGCCGGTGGGCTGGCCGACCACATAAAGTTCATTGGCGGCGCTGTCCAGCGCAGTGGTATCACCGCTCATTTTCAGCGCAGTGATTTTTCCGTTATCAGAAACGGTAATTTTCTTGGCGCTGTTCTCGCAGCCGGTGGGAACTTTCAGGAACACGCCGTTCAGGGCGCTGCCGGTAACTTCTTTCAGGAAAATGCCGTTGGTGATGGTGGCGTTGCTGTTCACCGCAACCGAGCAGTTCACCGCCACCCTATGGGGGTTCAGGTCGGGGCTGGTAAAGTCATAGCTTTTCTCGGCGGTAGGCTCCAAAATCAGGCTGTTGTTTTCAAACTTCCAACCATCGCCGGTATAATTCGCCCGGTTGCCGTTCCAATCCTGTGCCACGGCAGGGTAACCGCTTTTCTCAATCACCAGCCGGGTCAGCGGGCTGATGGTTACGGTTGAGCCGTTTGCAGGCGGTGCGGTGAAGGTGACTTCATAAACTCCGCGGATATCCTCGAACTCAATCTTGAGATCACTCACACACCAGTCGGAAAGAAGCATGTGCTGCGCACTATCAATGGTTACAACAAGTGGTGGGAGTGATGAACTACCACTAGTATGGTCAAAAACATAAACAATTCTGACAGAAGCATGATATGTTTGATTCGGGATGATATAGCATGAATTGTGATACCCATTGACCGAAACATCGATAAAATCGATGGGGTTTATTGCTGTGAGGGTATAACCCGGTTCTATGCCACTTCCGGTTAGCTCATCTTTGAAAGTGCCGCCGTTGATCGTGCCGCCATTGTTTGTAACGGTGCGCGAAGAAGCCCAATCACCAAACTGACCATTTTCAATGATGCCATCCGATTCATTGGTGACCGAAGAGAAAAAACGGCCACCGATTATTGTGCCATGGTTTGTAACAGCATCCTTAAAAATGCCGCCTTTGATAGTGCCATTGTTCGTAACAGAGGCCATAAAATTTCCATCCGTAACGGTTGCATTTTCGCCAATTACCAGGTTACAGTCGGTTGTGATGGAGTGCCCTACGTGAATGGCAAAAAAATCATAGTTTGTTGGCGCACTGGGGCACAGGGTCAGAATTTTACAATTTTCATCGGCATCGTAAGTCCAGCCATCACCAGTGTAGATATCATGCCCGTTGACTGTTTGATGAGGGATATTATCCAGAACAGGATAACAGTTTTGTCCGATTTTAAGTTCGCCGTTGCTGCTATCCTCCGCTGCTGCTGCGGTCAGGGCCGACACGGGCAGGAACGTCAGCACCATACTGATTGCCACCAACAGGCTGAGTAGTCGTTTCTTCATAGGAGATTCCTCACTTTCCTTGCGCCGGTCTCCCGGCTGGGTGGTATGGGGGCTTATGCTCTTCTACTTCCTATAATGCAAAAAATGAGGAATCCTTTCACCGGGTTGGGAATTTTTTTTTTTTATCGTGTTCTTTGTTAGAAATTTTCCGGCCAGCATCAAATGCGGCTTTGACAACGGTGACCATCAACGTCAGCAAACCGATGATGACGGTCAGCAGTGCGCAAACTTCTGCTAAAGACATCCGATCGATAAAATACAATCGGAAAAATGGCTCACCCTGTCCTTGTCGGCCGGATGCTGACCTCGCCGTGCTGCAGGGCAATCTGCCTGCCGCCCTCGCGCTCCACCACCAGACGGCCCGCATCGTCAATAAAAAGGGCCTTTGCGGCATAGGTCTCGGCCCCGGTGCAGACGGTGACCCAGTGGCCCGGCACAAAACAGCGGGCCCGGTACTCGTCCAGACAGTCGAAGGCCGGGCAGAGGGAGAGCAGCTCCCGGGCAATGGCCCCGGCCAGCACCGCCCGGCTCACGGGTGCGGGGCCGCCGGGGTAAAGGCTGCCTGCCGTGCGGGCCAGCTCCTCGGGCCAATCGGCAGGGGAGGTGGTCAGGTTGAGGCCGATGCCCACCACCAGCCATTCCAGCTGGCCGCTCTCCATGTCGGTTCCGG
>UMGF01042368.1_pt1 | contig 14215 bp, 9 predicted proteins | sample 1965181 | NCBI WGS metagenome assembly UMGF01 (sample SAMEA4836063, study PRJEB28245) | human gut metagenome | biome: gut microbiome; material: fecal sample | place: Denmark | collected 2008 | reverse complement strand
ACTGCAACAGGAATGGTTCTTGAATTTCCTATGTCTGAATTTCGGAGCAATCTTAACAGAGCGAACCCGTCGGTATCTGGCATTTGTACATCTGTCAACACAATATCATAATCCGATTTCCCAAGAGCAGCTACGACTTCCTGAAAATTCATACAGGTTGTGCAGGAAACTCCCTTACGTCCAAGCATGTCCTCCGCTATTTTTAACAATATAGGATCATCATCCACAACAAGCACATTCTTCGGTAAAATAGTTATCGAATCACTATCAGGCTTGTCCTCTTCCACAAGTTCATCCGTTTCAGGTAAAGGAATCTCAAGCCTGAAAATACTTCCCTTTCCCGGTGCGCTTTCCACAGTTATAATACCATTCAGGACTTTGACTAGTCCCTTTGTCAGGAAAAGACCTAAACCAAAGCCCTCAGAATTGACATTCTGTGCGGCACGCTCAAAGGGGGCAAATATTCTTTTCTGCGTTTCCTCATCCATTCCGATACCGGTATCCCTGATTTCAATGTGCAGTTTTCCTTCCAAATATTTTGAATAAAAATTTATGGTTTCTGATGGGGTAAACTTGATGGCATTGGTCAGTAAATTGGCCAGTACTTGCTCCAGTTTATCTGCATCGCCCTTTACAACAAAAGATGAGTTTTGATGTTCATATTGAAGAAATAAGGCCTTTGCAACAGCCTTGCGGGAAAACTCTTCTGAGATGCGTTGCAGGAAACGGTCAAGATAAAATGGCGTGTCGTTACGCAAATCACCGGCTTCATTGATCCGATAGGCATCCATCAGATCATTAACCAAATGAAGGATATGATGACAAGAATGGCGTATATCCTCCAAATATGGTTCGCGTTTCTTTTTCTCCCGTGTTTGGGAAGCTAAATCAGCACAGTTATGAATATTACCGATCGGGCCACGTATATCATGAGAAACGGTCAGAATTATTCTTTTGCGCATTTCAAGCAAATCCTCGTTTTCCAGAATGGTTTGCTGTAGTTTGACTTTTATTTTTTCTTCCTTACGTAAATCGGATAGAATAATGAAAAAAGAAATAATAAACAGAACGACAACAATACTTATCACTATAGCAAACAGTCGGAAAGATTTCCATCTTGTCTCCGCTATTTCCAGATACTGTTCTGTAAATGACTGCTGTATTTGGTTATCAAGAGAAGAAACAAAATCATATAACTTGAGATTTAACAGCCTGTTCTGTAAACGCAGACTGTCTGCATACGCTTCCATCTGATTGTTCCGCCAATCTCTGGCAGAAGTCAATCTTTCATTGAAGTCCTGTATTTCATTTGTGATGTATGGGACTTGTACCGTCTCTTTCTTTCCAAATAATCCGGCAATTCCTTTCTTTTTCTGCGTTATTATCTTCATCCGAACCGACTGTGTGGCTATTACAGGTAATTCATTAGCAAGAATACTGTCGGACTTCTCCCAAGATTGAACAGCTTGCATTATTCGGAATAGGTGCATCTCTTTCGTTTCAAGCAATACTCGTAAAGAGTCTATTTGAACCGGAAGTAAAGAATTTACACCACTAGATTTTATTTCAAGCAGAATACTGTCTGTTTTAAGACGCTGATAATGGTATCTGTTATAATCTGATTCATCCCATGCAATAACTGATTCGCCTAAAGTTGCCAACCTGGTAATATACAAATGAGCTTTATGAATATTTTCACAGGCATAATTCGTTTCATTTATAACGCCCTCAAACCTTCGAAAGCGGAAACGCTCGTTAACCATAACAACAGTCAGAAATAGAACTATAGCTGTTATGATAATATAACCCAGAAATATTTTTTTACGTAACAAAGATTGCATTGAAAATAATATATTAAACTACCATAAATCCATATCATTAAGCTAATTTTCACCCCATCCTAATATAAACTTTAATCATCTAATTATTAATAAATTACAATATAATTTAGTATACAATATAGACTAATAAATATTTCACAGACAGCTTAAACTAAGTAATAGCTATCCATGAAATATCAAAATATTACTTTTAAATAAAAGTGTAACAATCAAATATAGCTCACAATATAAGATTAAGTCATATGTACAGTAGTAAATACAGGAGTTTCACATTTGTTTTATTTTTATAGTCCTCCTCCTACAGCATGATACAGATTTATGACTCCCTGTATTTTCTCTAATTTATTTTGTACCTGTGTTAATTCGGCTTCCAAAAGATTTTGTCGCATAGTCAAGACCTCAAGATAATTAGTAGATGAATGTCGCATTAATAACTCAGTTTTACGTACGGCTTCCTGTAGAGTTACGATTTGTTGCTTATCATATTCCAGACGGAGATTAGCAGTTTGCCATTGGGTTAAAGCATTATTTACTTCTTTCCCAGCATTCAACAAAGATTGCTGGAACAAAAGTAAAGTTTCTTCCTGCCTTGCTTTGGCCTGACGCAGATTGCTGATATTTATTCCTTTGTTAAACAAGGGCTGAACCAATGCTCCGATGGCATTGAACAACCAACTTCCAGGATTAGATACCAATCCTCCCGCATTGTTAGTCCATCCGGCTGTACCTGAAAGTGTAATACTTGGATAAAATGCGGCACGGGTGGTATTAGTGGCATAATATGCTTGCGCAAGATTCCATTCTGCCTGCCTTACATCAGGGCGGTTGGCAAGCAATTGTATGGGAAGACCTATCGAAAGCGTATCAGGAAACTGCTGTTCTTCCAAGGTACCACGTTCGATATTCATCGGAGAGACAGCCAATAGCGCAGACAAACTATTTTCGGTTTCCCGGATGCTTTTCAAAATAGATACAGCGGAAGATTCCAAGGCCAAACGACTTGCCTTTGCCTGAAGTACAGCCGCGTCATTGGCTTTACCGGCCCTTTTCAGGGCTTCAAGCACCTTCTCTGTTTCAGCCCAATTAGTTAAAGTACGTTGGCTGATGTCCCATTGACGGTCGAGCATTAACAAGGTATAATAACTGCCCGCAATGGTAGCTATAAGCCCGGTATGGACCGCCTGCTCATAAGCACGACTACTTTCAAGAGCCGCGCGGGATTCACGTTTTGCATTGGTTAGTTTCCCGAACAAATCTATCTCCCAGCTAGCTGAAGCGGAAAGATGGTATGTCTTTGCAACCGTCTGATCTGCCGCATGGCTTATACCGCCTTCAGGAGTCAATGATAAGGACGGAAGATAGGAAAGTTGGGCCTTCATCAACACAGCCTCGGCTGCTTCCACTTTGGTGCGAGCAATGCGCAAATCCGTATTTTGTCTTAACCCAATTGTAATCAGGTCTTGCAGGTAAGCATCGGTAAATAACCGGTTCCATGGAACAGATGCTATTGAAATGGTATCCGGCTTTTCCACATCCCGGTACAGACTGTCCACGATTACTTCCATTTCGGGCCGAGAGTACGGCTTGTAAATGGAACAGCCTGCCATCAGACAAACCGTTCCTGCACACAATATATAATAAGAGAATGATTTCATTTTATTTGTTTTTTTCAAGGTTTTCCAATTCCATTTGTATCGCCCAGTCCGCATCCTTCTTTGATGTCTGTACAGGCTTTATCTTCTCTTGCCAATATTGGAACACAATAAAGAGTACTGGGACGAAAAGCAACAATGCGATGGTTCCCATAAGCATACCTCCCACGACACTAGAGGCGAGCGAACGACACCCGTTGGCACCGACACCATGCGCCACCATCAGCGGAAGAAGCCCGAATATCATAGACAGTACCGTCATCAGGATGGGGCGCAAGCGGTCTTTGGCGGCAAAATAGGCGGCCTGTACCAGACTCATTCCTGCCTGGCGGCGCTTGACGGCATATTCGGTTTGAAGAATAGCCGTTTTGGCCAGTAAGCCGATAAGCATAATCAGTCCTGTTTGCATATAGATGTTATTTTCCAGTCCGAGCAGCTGCGCGAACAGGAAGCTACCCAGCAATCCGCACGGAACGGCAAGTATTACCGAGAACGGGATAAGGAAACTCTCGTACAGAGCACAGAGTATCAAATAGACCAGCACCAGACAAATGGCGAAGATAATCACTGCATTGTTCGTTGTCTGGCTTTCTTCACGCGAGATGCCTCCGAACTCATATCCATAGTTGTCCGGCAGTACCTGTTCGGCTGTTTCCTGGATAGCCTTCAGTGCGTCTCCCGAACTATATCCCTTGGCTGGTGTGCCACTGATTGAGATTGAATTATACAGGTTGAAGCGGGATACTTCCTGTGGACCGTATGTCTTGGTAAGACGGACAAACTGCGCCAATGGTGCCATCTCGTCACCGGTACGGACATAGATGTGATTCAGTGATTCGGACGTAACTCGAAACTCCGGGCTGGCCTGCATCTGCACCCTGTACAGCTTGGAGAATCGGTTGAAATTGGATACATAATTCCCGCCATAATAATCGGAAAGGGTCTGCAAAATTTCGCTGGAACTGATACCGGCCTGTTCGCATTTGGCGGCATCAATGTCTACCCAATATTGCGGATAATCAGTAGCGAACGAAGAATAGGCCGTTTCAATTTCCGGACGCTGGTTCAGTGCTTCTACGAAATTGTCTGCTACCTGCTTGAAATCTTTCAGATTACCTCCCAGTTTATCCTGCAAATAGAGTTCAAAACCACTACCCATACCATAGCCGGGAATCATGGGTGGGGTCATGGCAAACAAGGAGGCATCTGGTACATGCGGAGCAAATGCGTTGATGCTGTCAATGACAGCGCGTGCCGACCGGCTTTCTTCCTTCCGTTCATCCCAATGTTCAAGAGAAATAAAAAACATACCCATGGAAGGACCGGAACCACTGAACGAGTATCCCGTCACGCTGGCATTGTATGCTATTCCTGGAATTTTCTCCACCTGTCGGCTAACTTCTCCCATAACGCGTTTGTTTTCCATCAGGGATGTTCCCGGCTTGGCATCCATGCTGATCATCACAGAACCAGTATCCTCATCGGGTATCAGCCCCTTCTTGGTAGTCTGCATCAGCAGGACAAGCAGCAGAATTGTCACAGCCATTGTTCCCCACATGACCCATTTATGTTTCATGAATAACACTACTGAACGCATATAACGGGCGGAAAGCACATCGAACGTCGCATTGAAGGCCTTACGGAAACGGGCGGCAAAGTTGTCCTTGACACGACCTTGCTCATCCATATACGGACGAAGCATCAGGGCACAAAGTGCCGGCGAAAGGGTAAAAGCATTGACGGCTGAAATTCCTACCGCTACCGCCATGGTGATACCAAACTGCTTGTAAAATTCACCAGAAGTTCCTCCTATCATGGAAACCGGTATGAATACGGCCATAAATATCAGCGTCGAGGTGAGGATGGCCGATGATACTCCTTTCATCGCGTCGTTGGATGCCATGTACGAAGACCGATAGCCCATATCGAAACGGGCTTGAACTGCTTCAACCACAATAATCGCATCGTCCACCACCGTACCGATAGCCAGTACCAGAGCAAACAAGGTCAACAGATTGATGGAGAAGCCGGCCACAGCCATAAAAATGAATGTACCGATGATGGACACCAGAATGCTGACTGCCGGTATGAAGGTGGAACGAAGGTCCTGTAGAAATACATATACCACCAGTACCACCAGTAGGATGGCTTCGAGCAAAGTATGGAATACCACTTTCAGGGAGGCCTTGAGAAAATGATTCGTATCATTCAGAGTCACAAACTCCAAGCCTTCGGGCATATCTTTGCTGATTTCCTCCAGCACCTTATCAATTTCGTTGATGGTCTGCGATGCATTGGAGCCAGCCTTCTGATAAATCATGGCCATGGCAGCAGGCTTCCCGTTCATTTCTGTCGTATAATTGTAAGCCTCGTCACCCAATTCAATATCCGCCACTTCTTTCAGGCGGAGAACTTTACCACCGGGCAGTGAACGGATGACTAGTTCACCGAATTCTTCGGGTGTGGAATAACGACCACGATACTTCATCGTATATTGATAGGCATTGTCATAATTCTCGCCAAAGGCTCCGGTCGCCGCTTCAATATTCTGTTTTTCCAATACCGCCGTAATATCCGATGGAATGAGCTTGTATTGTGCCATCTTGTCGGGCTTCATCCAAATACGCATGCTGTAGTTAGAACCGAAAAGCATCATGTTGCCTACACCACCAATACGCTTGATGCGTGGCTCTACATTGATTTTCATGTAGTTGTTCAGAAACTGAAGATCGTATTTTCCGTTGGGGGAATAAAGGGCAAAGGTCTTCAGTTCGGCGTTCTGCTGCTTCATCGTCGTGACTCCAATTTTAGTCACCTCGGCAGGCAGAAGGCTCAAGGCGGTAGACACACGGTTCTGCACATTTACGGCTGCCATGTCTGGATTGCTGCCCTGCTTGAAGTAAATATTCAGGGAGGCATCGCCACTATTTGAGGCGGAAGAAGTGATATAGGTCATATCCTCCACGCCGTTAATAGACTCCTCCAACGGAATGATGACGGCCTTCTGAACGGTTTCCGCGTTGGCACCGGGATAACTGGTAAACACATTGATGGTAGGTGGTGCAATATCAGGATATTGCTCTACGGGAAGACTGAACAATGAAATTCCCCCCATCAACACAATCACGATGGAGATAACGATGGAAAGCACCGGACGATCTATGAAATATCTGAGGTTCATATGTTTAATTTTTCTGTTCCTTGTTCTTTATTTCTATCTGTATCCCATCACGCAGGAGACCCGTGCCTTCTGTCACAATCACATCGCCCACAGAAAGTCCCGAGCGGACAAGATATCTTTTCCCATCATGGAGTTTTTCAACAGTCAGTTCCACAGAAGTAACCGTAGCTTTGTTGGAGTGAGATTCCGTCGTCACTTTATAGGCCAATATTTTATCCTGCAATTCGGTGGTGGCTGTTTGTGGAATAACAATAACAGAGTTCTCCCTATGTGGCAGGATTACATTGCCAATACCTCCGCTTAATAACAGACGATCAGGATTCGGAAAAACACTGCGAACGGACACAGTACCAGTCTGTCGGTTGATGACACCGCTGATGCTCTCAATACGTCCCTGCTCGGAATACAGCGTTCCGTCATTCAGCACAAGAGAAAGCGGAGGCATCCGTTGGATAACCCCGTCCAAAGAACCGTATTGCCTAAGCAAAGAGCGCAAGCTATTCTCTGTCATGGAAAAATAGATGTACATTTCAGAATTGTCCGAAATAGTGGTCAGAGGGGTGGTCATGGACGAAGTTACTAATGTACCTTCACGATAAGGCAACGTACCAGCCACACCATCCGTCGGGCTTTTGATCTCGGTATACGACAACTCATTACGGGCATTCAGCTCCAGTGCTTTCATCTGTTCCAATGTGGCTTCCGCCATATCTAGTGTATTTTGGGCGGTAGTCAGATCGTACTCCGACACAACCTTCCCGGCATACAGCTGTTTCTTGCTTTCCCAGTCCAACCGGGCAGTCTTTACCTGAGCTTCCGCCGCACGCACATCCGCTTTCGCCTTTTGCCATGCAGCCTGATAAGGCACTTGATCAATTATGAACAGTTGCTGTCCTCTGCATACCCGCTGTCCCTCGGTAACACTTAGTTTGACAATCCTGCCGGATACCTGCGGATAAATGTCAATGTCCTGCCTTCCCTGTATGGAGGCTGAATAAGATTCTTTGATTTCAACCGAATCGGGTGCGACAGTCATCACTTCACAAGCCGTAAGCACTTCTGATGTTTTTCCGTCCTTACAAGAGGGCAGAAACATCACACATACAGCGGAAATAAAATACATCATCTTCCTGTTTACCGTTTTTCTCTTCATTGTATAGGATGTTTATAATTGTTGTTTTTCCTGCAAAGAAAAGATCGAATGCTCCGTCTTACAAGGTCAGGAAGCATGAAACGGTAAAAAGTGTTCTTGAAGCGAAAAAAAGGTCTTTTAAGCTGTATTTCAATACATTTTGTAAAGACTGAAATTTCAATCTGTCGCACTTCACTTCTTCAGTTCGTCATTCCACGCTATTATTTTACCGATTCGCACATTCCGATATTGCCCATAAAATCACTTCCAGCTATCTTTATCTGAAAATTAGTACACTATAAAGGATTGTATTATGAGAGTTACCATGATTTTTACTTTCATTTTCCTGTTGTCTGCGACCGGAACATTGGTAGCACAGGAGAAACGACCTACTGATGAGGAAAGATGGATAAAAGCTCGTGCAGAGCGTATGACTGAATGTATGGCCCGTAAATATGGGTTGAGTGACAAACAAAAAGAAGAATTGCAAAAGATCCATGAGATTTGGTTGCTCGAGTGCGGTGATTGCCCTCATTACTGTCATGAAGCCTATCGTAATAGGCGCAGATATGGCAGAGGATGGCATCGACGCGGAGGTAGTTGCGGTTATTACGACAAGCGCCCTCTTATTGGCGGTTGCTGCAATGAAGACTATACTGAAGATGAGGAAAAATACCAAGAGGCTTATAAGGAATACGAAAAGGTACTGAAACGTATTCTGAACAAAGAACAATACAAAAAATATCAGGAAACCGGCGCAGATTAACAGTATCGACTAAATCAAGACAAAGCAAACGGTTATTCACCTTTGTTTTTATCCTAGTTTTTCCCGAAGCGGTACTTGAAAGTCAAAGTCCGCTTCGGGAAAACATGTTTATCTATCCAACCATTCTTTCAGTGCTGTAGCCCGCTCACGACTCACCACCACTTCCGTATCCGGATATTTTTTCAAATGTACCTTCAGCCGTGAATTAAACCAATTGTTTATGCTCAAGATACTGTCTATGCGGACAATATACTGGCGGTTGACACGGAAAAATTCATCGGGGTTAAGTTGTTTTTCTAATTCATCGAGTGAATACGAGATTTTTTCATTCGTCCCGTTTTTCATATATAGACATACATTTCGCCCGTCCAATGCCACATGGCTAATGTCTTTCACTGAAACAGAAATGTAACCGTCCCGATAAGGCAGCAAGAAACGCTCTCGATAACGGTAATTGTTTTTACGCATATGTTCCAGCAACAGCCGTATGTCGTCACTTCCTCTTTGTGAAGTGCTGCTGTAACGATTCACTTTCTGAATAGCAACAGCCAGTTCATCTGCGTTTATAGGTTTCAGTAGATAATCGAAGCTATTGAATTTAAAGGCCTTTATGGCATATTCATCATAGGCGGTTATAAAGATGACCGGAGAGGATACGGACGATTGCCGCAGTGCGTCAAAACTCAATCCGTCTGTCAAACGGATATCTGCCAATATTAAATCAGGTGCAGGATTCATCTGCAACCACTCTACTGTCTCTGCAATACTTGCCAGAGGTCCGGCTACATGATGCGTTGCGTCTATTTCCTCAAGCAATCGTTTCAAACGATTGAAATTTCTCTTTTCGTCTTCAAGAATTAATATGTACATGGTTCTTTATGTATTACAGGTAACTTAACTTGATACAGCTCTTTACTTTTCACTATAAGGGGTTTTTTCTGACAAAGCTGAAAATAACGTCCGGTAATGTTCCGGTGTCCGATACCGGTTGAAACCAGTTCTGATACCACGGGACGCAACTCGTTTTCAACCACCATCCAATCTTCTTCCCTATAAATACGTATAACCAAAGGATGGGAAGCTGAAAACTGATTGTGCTTGATGGCATTCCCCACCAACAGCTGTAAACAAATGGGAGGAATACATCCGTCATTATCCTTTAACAGTTTGTTGTCCACATTAATCCTCACAGCATTTTCGTAACGTATATCAATCAGATACATATATGAATAAAGAAAGGTTATTTCTTCCTGTATGCTCACGATATCCCGCTTCAGATTCTGGATGACATAACAGTAGACTTTGGATAAGTGTTCCAGGAACTTGTCAGCCAATGTACGATCTTCCATGATCAATTCCGAAAGGATACTGAAGTTATTAAACATAAAATGCGGATCAATCTGCGATTTAAGAACTTCGAGCTGCATCTGAGTGGCATACTCTTTTTCTTTCAATAACTTTATTTCCAACTCTTTTTTCTGATTTTCAACATGAACATACGACTCCAGATAATGGGCGTTGGTATAAAGATAAGATACAAAAGTGGCTATGACACTGAAAATATAAAGTCCCTGTGAGAGAAAAGAACTTTCATCGTCAAACAACCTTATACAGATTAATGAAAAGCACCAGACTGTCAAGTTGTTGAATATTAGCAACAAGAAAGAATTAACCAACAAACCTTTATAGGTATTGTGGGTAAAAGAGACCCGACGGAATGACCAGTTACTGTAAAAGACAGACCATTCAACCAACACGAAACTTGATACGATTGTAAACAACATATCTATGACGTAATCTTTTATGGTTGCTTTTCCACTCAGCAGCCACACAGCATACTCCTTATCAATCAATGCTGATAAGAAATAGGTGAGAATAAACACAACTCCAACCAATAGCAATCGGTTCCGCAGATGATCAAACTTTGTTCTATCCATTAGTTTTTTCTACAAAAACAATCGTTTTTTTGTAATCGGTTGATAGATAAGACTTAAAGAGTAGAAAGTTCGGTAGCCGGTAGCGATTTGGTAGCTGTGCGGGTTTCGCTGCATTGCTTCGCTTTGCTCTTGGAACTGATGCAAATATACTAATTTTGACCGAAAAAGGGAAGTGTTTCGGGGGATTTTTTATTTTTTCGGGATTACCAGATTACAGGAAAAGCATAAAACCGGAGGCGGTGCAAGAAACGGGGTTGCACTTGTGTTTTTACTGGAAGTGTAAAGTATTGATTTTCAGAGTGCATTTGACTGGTGCAAGGTGCAGCTATATTTATATATATAGCTGCACCTTGCACCACCTCTGTATGGTTTGCATCCTGTGTAGATTATCCTGTCTTCTGATACTCGAAACCGAAGGCTGGTTACCGCCAGTTAAGGTGCTGCCGGTGTTCCCTTCCTGTAAGAGTATGGGGATGTAAAAGCACGGGGCTTGCTGCTACTGAAGGGAAACAAGAGGATGTGCCCAACCTATGGAGACTGTACGGTTGGATATAATGGCTGCCATAACCTTTTGAGGTGGCAGATATGGAAAAGGGACTTGTGGATCATGCGGCTGTCTTTTACTGCAAGGATGTGAAAAATAAATGCTTGTGAAGGGAATTATCCCTGAAATCACTATCTTCGCAAGTGAAAACCAAAGGATATAAAAGTATGTTTACCAACAGGGATGAAGTATTGGAAAAGGCTTTGCGGATATTCGCAAAGATGAATTACGAGAAGGCAAGCCAGATGGAGATAGCCAGAACCTGCGGACTGTCGAAAGCGGGACTGACCTATTATTTCCCGTTCAAGCAGGACTTGTTCACGGCTGTGGCGGACAGGTACGTGTTCGATACCCAACACTCGAAAAACAAGTTCAACTTCACGGCAGGCTCATTGTCAGAATTTATCGACCGGTATGTAGCCGGAGTGGAGAACACGATGCAGCGGCTCGTGCGCCTGCTGGACGACGGGAACAATCCCAACGGGTGCAGCTTCAACTTCTACTATTACCACCTGCTGATGCAGGTAAGGCTGTACTATCCCAACGTGGAGAAAAAGATAGCCGCCATATTCGAGCAGAACTTACAGCTTTGGAAATCCGCCATCGAGAAGGCGAAGGAAAGCGGGGAAATCAGGCGGGATGTGGATGTGGATGAAGCGGCTTCGATGTTCTGGCAGATATTCTTCGGAACCTCCTTTGAAAAGTCCTTTTTTCAAGGGCTGGACACCAAGAAGCTGGCACGGAGCCTGCACTTCCTCTATTCGCTGTTGAAAGCCTGAAATACAGGCGGCAGGCTGCATAGGACAGCAATAAATCTCTATTAGAGGGACTTTAACAAAATAAAACCAACCACTCTGTTGGTTTTTCTGTTTCTTTGTTTATATTTGCGGCTATATGATATTATTTTCAGCCACATGGACAATGTTCAGAAACAGAGAGGAAGCATCGTTCTGTACAAGGAAGAAAGAAACGGTGCGGACTACATACGGATAGAGTATGTAAACAGTCAGGCTGTCGCCCTGCTGCTCGCCCAAGATACGGACGTGGAAAAGGCAGGCAACAGTTCTGCCTACATGCCTGCCACCGCTTTTAAGCTGCCGGATTTCTACGACCGCTATTCGCCCCACGCCTATATTGATTACAGCCGGGTTTACGTGCGGCATCCAAAACCCAAAAGGGAATACACACTGCCGAAAGGCTACCTCGAACTGCTGGAACAGAAGCGGTACAGCCTTTCCACCATAAAAGCCTATAAAATCTATTTCAGCGACTTCATGGAATACCACAAGGGGCAAGACCTTGACCTGCTGACGGTCGAGGACATAAACAGCTATATGCTCCACATGGTTAAGGAAAAGCACATATCCGCCACCCAGCAGAATATGCGTATCAACGCTATCAAGTTCTATTACGAAAAAGTCCGGAAAGGCAAGCGGCAATATTATGGCGGGATAGCCCGTGCAAAAGAGTACAAGGCATTACCCGAAGTATTAAGCCGGGAAGAAATGAAAAGCATCTTCGCACAGTTATCCAATCGGAAACACAGGTGCATGATTTCTCTCATTTACTCTGCCGGGCTACGCCGAAGCGAACTTCTGAACCTGACACCCCAAGACATCATCAGCGAACGGATGCTAATCAGGATTGCCGGGAAAGGCAAGAAGTGCAGGTATTCCCTACTGTCGGAAAAGCTGCTCAACGAACTAAGGGATTACTACCGGGAATACAGACCACAAAAATGGCTTTTTGAGGGCGAACAGGCAGGCGAACAATACTCACCCAGCGCATTGGTTAAGATATTGAAAGAAGCGGCAAGGAAAGCCGGAATAAAGCATCGGGTACACCTGCACATGCTCCGCCACACGTTCGCCACCCACCTGCTGGAACAAGGGACAGACCTAAGAACCATACAGGAACTTATGGGACATACCGATATAAAAACAACGGCAATTTATCTGCACGTATCGAACGCCTATAAAGCAAAAATCCCCAATCCGCTGGATTGTTTGGATGATGATTAGACAATGATTTAATAGTGAATAGGAACTGCACCATAAGGTGCGTTTATCGAAAAATTAATGGTAATTCTGACAAAGTATGAATATAGACGATATTAAAAATATAGACGACTTTCAAGTTTACTGTTGTACGAATAACGAACAACGGTATATCTATTCTGATATGGTGGAGAATGCAACACCGATTGCAGATTGTATAGACTTATTTATCGTTTCAGGCACACGTAGTATGGATAATATCAGCCTATGCACTAAATTGCGTTTTTTATCTATCAATAACTACAAGATAGGTAAAAAAGAACTTAGCAATTTGTTGGATTATAAAGAAAATCTTTCCACGATTACACATTTATATTTGTGGAACACGAAGTTGAATGATTTATCTTTATTGCAACTGTTTCCTAATCTGACGCATCTAATGGTTGCATATATCAGAAAAGAAGATTTTTCATTTGACGGTATTGGTTACACTCCCAAACTACATACACTTTGTATATTGAGTGCAAACAAGATAGCCAATATGGATTTTATACCCAATGATTTGAAGAAACAAATTAAAAATCTATCAATGGTATATACTTCAAGATTACACAGCTTAAAAGGTATTGACGGCTTTATGAACTTGGAAAAGCTATACTTGTCTGCATCAACAACAGAGAGTAAGAAAACAGTAAACTTGACTACTTTGTCCGGATTAGAAACTTTGAGAAAGCTAAAAAATATTGAGCTTAAATATTATAAGTTAGATTTGGAAGATGCCAAGAAAAGACTTTCTTCAAATCCTGCTTTAAGGCTTTTCAAAGTGAATAATATCAATATACCATTAACGAAGCGTGATAACGCCTAACGGCGTTCCCCGCTTAGCCATTAGCGAAAACATATCAAAATGAAACGAATAGAATTATTTTGGAACATATTATACTATTGTACTTATACACTTTTGTATAGGTGCTTTCGTGCAATTGATCCGTTCCGTTTGATTGACAACAAACACACACGGAAGTTTTATAAGAAAGATAGTATCTTTTGGCAATCACTGGATTTTATGAGGCGAACAGAAGAAAGAGAAAAGGATTTTTCTCCTTTTATTCTTATGGAATCCATTGGAGGAACTTGCATTTTCATGATATTACTAATCTTTACT
>UMGF01047121.1_pt1 | contig 14360 bp, 9 predicted proteins | sample 1965181 | NCBI WGS metagenome assembly UMGF01 (sample SAMEA4836063, study PRJEB28245) | human gut metagenome | biome: gut microbiome; material: fecal sample | place: Denmark | collected 2008 | reverse complement strand
AAGCCTATCGAAAAAGCAATGAATTTGTTACTGGACTATTTCAATGCTGATTGGGGCTATGTTGCCATCTTTGAAGAAGACGGTTTTTCGGCCAATTTCACGTGTGAAGTAATGAGTTCGTGGGTAAAGATCCCTAAGGATGATCGGAATAAGTTGACATGCGATACAATCCCGTGGATTATTGACACTGTTAAAGCCGGACACGATATCGTGCTGGGAGATATCGCCGGCTTACCTGCCGAAGCGGATATCGACAAAATCCTGTTGACTAAACAACAGCTGAAGTCCATGCTGATCGTCCCGCTTACCTTCCATAATAAAGTACAGGGGTTCATCGGTTTCGATTCGATCCGGACGAGCCGTTTCTGGACTGCTTCGGAAGTGGAAGACATGCATATCATTGCTGGTATTTTCTCCATAATAATCGAACGCTGGCAAACCAATTACAACCTGGAGGAATCGAGAAAACGTATCTCCAAGCTGAGTACAAAGTTTCAGCAGTTTTTCAATAATCTGCCGATCGGGGTGGAATTATATGATGCAGAAGGTTATCTGATCGATATAAACGATGCCGACACTAGAATCTTTGGCAGTTCCCGGGAATACTTATTGGGAGTCAACCTGTTCAAGAATCCGGCTGTCCCAGAGAGAATCCTTAATCAGATCAAGAAGAAGAAGGCATTCAGTTTTCCACTTGCATACGATTTCAATTGTATCCGGGATGCCCGTTACTATAATTCCAGCATTTCTGATGAAACCAAATATCTGATGGTGAAAGGAATTGGGTTGAACGACCGGGAGTTCGGTCATATCGGCTATTTGCTGATTATCTCCGACGAGACAGAAAAACGGGTCAAAGAGGAGCAGACGCAAAACAATTTGGCGATCCTAAAAGCAGTTCTCTTGTCCGGTCATTCCCTTATTGTCGAATATGATATCGGAAAGAAAGAATTGTTTGTCAATCCACTCCTGAACGAAACACCGGAAGATAACAAGCTCTTCAACTACTTGAGAAGTAATAAGTACATGACGATTGGAGGTGTACAGCAGATTGTTCGTTCGGCCGATAATGTCAACCTGCTTTTCCAGGTGATAGAAGGGAAGCAGGATCATTGCAGCTTCGAATGTCGTACCGCTATTGAAAACGAAACGATCTGGATCCGCATCAATGCGCAGGCTTATAAGACGAAAGGAAGCAAGCGGCAGAACAAAATGATCTGCCATATTACTAACATCACGGAAGAAAAACTGTTGGAAGAGAAACTGCACCATGCGGAATATGAAACCCGGCAGTCGGAACTGGAGATACAGAAGGTGCGTGAGGCGGACAAACTGAAATCAGCCTTCCTTGCCAATATGAGCCATGAGATTCGGACGCCGCTCAACGCCATAATCGGATTTTCCAATATCCTTGCCGAGACTGACGATAAAGAAGAAAAAGAAGAGTTTGTCAAAATAATCAATAAGAATAGCGATTTGCTCCTTCGTTTGATTACTGATATACTTGATTTTTCCAAAATAGAATCGGGCGTTTTGGATTACTCGCTTTCCGATACCAGCCTGAAAGATATCTTCCATGAACAGTTTCAGGTACATGCGATGAAAATGCCTGAAAAGGTTTCTTTGATCTGTGACTTCGATGCTCTGCCGGACATCTTCGTTCATACCGATCCGAAACGAGTCACGCAGGTGCTTTCGAATTTGATCTCGAACGCGGTCAAATTTACAGAGGTGGGAAGCATCAGGTTTTCCTACCGTATCGTAGAAAAATATGTATTGGTGGAAGTAATCGATACAGGTATCGGAATATCACCCCAGCACCAACAGGCAATCTTCGACCGTTTCGTGAAAGTCAACTCGTTTAAGCAAGGAACCGGTTTGGGCTTGACAATCTGCAAAACCATCATCGAAGCTCTCAATGGGACAATCGGTGTCGATTCGAGGCCGGGAGAAGGTGCGCGGTTCTGGTTTACGCTCCCTTACAACGGATAGCTTCCTGCGTTTCTCGTAGGACGGAAAGGAGGTGCAACCCTAATCCGGCATGGAAAGCAGGGTTCAACCCTTTCGCTTCGCCGAAAAAGAGCATGGCCAGGGTAATATTGCAAACCGGTTCCAGGTTGTAACTATGAATGCGGACACCTGTTTCCCACCTATGAAAATTTATTTCCCCGCAAGAGAAAATAAATTTTCATAGGTGGGAAACAGTATTTTCATAGGTATGTAACTTTTATTCCTCCCAACGAAAGCATTCCGTTGTTGCAGATCAATATCGGAAACTGCCGCCTCCGAGGAACTCACGCAAAAGGGAAGTGCCCGGAAGCCCGACATCGGGGATGTAATTAAAGTAACGGAGGAAACGGAGCAAACGGTACGCCTCGGCATTCTCCGGATCGCATTCGCGCACTTCGCCCAAGATCGGTTCGGCTTCCTTGCGCAGGGCGGCCAGTTCATACAACATGGCGCTGTTGAACATCGCATCCGCATTCTCCTGATACGGGAATATCCATTTGTCCTCACCTCGGCGTACGCTGGGCCAGCGTGCGATCGTGTCACGGGCGGAATATCCGCGGAACCGGTAATCGCGGATGATGCGGCGTAAGAGACGGTTGTCCGTTGTCGGAATCCAGTTATGGTTGTCCAACGAGATGGAAGTCAGCACGGATACATAGATCCGGTATTTATAGCAGTCTTCGATCATGGAAGTCAGTTCGGGGTTCAGGGCGTGAATGCCTTCTATCACCAGGACGGAGTTTTTCTGCATCTTCAGTTTCTTTCCTTTGAAAACGCGGCGACCTGTCTCGAAATTAAAGCTCGGCACTTCGATCTCTTCACCTGAAAGGAGTTTCTGCAATTCGCTGTTGAAATAAGGCAGGTCGAGCGCATACAACGATTCGAAGTCATATTCGCCGGATTCGTCCTTCGGCGTATCTTCACGGTTCAGGAAATAATCGTCCAATGAAAGTCCGACCGGATGGATCAGGTTTGTAATCAACTGAACCTGCAACCGTTTGCAGAAAGTCGTTTTCCCCGAAGAAGACGGTCCGGAAATCAACACGATGCGGACGCCGTTATCGTAGCGGGCGGCAATCTCCTCTGCGATCTTGGCTACCTGCTTTTCCTGCATGGCTTCGGAGACCATGACGACCTCGGATGTCATGCCTTTCTCTATCGCCCGGTTCAGGTCGCCGACGTTGTCCAATCCGACCGTGCGTTGCAGGGTCAGATGCTCCTTATAAACCTGAAACATTTTATCTTGGCGGATGACCGGTTCCAATTCCGTCGGATTCGTCCTTTGAGGCACACGCAACAACACGCCGTCGAAATAGGGAACCAGGTCAAAAACCTGGATGTAGCCGGTGGAAGGAGTCAGGCAGCCATAGAAATAATTGATGTAGCCATCCAATTCGTAATAAGACGTATAAGGCATACCGGCGCTTTCGATCAGACGGGCCTTGTCGTTCATGCCCCTTTCACGGAACAAGACTGCTGCATCGACCGTGCGGACCGTTTTCAAATGGAAAGGAAGGTCTGCGTCGATGATTTCACGCATCCGTTTCTTGATCTTGCCGATCGTCTCCTCGTCTATGTCTTTACCGTTGTGAATAACGCAATAATAGCCTTTCGAGATGGGATGCTCCAGGTTCAGAGTCGCTGAAGGGAGCACGTCGTTCACTGCTTTCGAGAAAATATGACAGAGGGAACGGACATATGTCCGCATTCCCGAAAGTTGCGTATAGTCGACATATTCAACATCTTTCGGATGCCAACAACGGAAGGTAAGCCCCTCTGTTTTATTATTTACCTGTGCATTCATCGGTCGTAACCGGAGGGGAGCACCAACCAGTGAATAGATGTCCAACAGCGAAGAACCAATGGGAACTTCTTTGTAAGTATTGTTATTTTTGCAATAAATTGTAATAGTTTCAGACATGGTATCTCAGTTATTATTTATACTTTTGTCCCCTAAAGTTAGGAATATTAATCGGATATACATCCACTTAAACGTATTTTAAATGGACTATTCATTTTTTGATTTTCTACGCCTTATAGGTTCCTTGGGTTTGTTCCTGTACGGTATGAAGATCATGAGCGAAGGTCTGCAGAAATTTGCGGGGGACAGTTTGCGCAGGATTCTGACGGCCATGACGACCAACAGGGTTACCGGAGTTCTTACCGGAGTTTTAATTACCGCCCTGATCCAATCATCATCCGCCACTACAGTCATGGTGGTCAGTTTCGTAAACGCTGGTCTGCTCACTCTTACCCAATCCATCGGTGTCATAATGGGAGCCAATATCGGTACGACCGTTACCGCGTGGTTGATCTCGGCTCTCGGATTCAAAGTCGACATCGCGGCTTTCTCCCTTCCTCTACTCGCATTCGGCATTCCACTCCTCTTTTCCGGCAAAAGCTCACGTAAGTCGGTCGGGGAGTTCATTTTCGGTTTCTCTTTCCTTTTTATGGGGCTTCAGGCCCTGAAAGCCAATGCTCCGGATCTCGGAGCCAATCCGGAGATGCTTGCCTTCGTGCAGAATTATGCCGATATGGGATTTTTCTCTATCATCCTGTTCTTGTTTATCGGGGCTATCCTGACCATGATCGTGCAGGCTTCAGCTGCAACGATGGCCATTACGTTGATTATGTGTGCCAACGGCTGGATCGACTACCAATTGGGTGTGGCACTCGTATTGGGTGAAAATATAGGAACAACGATTACGGCCAACCTGGCGGCTTTGACCGGTAATACGCAAGCCAGACGGGCGGCTTTGGCACATCTTGCCTTTAATATATTCGGTGTGATCTGGGTGTTGATTTTGTTCTATCCGTTCACCAATGCCGTTTCTTGGTTCGTCACGAATGTAATGCGCATTTCCGATCCCTCGGTAGCAGTATCCTTCAAACTGGCCGCTTTCCATACGGCTTTCAATATCAGTAATACATTTGTTATGATCTGGTTTGTCGGGTTGATAGAGAAGACGGTTTGCTTCCTTATCAAAGGAAAGAAAGATGAGGATGAGGAATATCGTTTACGTTATATTACGGGGGGGATGCTGTCGACTGCCGAACTTTCGATCTTGCAAGCACGTAAGGAGATCACGCTGTTTGCCGAGCGTACGGGCCGTATGCTGGATATGGTGAAAGCTCTGTTCTATGAGAAGAACGAGGATGCTTTCCTGAAAACATATAGCCGTGTCGAGAAATACGAAAGTATCAGCGACCGGATGGAGATCGAGATTGCCAATTATTTGACTTGCGTGGCTGAAGGCCGCTTGAGTTCGGAAGGGAAGGAAGAAATCCGTATCATGCTGCGTGCCGTATCGGAGATCGAAAGTATAGCAGATTCCTGCAATAATATGGCGCGAAGCATCAAACGCCGCAACGAGTTTAAATCGATATTCACAGACGAGCAGAACCATAATGTGGACCAGATGTTGGCACTTACGGAGAAGGCTTTGCATCGCATGATCGAGATACTGAAGAAATCGGAACTTGTACGCGACGATGTCAACCCATCTTACAATATCGAAAATGAAATAAACAATTATCGCAATCAGTTGAAGATCCATAATGTGGAAGACATCAACAACAAGAAATACCAGTACCAGGACGGTGTCTACTACATGGACATCATCGGTGAGGCCGAAAAGTTAGGCGATTATGTACTGAATGTAGTACAGGCGGTTATTGAGAAGAAGATTTAATAGTAAGGAGTGTCGAAACAAAATCCTGCTTGCAAGAGATATAATTTAGGCACGGATTACACGGAAAGAAAATAAATTTATCCGTGTAAATCCGTGAAATCCGTGCCTAAAAGATCATGATAAAGGAATTTTGATATCTCCATGAATCAAAGTGTTACTCCGGATTTGAAGATTGCAATCTCTCTGTAATCATTCTTTTCATTGTTTGTCGGGTTACCACTTGCGATACCAATGATGAACCGTATAAAGCGTTCACGAAGTTCCTCCATGCTTTCGCCCTCTAAAAGAGAACCGGCATTGAAGTCAATCCAGTTTGGCTTGCGGGCATTTAGATTACTGTTGGTCGAAACTTTGACTGTTGGAACAAACGTTCCGAACGGAGTCCCTCTTCCGGTTGTAAACAAAACCAGATGACAGCCGGAGGAAGCAAGAGCCGTACTGGCCACGAGATCGTTTCCGGGGGCACTCAATAAATTCAGTCCCTTTGTCTTTAGCCGTTCACCATAAAGCATAACATCCCGAACAGCTGAAGTTCCGGCTTTTTGCGTACAGCCTAGCGATTTTTCTTCCAGGGTGGAAATACCTCCCGCCTTATTGCCGGGAGAAGGGTTTTCGTAAATCGGCTGTTTGTTCTCTATGAAATAGGATTTAAAGTCATTTATCAGATGAACAGTCTTTTCAAAGACAGCCTTCGATTCGCTCCGGTTCATCAGGATCGTCTCGGCGCCGAACATCTCCGGGACTTCCGTCAGGACAGTTGTTCCTCCCTGTGCTACCAGAAAGTCGGAAAAGACACCCAACAGCGGATTGGCCGTAATACCGGAGAATCCATCCGATCCTCCGCATTTCAATCCTACGCGCAACTCACTTAAAGGAATATCCGTCCGTTTATCCTGTGAAGCGATCGCATAGAGTTTACGCAACAGTTCCATTCCCGTTTCCAGTTCATCATCCACTTTTTGCGTTTCCATAAAGCGGATGCGTTCGGTATCGTAATTGCCAAGCATTTCTCGGAAAGCACCGACTTGGTTGTTTTCGCAGCCTAACCCGACAACGAGAACTGCACCGGCATTCGGATGCAGAACCATGTCCCGTAAAATCTTCCGGGTATTCTCATGGTCGTCTCCCAGTTGGGAACAGCCGTAATTATGAGGGAATGCGACGATCGCATCGACTCCGGTGCCTTGTGTCTCCTGTCGTAACCGATCTGCCAACCGGTGCGTGATGCCGTTGACGCAACCGACAGTCGGAATCACCCATATCTCGTTCCGGATTCCCACTTCTCCATTTTTGCGGCGATATCCTTTAAAAGAAAGTGACTTTCCGGATGGCTGTTCCGGAATAGGTTGCGGATTGAATTCATATTCCCGTAACCCTTCCAGGTTGGTCTTGATATTTTTTTCATTCACCCAGCTTCCGGTAGTTATCACTTCACGTGCATGTCCGATGGGAGCACCATATTTGATGATATGGTCTCCTTCTTTAAAATCCTGTAAGGCTACTTTGTGCCCTGCAGGGATATCCTGCAGGACAACGATTGTTCTGCCGTTGATATCCAAAGATGCGCCGGTCTGTAAATTCTTTACGGCGACCACGACGTTGTCTGCCGGATTTATTTGTATATAAGTCCGCATCAGCAAATTTCTTTAACGACATTAAGCATTCCTTTTTCTTCAATGGCATCCAGGAAACCTTTTACCATATTGGTCAATCCCGGAATGCGGTTCAGGTCTTCTCCCCAAATGGAAGTTGCCGCTAATACGCCTTCGGCGACCTGCCTGGTCGAGCCGGTAGCCCAAAGATTCTGCAACAGTTGAAGAATTTCGGCGGAATCATTCGGTTCGGATTTTGTTCCATCGGCACGGACGTATCCCTTATAATAGGTAATAATGGCAGCCAGACCTAACACCAGTCCTTTGGGTAACTCGCCTTTCCGTTCCAGATAGACTTTCAAGCCTGGCAGGTCGCGTGTTTCATATTTAGGAAATGAGTTCAACATGATGGATACGACCGAATGGTCGACGAACGGGTTGTTAAAACGTTCCATGACGTCATTGCCGAACTTCACCAGTTCTTCTTTCGGCAGATTCAGCGTTTCCAACAATTCCTCGAACATTACCTTGTGGATATATTTCTCCAGCACCTCGTGCTGGCAGGCATCCCGCACGATATTCACTCCGGAAAGCCAAGAGACAGGTGCTAAAACTGTATGAGGGCCGTTCAAAAGGGTTACCTTCCGCTGGTGGTAAGGTTCCTCGCTCGGAACAAACAGCACATTCAAGCCTGCTTTGTCTGCCGGGAACTCTTTGGCGACCGATTCGGGTGCTTCGATTACCCATAAATGGAATATTTCCGCCTGTACGACTAGATTGTCGTTATATTGCAGTTCCTCTTTAATTGAATCGATCTCTTTACGTGGAAATCCTGGGACAATACGGTCGACCAGTGTCGCATATACACCGCAGCATTCCGTAAACCAGGTTTTGAAATCTTCTCCTAATTGCCATAAATCGATGTACTGGTAAATGGTTTCTTTCAGTTTATGCCCGTTCAGGAAGATCAACTCGCACGGAAAGATAATCAAACCTTTGTCTTTTTCTCCGTTAAATGTCTTGTAGCGGTGATAAAGCAATTGCGTCAGCTTGCCCGGATAGGAAGAGGCAGGCGCGTCCTCCAACTTGCAAGCCGGATCGAATGTTATTCCTGCTTCCGTCGTATTTGAAATGACGAAACGTATCTCCGGCTGTTCTGCCAGTTTCATAAAAGCGGAAAAGTCCGCATAAGGATTCAATGCGCGGCTTATCACATCGATCCGGGTAAGGCTGTTGACTTTTTCACCTTTGTCCAACCCTTGAAGATTGACATGATACAAGCAATCCTGTGCGTTCAACATGTCGACCATTCCCCGGTCGATGGGCTGGACCACCACGACACTGCTGTTAAAATTTACATTCTCGTTCATTTTCTGGATAATCCAATCCACGAATGCCCGGAGGAAATTGCCTTCTCCGAACTGGATGACCCGTTCCGGATGCAGCATTTTACCGGCAGTTTTTTCATTCAACTCTTTCATTTTACTATTTATTTAAAATCTGTTCATTAATGGCAATCAGAGCCGATTATATAAATTCGGGGCCTAATTTAAAAGAAATATCGGATTTATTTAGTATGTTTGCATAAAACTTATCCATAACTGGCAAGAACAGTCTTTTTATACCATGAAACATTTTCTTATTAATGCATTTATTTTATTATCAATTTCAATTATGACGACATCCTGTTCACCAAAGGTCGAAATGATTCCAGCAGAGTTAGCTTATCAGGCTGAAGCGACTACCGGAGAAGGTTCTATCTGGCACCCCGAACGTCACACCTTATTCTGGGTGGATATTGAAGGGCAAACATTATACGAATATCATCCCGATACAAAAGAATGCAGTTCCTGGAAATTCGACCGTATGGTATCGACCGTGGTTCCTGAAACGGACAGTACGGTCATCATAGCCTTGCAAGACGAAATTGTACGGGTAAACCTGCATGACGGCCATACCACTTCCATTGCTCCGATACCTGACGAAAACGGTAAAGTGCGCTGCAATGACGGTAAATGCGATCCGGCCGGACATTTATGGGTCGGAACGATGGGGTTCGGTGCGCCTAAAGGTGCCGGAACTTTGTACACTGTTTCGCCTGCCGGAACCGTCACTACGAAATTGAAAAAGGTCACGATCTCAAACGGGATCGTCTGGTCGTCCAACAAGAAATTCATGTATTACAACGATACACCTACCGGCAAAATAGCCCGTTATCGCTACGATGCCGACAACGGGGATATCCTGTTCGACGGTATAGCCGTTACGCGTTTATTGCTACAATCCCTACACGGGAGAATTGCTGGCAAAAGTAGAGGTCCCGGCGCCGAATGTCGCTTCCTGCGCTTTCGGTGGTAAGAAAATGGATACGCTTTACATCACGACAGCCCGTGCTGGCTTGTCCGAAGAGCAGCTCCGGGAATACCCGTTAAGCGGCAGTGTGTTTTGCTGTAAACCGGGGGTTAAAGGAATAAGGGCCAACTGTTTCGGAGAATAAATCTCCCGAATATTATTTATCACAAATGTAAACAGCTTCTTAAAATTTATTGTTTACTTTGTAAAACATAGGAAAAGAAAATATGACTAAGAATAAATCTGAAAAGAAAAGTAATAAACCGGGGAAGAAGAAAAGCAGCTCCAAAGGCGAAAACAAACGGATGAAGAAAGAGGCTATGATCAATGCCATCATCAACGTTTTCAAGTCTTCTCCCAAAGAACCTTTTAACTATCGGCAAATCAGCGGTATGATAGGAGTTACCAATCAAGTGCAGAAGTTGCAGGTAGTGGATATCCTGTATGATCTTTCTTCCGACAACTTCATTTCTGAAATAGACAGGGGACGCTACCGTTACAATGATTGGGGAACGACTGCTGTCGGAACCTTTATGCGTCGTCAGAATGGTAAGAACTCTTTTATCCCCGAAGATGGCGGGACACCGATTTTTGTGGCAGAGCGAAATTCCGCACATGCGCTTAACGGTGATAAGGTGAAAATACAACTTCATGCCAAGAGGAAAGGGGCTGACCCGGAAGGCGAGGTTATCGAGATACTGGAAAGCCAGCGACGCTTGATCACTGGTAAACTACAGGTGACCAAAGGTTTTGCTTTCCTTATTACGGAAGACAAGACGCTTGCAAACGACATCTTTATTCCGAAAGACAAACTGAAAGGCGGCAAGACCGGCGACAAAGCGATCGTCCGTATCACCGAATGGCCGGAAGAGGCCAAGAACCCGTTGGGTGAGGTGGTCGATATCCTGGGGACTGCCGGTGACAACAATGCGGAGATGAATGCTATCTTAGCTGAGTTCGACCTGCCATATAAATATCCGGCTAACGTTGAAAAGGCAGCAGAAAAGATATCGGATGCAATCCCGGAAGAGGAAATTGCCAAGCGTGAGGATTTCCGTGGCGTCACGACTTTCACGATCGACCCGAAAGACGCTAAGGATTTCGATGATGCCCTTTCCGCCCGTAAGCTGGATAATGGCAATTGGGAAGTTGGCGTTCATATCGCCGACGTGACCTACTACGTTAAACCGGAAAGCCTGATAGACCGGGAAGCTTTCAGCCGTGCGACATCTGTTTATCTCGTGGACCGTACCATCCCGATGTTGCCGGAACGCTTGTGCAACCAGATCTGTTCGCTCCGCCCGAATGAAGAGAAACTTTGTTTTTCCGTGATTTTCGAGCTGAATAAGAATGCCGAAATCCAACAGTCTCATATCACCCGTACCGTTATCAAGAGTGACCGCCGCTTCACTTACGAAGAGGCTCAGGCTGTCATCGAAACCGGGGAGGGTGAATATAAAGAAGAAATCCTGGCACTTAACGGCCTGGCACAAAAATTGCGCGACCGCCGCTTCAAGGATGGGGCAATCGCTTTCGACCGTTATGAAGTCAAATTCGATATAGATGAGAACGGTAAGCCGTTGGGAACTTACATTAAAGAATCGAAGGAAGCCAATAAACTGATCGAAGAATTCATGTTATTGGCAAACCGTACGGTAGCCGAGTTTATTGGAAAGAGTAAGAATAAGACAAAGAAAACGTTTGTCTATCGTATCCATGAACAGCCGGACCCTGAGAAACTAAGAGATTTTTCCGCATTCATTAGCCGTTTCGGTTACAAAATGCGTACGGAAGGGACGAAAACGGATATATCCAAAGGGATCAATAAATTGTTGGATAGTGTACAGGGTAAACCGGAAGAAAATCTGGTGGAGACTTTGGCTATCCGTTCCATGCAGAAAGCCCACTATACGACGGATAATATCGGTCACTACGGGTTGGCAATGGACTATTATACACACTTCACTTCTCCTATCCGCCGTTATCCGGATATGATGGTACATCGTTTGCTGGAACGCTATCTGGCAGGTGGCCGTAGTGTGATAAAGAACAAATATGAAGAGTATTGTAAACATTGCTCCGAGATGGAAATGGTGGCTTCAAATGCCGAACGTTCGTCCATCAAGTACAAGCAGGTCGAGTTTATGAAAGATAAATTGGGACAGGTGTTCGATGGTGTCGTATCCGGTGTCACCGAATGGGGATTGTATGTGGAGCTGAATGAGAACAAATGTGAAGGGCTTGTCCCGATCCGTGACCTCGATGACGACTATTACGAGTTTGACGACAAGAACTATTGCCTGCTCGGTCGTAGAACAAAGCGCATTTACCGGTTAGGAGATGCCATCACTGTAAAAGTAGCACAAGCTAACCTGGAAAGGAAACAGCTGGACTTTGCATTGGTCTGAACAATTGACCATTGACAATTTTGTTCGACCTTTGGCCGGTTCGTTACATTTCGAATTGTCACTGGTCAATTGCCCGTTATCAATTCCAGAAGATAAGTCCTGCCACTCCACAAGCAATCAATCCTAATCCCAAAAGAGCATAGAAAATACGGGCGCCTTTGCGTCCTAGCCACCTGACGAATGTCATGGCTCCGCTGGTCTGGAAATACCAGTCGAGATTCAGGATCGCAGCGATAACCGAGAATATCCCTAATGCGATAAAGAGTATCAGGATAAAATATTCGGTAGGTTCCATCTTATTTCACTTCTACGGTGCGGGAACCGTCAGGGCTTTCTGTGATGGCAACTTCCACGACGTCACCCGGCAATAAATCTTCGATCTTTTCCGGCCATTCGATAAAGCAGAGGGCACCGCTATAGAAATAATCTTCCGTGCCTATATCTTCCGCTTCACTAGGTTTGTTGATGCGGTAGAAGTCAAAATGATAGATCAGCTCACCGGTTTCGCTACTGCGATATTCGTTGATAATGGCGAACGTCGGGCTGTTGATGACATCCTCCACGCCTAACTCTTCACAGATAGCCTTGATGAAAGTCGTTTTCCCTGCTCCCATATTCCCTCGGAATGCGAATACGGTACGGTCGTCCATCCCGGCAATAAACTCTTTGGCTGCTTGGCGGATCGTATCTAAACTTTCGATTTTAATTGTACGCATAGCTTTGATAATTGGCAATTGACAATTGACAATTCAGAGAGAAAGAGAATTGGCAATCGGCAATTGGTGTTTATGGTTGCAAAGTTAAAACAATTGGCAATTAACAATTGCCAATTGCCAATTATTTTGCAGTTGTCAATCATTTTACCGTCATCGTGATGAAAGGAATCAGCATTTCCTCCATTGAAATACCACCGTGCTGGAATGTATTCTTATAATAAGAAACGTAATAGTTATAGTTGTTCGGATAAGCGAAAAAATCGTTGTTCATCGCAAAGATATATTTGCTGCTCAGGTTTGGGGAAGGTAACCCCGCTTTGTCGGGAAAGCGGATGTCAAACACGTCCTTCGGATTATAATTCAAGTTCTTGCCCACCTTATAGCGCAGATTGGTATTTGTATTCTTATCACCTATCACTTTCTCCGGATTATCGACGCGGATAGTACCGTGGTCGGTCGTAACGATCACTTTATACCCTTTTCCGGCGATACGCTTGAAAAGTTCCAGCGTGCCCGAATGCTGGAACCAGGAGCGTGTCAGGCTGCGATAGGCCGCTTCGCTCTGGGCCAGTTCGCGGATCATCTTGTTTTCGGTACGGGCGTGGGACAGCATATCGACAAAGTTCAGTACCACCACATTCAGCTGGTTATGAAGGAGGGAAGGGACGATATTCAGCAATTTGTCGTTATACTGCGAATCATGTACCTTATGGTAGGAGAACGTATATTTCTTACGGAACCGCTCGATCTGCGTTTGGATAAGCGGTGCTTCATTCAGGTTTTTCCCTTCCTCGCTGTCCTCGTCCACCCAAAGTTCCGGAAACATCTTTTCGATCTGCAAGGGCATCAGCCCGGAGAAGATCGAGTTGCGGGCATACTGTGTGGCGGTCGGAAGGATGCTGTAGTACAGGCTTTCGTCGAACGTATAGTATTCGGCAAGCAGATCTTTTACTTCGCGCCACTGGTCGAGACGGAAATTATCGATCAGGATGAAGAATACCTTATCCCCGTTGTCGAGCATCGGGAATACTTTCTTTTTAAACAAATCCGGGCTCATCAGCGGACGGATTTCAGGATGCTGAATCCAGTCCACGTAATTCTTTTTGACAAATTTACCGAATGCGTTGTTTGCTTCCTGTTTCTGCATGCGCAGCATGTCGGTCATCGGAACTTGGCTGTTTTCCAATTCGATTTCCCAATAGACGAGCTTCTTGTATACCTCCATCCAGTCATCGGTTGTCAGTGAGTCGTTGATCTGCATGCCGATACGCCCGAACTCCTGCTGATAGCCGACAGTCGTTGTTTCGGATATGATTACGTTCTTGTGGACATTCTTCTTGATAGACAAGAGCAGCTGGTTCGGATTGACCGGTTTGATCAGGTAATCGGCGATCTTGTTACCGATAGCCTGGTTCATGATGCTTTCTTCCTCGCTCTTGGTCACCATGACGACAGGGACATCGGGATTGATCGCCTTGATCTGCGCCAATGTTTCCAATCCGGTAAGCCCCGGCATATTCTCGTCCAGAAAAATAATGTCGAACGATTCTTCCTTACAGCATTCGATGGCGTCCTGCCCGCTGATTACCG
>UMGF01025167.1_pt1 | contig 14546 bp, 10 predicted proteins | sample 1965181 | NCBI WGS metagenome assembly UMGF01 (sample SAMEA4836063, study PRJEB28245) | human gut metagenome | biome: gut microbiome; material: fecal sample | place: Denmark | collected 2008 | reverse complement strand
AGTCCGGGATACCCGGTGCTGTCTTTTTCTCTGATTGCTGCCGCTTTGCCCAGATACGCAGCGTTGCGGCGTGATCGGCATACTTCCTGCCCGTGGACTGGATATAAGCGGACAACTGCTCGATCAGGGCATCCAGACCTGCAAAGTCGGTTTTGAGCCGCTTGTACTCTTTTTCCGTCAGAAAGACATTGCGATATTCTCCAAAGGTCAAATGAGCATCTGTTGTTCTTATCAGGTGGCTATCTTTCAGGTTGCTCTTATTACGTTGGTTAGTGGAACACTTTTGTTCCATGGAAGGTATCATTTCTGTTCCATCGCATAGGGCAAAACCGTTCCATGCAGAGGAACGTTTTTGCGCTGTCGGAACTTTTACAAAGAGGCTGTTGGGCACAGCAATGCGACTCCGACTGCGCTCAATCAGATCGGCATCCTCCAGTGAGCGCAATGCACGTTTAATGCTCATGGTGCTGCAACGAAGGGCTTCGCTCAATGATGAAATAGGAAAAATTACATAGACGAAGCCGCGCTCATCCACCCAGTTGTTCTTTTGAGAAAGCGCTGCCCGGTCCAGCAGCAGAGTGTAGAGCAGCTTTGCGGTGTGGCTCAGGTCTGTATCCAGCAGAAAGCGGGCATAGGGCAGATGTTGCGGCAGCGGCATATTGGGTTTCAAATAATCTGAAATGGCATTCACCTCCTTGTCTTTCATACGACCATCTGTCGGGTTAGGAGTGTTGTTCTTTGCCATCATTCACTCTGTCTTTTACAGCCTGAAGATACCGGCTGGCACGGTCAATGAAAATCAGCAGCTTCTCATTGTTCTTCGGTTCGGTAAGAATATCGGGGTATTCACGAAAACACATTTCCCACCGCCGGACAAAATCCTCCTGCGCTCCCTGAATCTCGCACATCATGGCTTCGCCATCTGCCAAACGGCGAGGTGAATAGATGCTCTTGACGGCATCCCTGAGATTCTGTTTTTCTTCCTTGTTGAGTCCTTTCTTATGCCCTTGAATGTCTTGCTTGAAGGTCGTTATAAACGCATTGTCCTTCGAAGGCGAAGAATACGAATCCGTGATACTGGAATCCCGTTTGGCTTTAGGCTTACGCAGCTCTGCCACAACTTCGGAACGCTTTTCCTTTGGAACCTTTGCAATCGAGGAAATTTCACGGTCGGTTGCCCGGATCTTTCCACGCAGGATTTCTTCCTGCGCTCCGGGTACTGCTTCCTCCGCTGCTTCCACACCTTTTGCAAATTGCTCTGCACGGTAAACATAGCTTTCGGATGTTCCATGTTCCGCAGCAACCTTCGACCGTGAACCGTGCTTTGTGCGGTCTGGTTCATTTTGAACCAGACCACTTTCAGATGCCAAGGTGTACTGATTACCGTGAAACGATTTGATTTGCTTTTCCGCTTTTGCCTGCTTTCCAATCAGGAACTTTTTCTGTTCTGGGGTCAGGTTTCGCCGTCCCAGTTGATTTTTGCAAATCCATGCGAGTGCTTCATAGCGGCTGGAAAATTCTTTTTCGATGACTTCAAACGGAATGAACGGATATTTCCGAAGAATTTGATAGCGTGTATGTCCATCCACAATATAGCCGTTCCACGTGATGATCGGATTCAGCACACGCTCTTCCTTGAGGATGTTCATTTCCAGTTGGTGGGTTTCCTCAAACGACGGAGGGTTGATTTGATTCTGGAACTCCGGGTCAATTTTAAGTTGGCTTAGTTTTGTCATAGGCAAACCATCCTTTCTGAAATGAAATAGAATATCATTGTTCTTACGCCGTTCTCCCTGCATGGCCTTCCTGCCCCCTTCCGGCGGCGTTTTCCGGCTCGCTCTTGCGAGGTCATCGCCGAGTATCCCATGCAGACGGTCATTCGGTTTTCAAGGTTCGATGAAGGCTCTGAAATTAGACTAACACATTCATAGAAGATTTTTTAGGAGGTCGTACCTCCGGTTTTTGGTTGTAAAAAAACGGAAGTGATGCTTCCGGTTCTTTGCTGCAAACCATTGAAAAAATTATATCACATCGTAAATTTTGCTTTTAGGAACTGGTAGTTCCGGTTTTTAAAAAATATGAAGTGAATTTCAAGGCAAAATCGGAACTATTGGTTCTGGTTTTGCGTATCAACGTAATTTCAAATTTTGAGTGCCGTTCTCTCTGCATGGTGTTCCTGCCCCCTTTCGGCGGCGTTTTCCGGCTCTCCCTTGCGAGTTCTTCGCCGGGTATCCCATGCAGACGGTCATTCGGTTTTCAAGGTTCAATTGGTGTCTTGCTGGTAGCTTATCACACTTTCAAAAGAATTTTTAGGACCTGACAGGTCCTGTTTTGCGTGGATTTTATCCTGAATTCTCTTGAAAATCGGACATCGTGCCCGGTGCGTAAGATAAGTATACCGTATCCTTTTGCTGCTGAACGGGAAGTATTCGTTCCGGTTTTGAGGTCTTTTTTCGGCTTTTATGGGCAAAAACCGGAAGCTTTAGTTCCGGCTAACCACTGGATCGCTTTTATCATAGCAGAAATCTCGTTGAATTTTCAGGAGGTCGCACCTCCGGTTTAGACACAAAAAAACGGAGGTATCGCCTCCGCTTTTGCGTACAACTTGCTTTAGCTGCGTGCATTTCGTTTTACACAAAAATAACCGTCCGCTTCAAGTTAAACTTGAAAACGGACGGTCTGGCTTGCAAAATAATTTTCAAAATTGGAGGGCAGGTTGAGAGGCTTCATAGTACCCGCAAGCAGTGCAGACGTATATACATCTGCTTATTTTGCGCTGCAAAATACTTGTTGGGAACACCCAAACCCGTGAACTGCATCCTGTGGATGCAGGCTGTACTAAGAACTCACATTTTGTTATGTGTTAAAATCGCTCATAAGATTAAATATATTTTTCAAACAAAGAACGAAAAAGATTAAAATGTAACTCTTTAGATTTTTCAGTTCGTTCTGTTAATGTAAAAATTTTTGCTGTTGGCGAAATTTGATAATCGTCTAATTCATTGTCATAAAAATTAGAGATTTCATCATCGCTTTCAGAATCAACGGCTCCTTTTCCATTTAAAACAATTAGTCCTTTAACATGGCTTTCGTTATCGATCGGAGAAATGGAAAACAAATATTTGTAGGCAAGTTCCGGAAAATAACTGACGAGCACTCTGCTTTTTTGCGAAAATTTTGCATCTAAAATAAAATATATCTTTTCATTTTCATTCTGAATTTTCATTATATAATCTGGGCGATATGGTCGTGCTGTGCGAGTCGCTTTAAGGGAAACGCTATTGTTTCGATATAGAGTGATGTCATTCTCTCCGATATGGCTTCTTCCTTGAATAGCTGGTTCATAATAGAGCGTAATGTGCTTTTTAGACAGTTTATTCGTAAAATTGAACGTATTAGGAATCGCAGACACGTCTTGGACGTAAGCTTTATCACCAAGGTTTGAATATCGATAGTGCATTGAACTTTCCAAAACATAATTTTCTTGTGAAATAAAATCGAGCAACTGGATCAATGCGTACATTTCGTATATTTTATGGCTCCTTAAAAGAGGAAGTAGAATATTTTCTCGTTCGAAATTATAAGATCCATACATAAACCACTCAATCATCAAATTATATATCGTTCGATATGGTTTTATTTCTTTGAATATCGAAGTTGGTTTTGGAATATATGAAACGACTATTGTGCTAACAGAAAGCATCCGAGAATAAATATTGTAGAGCTTCTCCAATTGACCAAACAATCTTTGCAAAGTTAGTTGAGCTTTTCTCAACCGTGATTTTCCGATGTCTAAAATTACAACGGCCGAACTGGTATATCCTTCAACAGAGGGAGTTGAAGGGAAGTCGAACTGAACAAGCTGCTTTTCAATTTTCTCATAGAGAGCAAGTGATTCTTTATATACTGATAATAAAAATCCAACGATAACTCTATTTTCATATATATCGTAGTTGTTTTTACTTTCTGTAATCAAGGCTTTGTAAGGAAAATAATTTGATTTTTCAATACGAACACCTGTCAAGCCGAGACTTTTTTGCAATTGCTCTGGATGTTGTACAATGTATTGAATCGATTTCAGTGTAATATTTTTGACTTTTTCGTATGACTTTATACTTTCAATTTGCTCTAATCGAGAAACTGCATTTGTTTTGAAGTATCGAAAATTTTCCTCATAGCAAGTGACAATTTTGCCAAGGGTTTCTATCTGCCCATCTAGGTCATGAATCTGAGAATTGCCGAGAGAACGCTTATCTTGAGAACGTTGTTGATTGCCGAATAAATAACGAGGAGATTTTTCGTAGATGGTTTTCACCATTCTTTGAACAGATAAATTGTTGATTGAATCAACCACAAGAACAGGAAAATAAATCGTACTACAATTTATTTCGTCAAAATTTTGCATTTCAAATATAAAATCAATTTGAGCAAATCCAAAACTGTCAAAAAAATGCGTGGCTCTTGAAACTCGATTTTTCCAGCATAGTAATTGCTTATTTTACACTCATATCCATTAACAAAAACTGAAATTTTTTGTATCGGTGGAAGACTGTCCAAATTGAGCTCAATGGAATAACAATAATCAGCGTAAACACCTATGGAAGCTTCATATTTATAGTCCAAACTATCGCTTAATTCATTCCAACTATATAATGAAAGAGAAATCGAATTACTAATGTTTGTTCTATAAGGCTTTCCTATAAGGGTTAAAGCATTACTAAACATCAATAATTCTCCTCAAAAATACTGATAATAATTCATGGAGTTGCGACCTCGCTCACAAATATCCTCTATGATAGAGGCACATTTACTAAAATGATTCATTTTGAACAAATTCTCTAGTTTTACCAAATTGTTTCCATAATTCTCACCGCTTCCGTTGATCTGGGGGAGTACTTTCTGTGCAAAAGCGTAGTCCAATGCAACAATTGAGGGATCCGTTCCATCTGAAGCTGCTTCAAAAAGTTTCTGAGCTGTCGTCCAATACATCCGAATAGCTTTCTCCGAGCGAGGACTGATTCTTAAATTTAAGAGGCGCAATGCGTTACATAACTTTTCATAAATTTCCTTTATAATGTCAGAAAATTCATCAATCTTTTTTCGTCCAAATACATTTGTAAACTGACTCCATGTGACGGCCTGTGAAGGGACATTTCTGAAATCGACTTCAACAAAATTTGTATATATATTATTGGGAAGGGTGATAATAAAAGCTCTGTCCAAAAGACGTGGAGAAAGGAGCTCAGTTGTGTGGTCGTTGTTAATTGTAGCAACGAATCGAAGCGTCTGCGGAATTTTTAGTTCAAAATCTTTTCCCAATTCAAGATATTTGGTTACACTATCCAAATCGCATGCATTCATAAAATCGGCCCAATAATATTCCATCGGACTAAGATTGGCTTCATCAAGTAATACGACAAATGGATATTTCGATGCACGTCCTTCTTGATTCAGGATTCGCAATCCATCGCAAAGTTGTTTGTTGGCCGCCTCGAACTGCTTAGAAAGAGGATTATAGTATCCAATAAAATCACGCTTCGATGTCCAGCCTCGTTCGACCGATACTGCGACATATCGATTTATATAATAGTTTTCTTTTGCTTTTTTGATCGATTTGTTTTCACTTGTCTCCGGCATTGTCAATCCCAAAATATGGGCAAAAATATTGCAAATTGATGTTTTTCCGGTTCCGGGATCGCCGGAAAAAACAGTCAGAAAATTTTGAGCAATGCAAATACTGATATTGAGAATATCATTGCGAGTATATGTGGGACGATATAATTGAACGTTGTTCACCAAAAAATCAGCAACATTTAAGTCGGTGTTAGTCCATATATCACTTGTCGTGATTTCTGCTAATTTTTTATAATTATCATTCGAGTTCTCAATTCTCCACGTAGAAGCGGCTTGAAGCATCTTTTCAGCCAACATTCCATCAAATGCAATGTCAGTTACACCGTTTACACTTTGTGCATTTTGGAATTTCTCAGTAATAGCGTTTTCTACCTTTGCCTCGATGCCTTTGTAATTCTTAATTTGTTGTGCGACATCTTCTTTTTTCCTTTCAAGATAATAGATTTCACTTTTTAAATCAGCGATCTTCTCATATTGTTCTACTTGCTGTGTCAGTTCTTCTATTCTTTTCTGATTTTCATTATTGATGCCCTCGGATTTCTTTTTTTGTGTTGCATCTTCAATGATCTTTTGAGCATTCTCGATTTCCTTCTGTAATTCGAGAAGCTTTCCCTGCTCGTTTTTGACCTTATCTCGAACAATATCCAACGATTGAATTCGGCTTGAAAACTCGGAATCATCCAAGGCACTTTCTAGTACCGAACGTAGCTCACCATTGTCTCCATATTCTGCAAACAATCCGGCTACCACCGACGCAATTTCTTTTGAATACTGAGATTCAGCCTTCTTGCCCTCAATGAATTTTAAAATTTTCTCCTTGCGTTCTTCTCTAATACTTGAATCGACATCAGAAAAAACACTGCACAGATAATTGTTAACAACTTTTTCCGGGGAATCTATATCTTTTTTATCTTTTAACACTCGAGCAAATCCCTGCAGTAACTCTTCGTCACTCAATACATCTTTATGGAAGATTTGCAATTGAGATCGAAAAACATATTTTCCAACATCTGACTCAAACGTCAAAAAACATTCATCGAGCGATTTATTGAATCTTGGATGCCAACATTGAATTGTCCCATTTTGTGATTTAGAAACTTTAATTTGATGATTTGAATCCAATTTATAGGGACCATATAATGTGCTGTCCTCCTCAACTAATACGTCTTCTGAGTTCTGAATATTATCTTCTAAAACCAAATTGGATGCTCCGGAAAAGTCCAATTTCGCAGCAAGATGCACAACGGGAAATAAATCAATATCCCTTAAAAAATGAATTCTGTTACGATTATAGAGCTCGTCCACATCTAATTTCTTCTCTGTCTGATTAAGCTGTTCGCCTCTTCGGTTTTCAAGCAAGTCATTCTGAGAAAATTCGATCAATGCGACCTGATTTTCCTGAAAAACATCCGCACATTTATGTTGCGCATGTGGTTGAGAGAAAAGATTGATATTTCCTTTTTGGGGAAAATCTACTACGGGCGAGGTTATCTTCTCAATTTTATTGTCAAAGACATATACAGGATAAAAATTATAGTAATAATAATTTTGTTTCAAAACATATCCTAAATATTTTTTCATAGTCATATCGTTTCCCACTTTTTCAACTTCTTGCTGCGATGATTCTTTTTCGATTTTTATTGGAACAGTCAAGGCTTCATATCTGATTTTTATGGGTGCAATGTCCATTCCATATTTGAAATAATACGCCAGGATTCCGGGATATTCATCAACAGCGAATGTCTGTGAATCCTTTGTGGTCAGGTTGTTATACTCATCAATAATCAAGTCCAAAAAAATTTGACAGAACAAAGAGCTTTTTGCAGCATAGGTTGACAAAACTTTTATTGGGACATTTTTTAAGGTTCTGTATCCATCAATAGAATATTTTTTCAGTTTTGAATTTAATAACAATTTTTTACGCTTATCATCCGGTAACACTTGAAGTAATTCCAACAAATTTTCCGCAGATAACACTATATCAACACATCCTTTTCCGGAAATTTAACAACCATTATAATTATAACATCCTTACAAAAAATCCGCAATATAAAACCAAAAGTTTGACAGAATTGCCATGCCAGTACTATTACCAAGAAATTTTCTTAACATAGTAATGATTACTGGATTATGCTTTGATATACCGCGTCATGCGTCCGGAGCCGACACGCTGGATGCTGCCGGTTCTGACCATTGCACCCAAAACCGCCTCCACGGTCGTCGGACTGACATCCGGGAGAATTTGGCAGATTTCGGCTTTGGAAATCGGCGTCAGACTGTTCAGAACGGTTGCCTCGATGCGGGCTTTCTTGGTAATTCTCTTTCCATGCACCACAGCAAAACGCTTGTCCAGCTCTTTGTAGCACATATAAAGCATGGACAGGAAATTCTCAATAAACGGGAAGTAGGTGTTTTCGTTGCTTTCCCAGCCAATCGAGGACTGGCGCAGAGCTTCATAATAGTAGGCTTTGTAGTTGTTGATCTGTTCTTCAAAGGAAACATACTTACCTGCATCAAAGCCATTCTTGTAAAGCAACAGCAAAGAAAGCAGGCGTGACATTCTTCCGTTGCCATCGCGGAACGGGTGAATGCAGAGAAAATCCAGAATTACGCAGGGAATCAGAAGAAGCTGATTGATGTTTGCATCATTCCGGGCATCCAGATAACCAAGGGTCAGCTGCTCCATCGCATCCGGAGTTTCTCGCGCCGGAGTCGGACGAAAACGCACTTTACGTTTGCCGTCTGCATCAATTTCCAGAATCACGTTGTCATCGGTTTTGTAGTGCCCGCCAATGCCGTTCCCCGTAAACTGCATCAGAATTTCGTGAAGATGCAGAATATCGCTCTCACGGAAGTCGATGTGTTCGTAGCCAAGATGAATCTCGTTCAGCGCATCACGGTAGCCGGCAATCTCCGCTTCGTTATGGTTCAGGGGCGCACTGTTCTGGTTGACGATGGCAGCAATACGCTCATCGCTGGTTACAATACCTTCGATGGCATTGGAGCTTTTGATCGACTGAACTTTTGCTACAGCCTCCAGTTCGGTAAACACCTGCATATATTCGGTCTTGCGCACACCAGCCATTGTTTTCAGCTCAGCAATGTTCGTTGTCAAGTTCAACAGATTGGCAGGAAGAAGTCCATTGTTCAAAAATGAGTAATCGAAAGTCCTCATCATCATTCCACCTTTCTGCATATTATTGTACCAAACTATGTGCAGATAGGCAAGCGAAAGTGCATATAATTTTAAATTATATATGCAGATGGCACTTTCCTACACGGAGAAAAGCGGCAGACGCTGATTCACCAGTATCTGTCGCCTTTCGTTATTACTTATAAATAAAATCCGACCGTACGATTTCTTCTGCCCGCTCTTGGATGCTGTTCATTCTCTGCACCCATTCTATCTGATTGGCAGCCTTCAGATCTTCGGTTATGACTTCCGTTTGCTGCATCTGCTGGATGATAAGCTCAAGCTGTTTCTGTGCCTGTTCGTTGATTTGAGCCAGATAGGAGTTCAACTTGCCAGACAGCAGCATTGCGTTGTATCTCACCGGATGGTTTTCTTTCAGATACCGCCCGTGCATCCTGCCCCAGCGACCAATCGGATCGGCCGATTCATCAAAGACAAGGTCGGGAAGGTAATAGTCGCCGACAAGTGCATAGTCCAGTCCGTTTTGCGCGTCATGTAATCTCTTTTTTAATTCGACCATTGCGTTTTCCTCCAATTTTTCCACTTCAACTTCTCTTCCGGTGAAAAGTTCCGGCTGTACGTTTGCAGATCCATGAATTCGCTTTGTGGTGTAGCCCTTTGCAGGTCTACACCCGCCTACCACACAGCCGTTTCTACTGCCAAACCGGAACAACACTCTTTTTGCACTGCACAAATCATAGCATCATTTGGCGTAAAATTGGCGTATGGCGTAGTTTTTGCCGGAAATCCGTCAAAAGAAAAAGCCAAAAACTTCTCGTAGTATCAAGAAGTTTCAGGCTTTGTTTCGCTTAAATTGGAAATTTACTGTTCAATCGGCTTCATCGTGGGGAGCTTGACTGGTGGTGATTTATAGCTGTTTACAAGTGTTCATAAGCCTTTGTTTGTGCAAGATAAAAAGGTCTTATTTTTCGCAACTCTACGCAACTGTTTACAGCTATTCTCAAATTGGTGGTAAGTCAGTGGTAAGGCTGGTGGTAAACTTATTCGTCCTCGTGAGAGTGCCAACGCTTCAGGACTTCTTCCACCTGCCTAATAAGCTGCTCCTTGTTCGGCATATATAAGACGTACCGGGATGCAAAAATCTGGTTTGACAAACCGCCCAGCGCATACTCGGCTGCTACGCTGTCCTTGTCGGTGCAGAGGATGATGCCGATAGGAGGATTATCTTCTGGGTCGTTGACCTCTGCGGCGTAGTAGTTCAGATACATATTGATTTGTCCGGCGGCTTCGGGCGTGAGCTTGGTGGTTTTCAACTCGATCAGCACATAGGCGTGTAAAATCTTATTGTAGAACACCATATCCACATAGTAGTGGGTGTTGTTCACTGTGACACGCTGCTGTGTGCCGACAAACATAAAGCCCCGGCCAAGTTCCAGCAAGAAATCTTCGATTTGTCGCACCAGTGCTGCTTCCAAATCGCTTTCAAGGAACGACTTTTCTTCCGGCAGTCCCAAAAACTCGAATACATACGGGTCCTTGATGATGTCCTCCGGCTTTGTGTAGTCCACACCTTTTTCAGCCAATGCTAAAACTTGTTCCTTGTTGGCATCCCCACGAGACAAGAGCAGCCGTTCAAACAGGGAACTTTCAACCTGACGTTTCATTTCACGGACAGACCAGCCAGAATTGACCGCTTCTTTTTCGTAGAAGCTGCGCTTCTCCTTATCGGAAATGGATAACAGCTCACAGTAGTGCGACCAACTCAATTTTCCAGACACTGTCTGGAAAATTGGATAGCTGAGATAGAACTGCCGCATATTGTAAACATTCGAGCGCGAAAAGCCCTTGCCAAGCTCCTTTGTCAACGCCCTGGAAAGCTGCAATAAGGTCTTTTCACCATATGCAGCACGGATGCTGTCATTTTGTTCACAACGAACAACGATCTCACCAATCTTCCAATAAGTTGACAGCAGTTCCTGATTGACCTGCTGTGCTACATTTTTACGGGAAGCTTCCAGCAGAGAACGAATCTCGCTCACTGCCGGGGCAAGAACCTGCGCTGCGAGGGTTACAGATTTATTTTCCATCAGTCATTTTCCTCCTTTCCTTCAAATGTCGTGGTTGCAGATAAGAACTCTGCAAACTTGTCGATTTCCTTTTTCTTGAGATTTTTTGTGGCCTCAGTGTAGATGTTCATGGTAGTGGTAATATCGGCGTGGCCCAGTACGTCTTGAATGACCTTCATGTTGATTCCGGCCTCGCAAAGCCGGGTAGCGCAGGTGTGCCGCAAGGAATGGCAACTAAACTTCGGAAGCAGGACAAGGTTCTTCGGCTTAATTGTACCGCTTTCGCATTTTGCCAGCTGTTCCTCGTTGCAGTCGCGGATGATACGGTCAATGCCTTTATTGATGGTGCTGTGATGCTGGCACTCGCCAAAACGGTTTACAAAAATAAAATCCGTATAGCCATCAATCGTCACCTTGCAGGAAATTCCAGTTTTCTTCTGATACTCTCGCTCTTGTACAAAAGCAGCCTTGACTGCCGGAGTCATAGGCACAATTCGATTTCCAGCTTCCGTTTTGGGTGTATTGATTCCGTACAGACAACCTTTCTCCCGGTGGCTGTAATAAATCAACGTGTGATTTACACTGATTTCACCCGTATCAAGGTTGATGTCCTCCCAGCGCAAACCCGTTGCCTCACCAGCACGGAGACCACATTCCACCATCACAGTAATGATGGGAAGCCAGTGATTGTACTTCTCACTGTTTTTCAAGAAGTCCATCAACAGCTTCTGCTGGCCTGCGGTCAGAGCCTTGCGGCGTTCGCTGTCCAGATTGTGCGTCTGCTTCAACTCTTTCAACGCATTATCGGATGGATTGATGCGGAGATACTCGTCCTCAACCGCAAAATCCAGCACCTGATGCAGCACTGTATGGATATTCTCCACCGTTGCCACTTTCAGACGCTGCGAATCCACAAGGCCATTGTAAAACCGCCGCACATCCGACTTTTTCAGGCTTCCGACCTTCCGCTTTCCAAACTCCGGGAATACGTACATCTTGTACATATACTCGTAATTGACCAGTGTGTTGGCTTTCAGCCCCTTTTTCAGTTGCAGCCACTGCTCGTGAATGTCATTGATGGTCGCGTTCCGCGCTTCCGAACGAATGCCATCACTGCGGTCACGCTGAATCTCTGCTTCTTTCTCACGAAGTTCTTCCAGACTTTTGGCGTACACATTGTTGCGCTTGCCGTTTTCACTGCGCCAGCGGTACTCATACGTTCCGTTACTGCGCTGATATTCACCTTCCTTTAGAACACGCTTCTTTGAGTCTTTTCTTCTTTCTGCCATCGTTATGTCCTCCATTGTTGGCAGAAAGCAACCTACAGCTTAATCATACCATACCGCCGAGGTGCTTTCAACTGCCGACTTCATTTTTATTGTCAAATCGAAAATAATCGGTCAATGTGTTCATCCAGCCTGCGGCGTTTCAGCAGCCGCTTCGTACCATTCCAGAGAACAAAGGTACAGTCCTTGGAATCGCTCATTTCGCGCAGTTTGTTGATACCAATGCCGGAATAGGCTGCGGCTTCTTCCAGCGTCAGATTGCTTTTCTCCCAAATCGGGACTTCTTTCATAGGCAAAACCTCCGTATTTTTGTTTGTAACCAGCAGACTGTAACCGCCACAGAAAACTTTTTCTACGGTGGTATGCTGGCAATTTTCTGTATTTATTTTTCTTATCGGTTACAGGTTACATGGTTACAGATAGGAAAATCACGTGGAATGATGCTGCTTTTTGGCAGATACAGGGTGTAACCAAACCTGTAACCAACTGTGTAAAATGGCCCTTCAAAACGGAAATCCCATCTGCTGAGCTTCTTCGTCTGTAAGTTCTACAAAACCGTCTGCCTCCACTTTTGCAGCGGTTACACGTTCCCATCCTTTCTGCACGCCATACTTCGGGTAGCGTTTGGCTGCTTTATGGGCTGTCCACCCCTTGATTTCGCCATTCACAATTCCTGCAGTCATGATCTCACAGATAGCACGGGTTTCCCACTCCGCAGGAAGATTCAGATTGCCCAGTGCCTCAGCGTAGAGCTGTTTGGAACATACCCGGTCACCCGTGTAATCCTCCAGAAACGCATAAATCATGCCCGCCTGTGTATCTTCCTGCATAAAATCTTTCTGGCAAATCTGCAAGGCTTCCTGCATGGCAGGGCTGAATGTCAGCTTATAATCACCGCTGTTGTAAATCGTCATGGCTTCTGCCCAAAGCTGGTCGATATAGGCACGGGATTCCGCTTCGTTATCCAGAATATGTACTTCAGCCTGTGTTGCATCCACCGGGATGGGGATAAAGCGGCGGTTTCCCGTGCGGTCACGGGGCAGGAAGTCCTGTCGATTGGTCGTTCCTGCAAAGACACATTGCCGCAAACGATCTGCCGGGTGTGTTTCATACGGGATTTTGTAGGTTTCTTTCTGCTTGCTGAGAAAGCTCTTGATTTCTTCAATGCTTTTGGCATTGGCAGTCGCAATCATTTCCGACATTTCCATAATCCAGTGGCCTTGCAGCTTGCGGAACACGTTATCATCATCCAGTCGCCGCAAATCATCCGAGAACCATTCATCTTTGATAGCAAGCAGCCGGAAAAAAGAGGATTTTCCTGCACCCTGCCCACCGACCAAGCAAAGCATCATTTCAAATTTGCAGCCGGGATGAAACACCCGTTTGATCGCTCCAAGCAGAAAAATTTTCAACGCTTCTGTGGTAAGCTCATCTTCTGCGGCACCGAGAAAGCGATGCAAGGCGCGGCTTATCCGTGCTGTGCCATCCCACTTCAATTCATTCAAGTAGTCCCGGATGGGGTGGTAATGATTCTCATTGGCAACAATGCGAATTGCCGCAGACACTCGTTTTTCGCTGTACAGACCATACTTTTTCATTCTACGAAGAATGTACATCATATCCGTGTCGGTCAGTGTAGGGCCAGAACGCTGCCAGCCCATCGGCTTTACAATATCAATGCGTTCACTCAGCAGATTCAGCCGGATGGAATCAGCAAGAATCGGGTCGTTCTGCAAAACAGTCACACAGTTTTGAATCGTGTTCTGAACACCACCTTTTTCAGCCTGCGAGAGCATTTTGCGGATGTTGGAAATGGTCGGTCTGGTATTTTCGGATTCGTTGGGCAATCTGTTGAACCTCCTTCCGATGTTCGGTGAGAAAATATCGATTCTCTATCAGATATTGGATGTAATCCGTATAATGCAGGCTGGCAACAAAACATGGATGCAGTTCTTCCTCCGATAATTTTGGTACAAATCGTATGCGCCAGTCAGCTAGGATTGCACGGCACTCGTACAATATTTGGATTGGGTCTTTGTATTCCACGATTTTCAAGTGCTGCCGTGGGAAATTTTCCGTTGCAGAAAGTCCAAAGTCTGCGGCCAGCTTTTCCGCCGCCTGTCGTAAGGACAGTTGAAACATTTTTGCGGTGAAGTCGATTGCATCGCCATCCGCGCCACAGCCAAAACAGTGAAATCGAAAATCCACTTTCATGCTGGGATTGCGGTCTGCATGGAATGGACAGCAAATCATGCTGCTGCGGTTTGGACGAAAACCATAGGCTTCTGCAGCCTGTCGAGTAGTGATATTCCGTTTTACGATTTCAAATAAATTGTTGTTCTTGAAAATTGACCTCCTTCTTATTTTCAAAAGTCCCTGCCGAATGGGAAAGCCCTGCACGGGCTT
>UMGF01017995.1_pt1 | contig 14604 bp, 10 predicted proteins | sample 1965181 | NCBI WGS metagenome assembly UMGF01 (sample SAMEA4836063, study PRJEB28245) | human gut metagenome | biome: gut microbiome; material: fecal sample | place: Denmark | collected 2008 | reverse complement strand
GATCAGAACACTTGAATGCTTTCGATGTACAGCTGGTTGCCCGGCAGGCTATCAAGTGGGACCCACAGCATGATGTCCTGCGTTTCCACGGCCTTGTCGAACTTGATGTCGGTCGTGCCGGAAGCGTCAAACTTGAACTGCGCCACCTGTTCGCCTTGGGACGGGCTGTTTGTCGCATTCACGCGAATATATCCCTGACCACCGGAAGAACGAATTTTGATGACCATGCGATACGCCTTCTGCGGCTGGCTCAGATGCACGTAATATCCGTAGCCCTGCTGTCCGTCAGGATTCGACAGGAACTGACGATTGTCGATTTCGTACGCGGTCGTGTTTTCCGGCTGCTTCGGATCCGGCACTTTCTTCGACTGCTTATCGGCGGTCACGACCTTGTCCTCGGTTTTCTTGGGTTGCTTGGACGCCGTAGACTCGCCGGATGCCGGCGTATTGGCGGAAGCATCGGAAGAATCCTTGGAATTGGACGAATCGGTATTGCCGGACGTATCGGAATTGGAAGAATCCGCGGAATTCGCATCCGACTGATCTCCCTCGCCGAACGGCACTTCGTCAAGATTTATTTCCGGCCATGGTCCTTTTGAATCAGTCGTAACCGAATCTGAAGGCTGCATCAAACCATGAACTGCAAACCCAAGCGCAACCGCAACAACGATGACCGCCACGATAATCGCAACGACCTTCGTTTTCAGCTTGCCAAACAGTTTCGCGTCGGCAACGTCAGTATTCGCCGAAGCGGAAGAAGGATTCTTCGGCGTGAAGCTCGGCGGAACCGCGGCTTGACCGGCGGCATACGCGGCATCGATCGCCTCCTGCTCTGCTTTCAACGCACGGGCGGACTCCTCGCCGGGCTGAATGACCTGACCATCCGCGCCGATTACTGGAATGCGACCGGTTTTTTCCAACTGGGAATCGTCGGATGACATGCCATCGGCCGGTACGGAAACCCTGATGGGGAAGGAGAAGGGAGAATCGCTGGTGTCGGTCACGCCATCGATGTCTTCTTCGCTCAGCAGTTCACGGCCGCTGCTCCACAACGATTTCACCGCTCCACTGGTGGCCGCGACGCCTTTCGCCAAAGCCTCCTTGCCATCGGAAAAATCGTTATGCGGTTCGGGAGCCGTGAACGTCATTTCCGGAATGCTTCCAGCCGCTGCCAGCGTATCCGGCAGCGGGAGCACATCCTTCTCAAGAATCTGCAGTAACGGAACATTGGCGATTGAGCATTCCGAATCCATGGAAGGCAACGTGATATCCATGCTTCCCAACGATGACAGCGGTTGGTACTCGCCAAGCAACGCTTCCAATTCCGCAATGGTTGCCATCGGAACGGTGGGGAAGCCGTCGTCCTCTTCAAGTTCGAGACCGCGCTTGCAGATCACGCGGAATTCCATCGGCGTGGTCGGCGCGAGCGCTTCAAGACGGAAATCCGTCGACAGCGTGGACGGGCGTCGGATCAGCATAGCGTACAACAGCGCTGAGATTTGACGGATCGCAAGCTGTTCCCGATTTTCCAAAGCCTGCGCGCGGGAAGTGTCGGCAAGCATGATGCTCACTGGAGCATCTGCGATCTGAATGCCGGAACGGGTCAGTCGCACCGTGTCGGTGCTGATGGAGAAATGCGTGAGATTGTCTTTTTGCAGCGCATGCAATGATTCGATGACTTCGCCAATGATGGAGCGCATGGCTGTATAGCTCAACGGCTGGTTGGCGTTCAGCGCAAGATATTCACTGAGGGTCATGCCTTCGTCAAGCTGCGTCACCACCAGCGCGACCTGGCCGGCATGCTGGAGCTGCAGCACTTTCGTGAAGTGGGAATCATGCGAAATAGCCAGCATGGAAGCGGTTGCGTTGACTTCCTGCAATGCCTTGCTGCTGCTGACAATAAACAGCTGGCAATCCCGTGCGAGCACATGGTCGCTGGCCTTCCAGACCTGCAGTCCGGTTTCTTCGCGCAATGGCGAAACGAGCACGTAGCGATTGCTGATGGTATCTCCCAGCTGAGGTTTCATGGGTTCCTTCAACTTTTTGTAAACGTTTGTTCTGCCTATGGTCACTCGCCGTTTTCGGCGTCGTCCTGTTCCAGTCTATCGTTGGGGCTGGTCGGCTTGCGAAGTCCGGGAATACGTGAGGAAATCAGTGCGATCGCCTCCTTGAATTCCTCGGAACGTAGCAGCCGCAACATGCCTACGTAAACGATGAAGGCCACTATGGCCAGCAGTGCGGCACACGCCACTGCCTGAATCCAGTTCATATGACCGTCCACCGCTCCGATTTGGGCGCCGACAAGCTGGTAGACGCTGTCACGTACCGTCACGCCGATGAACATGGTAGCTACTGCCGCGCCAATCGATTTCAGATACGAGATGGCTATGCGCGGACCGTCAATATTGTTTTCGAATCGTTTGCGCAGCATGGCATACAGGATGGGGATCGGCAGTATGTAGCTCATGGCTCCTACCATGCCGATCATTGTCGTCCATTCGGTAGGGGGGAGTAGTTTCGCGCCGATGATCACGCTTACCGCTTGAATGCCCATGGCGAACAGCATGAAAATGAACGGCGATTTGCCGTCTTCGAATGCATAGAACGTGCGCTGGATAATCAGATACGCGCTGGCGAACGGAAGTCCCACGCCAAGCGTGACCAACGGTCCCGCCATAAGAATCGCCTCTCTGACGCTCACAGACGGCAGCAACGCGAGAATGATCGGAACGGGCATCACCACGAAAGCGACCGCGAAATAGCACATGATCACACCCATATTGCGCAGCGCCTGGCTGAGATCGATGCGCGCTTCGGCGATATTATGATCGGCGACCGCACGGGATATTTTCGGGAAAATCGCGGTTGCCAGCGAAACGGCAATCAGCGAATACGGCAACATGTAAATCGTGTACGCGTTCTGGTATGAAGCATTGCCGGCCACGTCGAGCGGATTGATGCCGAACTGCTGCTGCGCGAGCATCGGCGCGTTAGTGGAGGTACGCGTGATTACGATATTGGCGAGCTGGTCGATTACGACAATGCCGACACTCCAAGCCGCGACCGGTCCCATGGAACGCAATCCAATGCCACGAAGGCCGAAGATGGGGCGGTATTTCAATCCGATTTTGGTCAGTGGAATGAACAGTACCAGCGCCTGGAATGCCACGCCCAACGTCCACGTGCCTGCGGTCAGGGCGATTTTGTCGGCGGTCCAAAAATCAAGCGGATGCTCGGTGGCACGGCCGAATAGCGCGATGAACGTGCCGAAGCCGATGCAGCTGATGATGTTCGCACCCACGGAACTCCACGCATACGCGGTGAAATGGTCTTTGGCCGCGAGAATCTGGCCGACCACCGTATATAGGCCGTAGAAGAAGATCTGCGGCATGCACCACAGGGTGAATGAGGTCGCCAACGCCATGGTTTCGGGGCTACCGTTCACATACAGCTTGGTGAGCAGCGGCGTGCATAGGGCCATCAGGATCGTCACCGCCAACAGCATGGTGATGGCAAGCGTGATGAGCTTGTTGAGTTTGGTTTCGGCGTCTTTTGCCTTCAACGTGCGTACGATCTGCGGCACGAGCACGGCGTTGAAAATACCGCCGGAAACCAAGGTGTAGATCACCTGCGGAATCATGGATCCGGCTTGGTAGGCGTTCGCCGCATAGCCGGTGGTGCCTAAAGCCCAAGCGAGCAGAATGGTACGGATTTGCCCGGTCACGCGCGAGGCCGCGGTGCCGGAGGCCATGATCAGTGAATTACGGCCAACGGAAGAACTCATTCGTCTGGATCCTTCTTACGGTGGAATTGGCGCCACAGTCCCAAAGCTCCAAGCAGCACGGCGATGCCGATGATGATGAAGCCGGTTTTGTCGCTGATCTGCAATGCGCTGGTGATGTGGGTGGTTTGTGTCGCTCCGAATGTGATGCCCTGCCTGTCCTGCAGGCTGAGCGTGGCGTCCGCGGTGCCGGAGGTGGCTACGCGGATAATGAACGCCACTTGGGCTTCGCCGTGCGCGGGCACTTCCACGGTGTCGAAACGCGAAGTGACGATCTGCATGGAGTTGGTCAATGATGAGACTTTTACCGTGACCGGATAGGGGTGGCTGTTGCTGATGGTAACGGGCATTTGCGCGGTTTCGCTGACCACGTTGACGTTTTCCGTCGGTGTGATGGCCACGCCGTTGATGAGCAGGGACGCCAGTTGCCCGGCTCCTTCCACCATGGTGCTTCCGGCTGGATTTTCGCCGCCTAGCGCGTGCAGGGCCATGATGCCGTGCGCGTTGACGAGCTGCCTGCGCCACGCTTTGAGGCCTGCGGGGGCCTGCTTGGCATCGTCGGCGACGTCGGTGAGGATGGACGCGTTGAATCGTTTGATGTCGTTTGTCGAGGCTGCCAGTGTGTTGAGCGTCTGCCTGAGATTGGCTTGCGTCGCATCATTGATTCCGTCGGATTGCGGCACGATCGCGGCTGCATCGTCGCCGCTCAAGGCGGGGTCGGCGTTGTTGAACGTGTTCAGATCGGTGATGTTCAGCCATGGCGATTGTTCGACGTCCGTCATCAGTGCGTCCACGACGGCCGGATCAGAGTTGCCGTTCAGGCAGACCAGCAGATTGCGTTCCGAATACGGCTGCTCCATCTGGTAGAACGCGCTTTGCGCGACGAATCGCGCGAGACGCCCGGCCGTTGTTCCCTCGCCGTCCACTTCGGCGTCGGCACTGGTCGCCTTGCCTTGTGCAAGGTTGGAAAGCACGCTTTGCGCGGTCAGTACGGTGATGTCGCCGGCGTCGGTGGTTACTACGGTCTTGCCGGTTTCCGCGGTGGCCGCATCATCCTCTTCGAAATCATGCGTGGCGATGACGGTGTCGTACCCCTGCTGCTTGGCTTTCGCCAGCGCGTCGGCGGTCCAATTGCCGGTGCCCTGCCATGCATACGTGGTCATACTCGCGTTCGGGTCACCCAACGCCGATTGATAGTTTTTCAAGGCCTGTTCGGCGTTCCATTGCGAGGTGCCGACGCCTGCCGAATCATAGGTTTTGCTGTCGTTCAGCGCGGAATAGGCGGTGATGTCGAACAGGGCCGGTTGCGTGATGCCGTCGACTTGCGTCGGCATCGGCATCGCCTTCAGATAGGTTGGATCGGCCACCACCTGCAGTTTGTCATGCTTGGTGAACGTCTGTTCCAGCGACTTGAGTCGTGCCTCGTCTTCTTTGCCGGGAACGGCGATTTTCGAGAGTTCCGCGGAGGTGACGCCACCTTTGTTGACGAGCTGTTCCAGCATGGTGTTGTCGGTGGTCCATCCTTGCGCTTCGAGCGGCTGCACGATGGTGATATTCATCGCGGGCGTGTCGGGGGTATTGATTCCAGCTCCGGTCCGTGTTGCGAAAGTGTGCGCTTCGTCTAGTTGAACGCCATTGGCCTCATAACTGAGCGTGACCGGTTTCGGCCCCCAGGAGTTGACGGACGCCAGCGTCTCCTGATTCGAGTCCGCGTCGATGTGCACGTTCGCCGAAGCTCCCGGTTGAAGCGCGGGAACCTCGCTCTGCCCAACGATATTGGGCGTGGGAATCTGCCCGATGCCTTCCGACCATTCCTGGATATCGTTGCGCGACACGAACGTGTAGAAGGCGTTCATGGCAAGGGTGAGCGTGCCTGAAGGGATTTCCTGATCGGTGGTGTTGGTCACCGTCGCGCTCAAATGATAGCCGGAAGTGTCGGTCAGCACGGCGGTGGAGGAGTCGATCGACAGCATGGTGCCGGATTGCGATTCCTGTGTTTCTTCGGCTTCGGCTTTCGGCACAGGTGCGTATAACAACATCAACGCCATGGTCATAACCATGGCGAGGATTGCCGAAAGCGCACGCATGCCGTGCGGAACGTTCCGTTGTGCGGGTTGATTCACCTTCACGCCTGTCTGTTGAGTTTCCTTGCGTACAACCATGCTATCTTTCGTTCGTTCGGGTAGCTGAGAACGTCGTCCAAATCAGCAAAATCCACCCAAATCGCGTCTTCCGCCTCATGATCCGGGTCGCCTTCCACCGTCAACTCGCCGCCGATCTGACGCAATGCGAAATGATGCACCAGCTTGTGCACGCGCTGGCTGGTTCCGGTGAACCAGTAGTCGATGGTGGCGATGGAATCGACCACTTCACCTAGGATTCCTGTTTCCTCGTGAACTTCGCGAACGGCGGTTTGCTGCGGTGTTTCGCCTTTTTCGATATGACCTTTCGGCAGGCACCATTCCAAATGTCCGCTACGCGAGTGGCGTGCGATGATCGCCACACGGCCCTTGTCGTCGAATACGAGACCTCCCGCCGAATATTCGCGCACTACCGGCAGTTCCTGCGCGTCGAGCGAGGCGAACGTGGTCGGACCGTCCGTGGCGCGCCGCTGCGGCATTATTGCCGGGGTGGGTGCGTTGGGCGTGATGATGGTCTCTTGCCGCAAGGAAACGGACTGCGATGTGTACAGCAGTTTGTCTGGTTCCATCGGATTTTGGGCATGGTCGTCCGCAGCATGGGCAAGCATGCGTGCAAGGTCTGCGGGCGTAATCATGATTCCAACCATACTCAATTCTGTGTGCAGGTGGGGTAACGGTATGCTGGTAAGGCAGAAACTTGTGGTGCCGGAAAGGGATGGCGTGAACTTCGAAGTGTGGCCAGAGGCCATTGAATTAGGGCGTATGTTCGCCGCGGAAGGCTATGAATTGGCGTTGGTGGGAGGTCCCGTTCGAGACCTGCTGTTGCATCGTAAATCGCATGATTTGGATTTTTGCACATCGGCGCGTCCTGAGCAGTTTGAACACATTTTGCGCCGTTTCGGGCGCGATGGCTTTTGGGATATGGGCCGTAAATTCGGCACGTTGGGCGCCATGCGCAGGCGTGAGGATGGCACGGAAGTGCAGGTTGAGGTAACGACCTACCGTTCCGACACGTATGACCCCGACTCGCGCAAGCCGGAAGTCAATTATGGCGACACGCTGGAAGGCGATCTTTCCCGCCGTGATTTCACGGTGAATGCCATGGCGTTGCGTGTGCCGGAATTGGAATTCGTCGATCCGTTCGGCGGCGCGAACGATTTGGCCAAGGGCGTGTTGCGCACGCCGGTCGATCCTCGCCAGTCGTTTGACGACGATCCGCTGCGCATGATGCGCGCCGTACGTTTCGTGGCGCAACTGGGCTTCCGTATCGAACCGGAAACCGCTGAAGCGCTGACCGACATGGTCGATCGCATTGAAATCGTTTCCGCTGAGCGCGTACGCGACGAACTGGTCAAAATGCTGCTGTCCGATCGCCCGCGCGCAGGTATCGAAGCGCTGGTCGATTCCGGTCTTGCCGATATCGTCTTCCCGGAAATTCCGGCATTGCAGCTCGAAATCGACGAACATCATCGTCATAAGGACGTGTTCGAGCACACCATGATCGTCATTGATCGTGCGGTTGCCCTCGAAACCGGCCCGGACGGCCCTGTGCCGGCACCGGATCTGACGTTGCGTTTGGCCGCGCTGATGCACGATATCGGCAAGCCGAAGACGCGTCGTTTCGAATCGGGTGGCAAGGTGAGCTTCCATCATCATGATGCGGTCGGCGCGAAAATGACCCGCAAGCGCCTTAAGGCATTGCATTTCGACCATCATATGGTCGAGGACGTCAGCGAGCTGGTCAATCTGCACTTGCGCTTCCATGGCTACGTGGAGGAGCCGTGGACGGATTCCGCGGTCCGTCGTTACGTCAAGGATGCGGGTCCGCTGTATGAGCGCCTGAACCGCCTTACGCGTGCCGACGCGACCACGCAGAACAAGCGCAAGGCCATGGTGTTCTCGTCGGCGATGGACGAGATGGAACAGCGCGTGCGCGATCTGAAGGAGAAGGAGGATTTCGACGCGATCCGCCCTGATCTGAACGGTGACGAAATCATGCAGCTGCTCGGCATTGACCCGGGACCGCTGGTTGGCAAGGCGTACAAGCACATGCTGGAATATCGCCTCGATAACGGCCCGGTCGAGCGTGATGTCGCTGTTGCCGAGTTGAACCGTTGGTATGAGGAACAGCAGGCCGAGTAGTCTGCTTGCTGACCTCACGATTTGGATTCTATGACCGCACGATTCGATTTTTCGGGAAAAAAATAGAATCGTGAGGTCAGTCGGTTCCGAAAAGTGCGGTTTCGGGGGTATTCTCTAGAGGATTTCGCCCGCGATTTAACCCACGAATATAAGAATTGACCTCACGACCTTGATTTTCAGTGAAAAATCGAAATCGTGAGGTCAATCCGAAAATCTGCAAATCAAAAAATCTGCAAATCACACGGCGTCGTGTTCGGGGGCCTTCTGTACGTCGGTCATCTTGTCGACGGTAACGCATCCCTCGAAGCTGTCGATCTCCTTGCCGGCGGTCGGCACCTTCTTCTGATTCTGCAGATTGTCGAAAGTCGCGCCAACCACAACGTCGATCAGCATATCCTCACGATCGTCCATCACCATCGTCGCGTCGGTGAAGTTGCTGTTCACCGTGTACGCCTGATTGATGGCGTTCTTGCCGAAGATGATCATCGTGCGTTCCACTTTGGAGCTGGTGTAGTTGCCGGCTGCCTGGGTGTTGAACTCGCGGTTCTGCAACGCGCTGCTGACGGCTTGCGCGAAGCCGGCGAATTCAGTGCCGTTGAGCACGCGCACGGTGATGTTGCGGTTTTCCACGTACTTGCCTTTGCTGCCGTCCTGTTCCTGTGCTGCGCAAGGGGCCTGCTGGCCGTAATTCGGCTGTACCGCGGCCGACTTGACATTGCCCAATCCTCCAACATGGAAGAAGAACAGCAGGGAAATCACCAATGCGATCGTCAAAATGGTGCCGGTGATGGTGAACACCACCTTTTGACGGCGGCGAATGTACTGTTTGCGCGCGGCGCGCTCGTCGTTAGCCTGAGTCATGTACGAGTCCTTCTCCAAAAATCGGTTGACTTCAACCTTACTGTTACGCGATGATATGCACAATCGGATGGGCCGGTGCCTTGGTGGCGATGATGCGGTCGACGCAACGGCTTTGTTGCCATGCCGACTGCACGGCGCGTGCCGCATCGTCGGTTGGCACGAATGCGATTACGGAAGGGCCGGATCCGGAGACGAACGCCTGCTTGGCGCCTGCCTGCAACGCTTCGTCGATCGCCTGTCCGCTGCGTGGATGCAGTGAGATCGACGCCTGTTGCAGATGATTGTTGTCGGTTGCGCCGGCGCCGATTTGGTCGAACATGGCATACACTTCCGGCGTGCGCAGTTCCGCCTGATACGCGCCGACCAGCAGACGGCCTGCAAAGCCCTGATCCGTCAGTTCCAGCACGGCGTCGCTGTTTTCGCTGAGTTGTTCGATCTGCTCGCCGAAGCCGGTGCCTCGCGCATAGCCTCCGGTCAGGCAGAACGGCATATCCGCGCCCAATGTGGCGGCAACCTGTTGCAACCGTTCAATGGACCAATCAAGATTCCATAGCGTGTTCAATGCCAGAATCGTGGCGGCCGCATCCGCGGAACCTCCTGCCATGCCCGCGCCAACGGGAATGCGTTTTTCAATGTTCAACGCCACATCCGGTTCATGGCCGCTCGCTTCGGCCATGGCGAACAGGGCGAGTACGGCATGGTTGCGTCGCATGTCGCTGCCGGAGGAGGCCAGATCGCCAAGATAGGCACCTTCAAGATTCAGGGAGAAACCGGATCCGGGCTTTTTGCGACTGGTGGTGACGGTGTCGTACACGCCGACGGCGCAGTAGATGGTGTCGAGCTCGTGTCGGCCACCCCATTCGCTGCGTGGCCTGCCTACGTGCAGGGTCAGATTCGTTTTCGCCGGGCAGTCCACGCTGACCGTGTTGATTGCGGTGTTGGCGTCGCTCATGCTTGCGACACCTCGCCCACGGCTCGTGCCAATGCCACGAATTCGTCGATGGCAAGCGTTTCGCCACGGCGCGTCGGATCGATGCCCGCCTGCTCGAACGCTTCGGAGGGCACGATCTTCTTCAACGCGGCATGCAGGGTTTTGCGCCTCTGGCCGAATGCGGCGTCGATAAGACGGAACACGTTTTCGCGGTCCACTACGGAACCGTCGGGATTGTTGGCCGAAGGCGTGTGCCCGCCCTCATATCGTTTGAACAGCACCAGCGCGGAATCCACATTCGGTGCCGGCCAGAACACATTGCGCCCGATAATGCCCACACGTTCCGCGGTACCATACCAAGCGAGCTTCACGCTTGGAGTGCCGTAGATCTTTGAACCGGGTTTTTCGCTCAGTCGGTCCGCGACTTCCTTCTGCACCATCACGAGGAACGTGCCGAGATTGTCGAAACGTTCCAGCAAGGTCAGCAGAATCGGCGTGGCCACGTTGTATGGCAGATTGGCGACCAGTGTAAACGAATCATCATTTTGGAAATCAGGCAGATTTTCCGGCGTCACGGTCAACGCATCGCGATTGACCACGCGGAAACGATCCACCGCATCCGGCATGAATTCGGCGATGGTGCCGGGCAGTCGTTCCGCAACGGGCGGGTCGATCTCCACGGCGGTCATCGTGGCGCCGGTTTCCAAAATCGCCAATGTCAGTGAACCGAGTCCAGGTCCGACTTCCAGCACATGATCGTCGGCGGTCACACCTGCCTCGCGCACGATACGACGAACCGTGCCCGGGTCGATTACGAAATTCTGCCCGAATTTTTTCGTCGGGCTGATACCGGCCTCGGCCGCGATACGCCGAATGTCGGCAGCCCCCAACAGGCGGCCTTGCGCGGTTTCGTCGGTTGCGTTGGTTTCGTTCGCGTGTTCTGTCATTACCTCATTATCCGTTCAACTGGTATGAAAAGTGTGCGCTGTTGCGTTTGCGTATTGTTGCGATCGGCGTTGTTTAATACCATCCGACCTGCTCGGAATGCTCCCATGCCTTCGACGGGCTGCCGTAGCGTTGCGCGATGTAGCTCAGGCCCCAGTCGATCTGCACGGCCGCATCGTCACGCCAGTTTGCGCCGAATGCCGCCATTTTGCTGCCAGGAAGCGACTGCGGGATGCCGTAGGCTCCGGAAGATGCGTTTTCCGCATACCACAGCCAGCTCGATTCACGCGTCCACAGTTTCACCAGATCGGTCCAGTTTTGCCCGGTCCAGCCATATTGCGCCGCGGCTCCGGCCGCGTAGGCCTGTGCCTGCGCGGGGGAGGGGTGATAGAGGCGGCATCCTGCCGAAGGATCGGAAGGTTGCGGTGTCGGGGTGGGCGTCGGATCCGGCGTGGGGGTCGGGTCAGGAGTTGGCGTCGGGGTCGGGTCAGGAGTTGGCGTCGGATCCGGGTCCGTTTTCGATCCGGAATCGTCCTTCTTGTTGTCGTCTGAATTATCCGTATTGCCGGAATTACTGTTCGGATCGTCTTTCTTGTCGGAATTATCGGAATTGTTGTTCTTGTTCGAATTGTCGTTCTTTCCGGAATTATCGGAATTGCCGGTATCTCCGGAATTGCCGGATCCGTCATCCGATCCCGAATCGTCGGAAGATGCTGCCGGTCCTACTGCGATAATCTGATCGAGGGCGATTTTCGTGGTCGTTTCGTTGGTCAGCGTCTCGCTTTCCTTCTCGCCGTCCACATACGTGACGTCGTACGTTTGCTGGATTTCGCCGTCCTCGCCTTCCTGCCTGACTACGACTTCGCCGGGCTGCAGGCTGGGGTCGACGATGGTTTGCGTGCCGAAAGGCACCGCTTTCGTGCGTGTTTCCTCGCCGTGCGTCACGCGGCGGACGCGCAGGATCGTTTCGCCGTTGTCTTTTTCGACGCTGACGCGATCCTCCTTGTTCAGCGTGATGCCTTTGGAGTCAAGAATGGAGGCCGCCGGCAGTTTGCCATTCGGCGATTCGGAGCTTTGCCCGTCTGCGATGACGGTGACCGGCCCGTTTTGGTTGATGATCAGTCCGCCGGTGAGTTTGTTGTACACGTTGTCGATATTGACGGTGACTTTTGCCGCGTCTGCTTCGTTTTGTTCGAAGAATCCGATCAGCTGTTCGGCGCTGGTCGCCACTGTCCAGAAGGGCACTTCCTGCCCGTTGATGGTGATGGTGGTCTGGTAGGCGCTTCGTACCGTCACCACGTCATGGTTGCTCAGCATGCTGGTGGGGCTGGTGGATTCCACGAGATCATGCGTTTTGACCTTCACGCCGCGTTCCTGCAGCAGACGGTCGACGCTCATCGCGTATGTGGTTACGGTGGTGGTTTCGCCATCGATGGTCAGAGCCACGGTTTTGCGCGCGCCTACGCCGAATGCGAGCGTCGAGGCGAGCGTCAACGAGACCACGCATGCCGTCACTCGAACACGCCGAAGCGTCACGAATCTCCGGGGGGTCCACCTTCTTGTCATACGTCCTCTTTCCAGCGACTGCCTACATCGCCGTCATTGTAACGGTCAGATCGGGACGAATGGCATGGTTTCCGCTGGCTTTATCTATACCGCCACATTTTCGAGGAAAAGGAGTAAAGAAAAAAGGGGGCAGGAGAGAAGGGGATGTCCTGCCCCCTGCCCGGACGAGGCAGGTTGGGGGAAGCCTCGTCCGGTCGCCAGAAGCCATAAGTTGGGGGAAGGCTTCTGGATCACTTACCCATGGTAAGAGGTCAAAGCCCGTCAAAACGGGTTTCGAGCCTCCTGTCGGGATCGAACCGACGACCTGCCGCTTACAAGGCGGCCGCTCTGGCCATCTGAGCTAAGGAGGCTTGTGCCGCTTTCTAGCGTAATGCATAAAAACGGCAACGATTGAATAGCATAACCAGCGTGCCCGATACCGTCAACTTGGAACTGCGCTTCGGCTGGCACGCTGGCGAGTAGGGGGGTATGATTTTTCGATTATGAGGATTGCGTAGGGCTGATCACTCGCCAGTGGTGTTGGAGATCGGATCCTTGTCGGAGCCGATGGAGGGCATCACGCCTTCCTTGCCGATGTCGTCGGACTTGATTCCGATGGCCTCCAGCAGGCCTTCCTCAATGGTCTCCTGCGCAGTGCTCAACTGGTTCATATCCCAGAACTTGCCGTTGATGGTCACCGTTGGGGTGGTCATGCTGTCTTTGTAGGTTCCGGACGTGTTCCACAGTTCGGAGCGCTTCGGCGTATAGGTGTCGATGGCGTCAAGCCAATCCTGGTAGTCGCGGCCGAACGCCTTGTCCGCCACATCCTCGGAAACTCCCGAGGCGATCATCTGTTCCTTGATCTGATCGTCGCTGACGGACTTGTAATTCGAGCTTTCCTCAGGCTGGAAATCCTCGGCGTACATTTTTTCGAGGAAGGTGATCAGATGGCTCGGATCGCTGTCATGCTCGGCCAGATAGATCGCGGCATTCGCTGCGCGGCTTGAATAATCGTCGGTGGACCACTTGTCCATAAACGCCATGAAATGCAAATCAAGATTGATCTGACCCGCGTCGACCATCTTCTGCAGATCCTCATCAAGCTGACGATGCAGATTGCCGCAGCCCGGGCACAGGAAATCCATGTAGATCGCAACAGTCGGTGCGCCTTCGACGGACTTGCCGTAGCCATCCTTCGAAATCAGCAATCCGCCCTTCTTATCGACGAGCTTAGGGGTGTTTTCGACTTGCTGCAGCTTGTCGTACGCTTCTTCCACGGTCTGGGTGGAAGCTTGCGTTTCGGTGTTCTTGTGCATGTTGTGATACACGGTGAACGCGCCGATCGCCACCAGGATCACCAGCACCGCCATCACGATGGCGCCGATGAGGGTCTGCTGCTTGCGCTCCTTCTCCATCTGTTCGGCGCGAGCCTTCATCTCCGCGGCCTCAGCGGCCCTACGCTCGGCGCGGCTGGCGCGCTTCTGCGCATCCTTACTGTTCTGGGCCATCCACATTCCTTTCGATGTTCACATCACGATGCTGTGCACCATAGTAGTGTGGGCACGCTATTGCTGAATGAAGTATTTCGTAAAAGCTCACGTTGCCATACTACGTGCGATTATCTGATGTTTTTCTGATGATTGCAAACGTTTGCCGATTTTTGATTTTCGCTGCGTATTTCGTGAGATGGCGTCACTACATATCGTACGATTCGGCAGTGGTGCCGGATTTCGGGCGGCCGCGCAATGCGCCGGCACCCAATCGCAGCACCAATGCTCCCGGAGCGAGGGCGCATACCAGCCAGCCGATGGCGCAGCAACCGGCCTGGGCGACGCCGCTTTGCGAAACCGGCCCTTCAATCCAGGTCGGCAGCGGAATCGTGAATCCGAATATCGACGTATCAACCATGGCAAACGGCAGTTGCAGCGTGACTGTGGCAATCGTCAATCCTAATGCGGCGATGACCGCCATGATCAGTGCGCGTGGCACCGCATAACCCAGCCCCTTGAGCACATGCCAAGGCAGCGTGGCGGCGCGGGCGAACCAGTCGGAAGCCCTGCGGCTGCCCCCACGGCGGCCTTCGCGTTCCAGCTGCGCCTCCATATTGAATCCAATGGTGGCGAGCAACCAGGCCAGCAGCGCGCCCGCGATCAGGGCGATCCATGGCGAGAACAGGCCGCATACGGCCACAGGAATCGCCATCAGCACGCAGAGGGGCACGCCTCTGCCAAGCAGTTCGCCGCGTTGCACGTCGGCCG
>UMGF01086255.1_pt1 | contig 14796 bp, 9 predicted proteins | sample 1965181 | NCBI WGS metagenome assembly UMGF01 (sample SAMEA4836063, study PRJEB28245) | human gut metagenome | biome: gut microbiome; material: fecal sample | place: Denmark | collected 2008 | reverse complement strand
GTCTATATCAAGGAACGATAAAAGGTTCTGATATAGACACTTTTTGCACTTGGATTCAAAAAGAAAAGATCAGACATTATGGTTTTGCATTTGAAGGAAAGAAGATTCTGATCGGAACGCGAGAATAATGTTACAAAACATGGTAAAAAATGCGGAAAAATGTTACAAGAACAGGTGAAAAACATGGAAAAAAGTAACGAAACACATTGAATAACCTTGGAAAAATGTTACAATACTAATATCAGGAGGTTGGAACAATGTTAAAAAGAGAAATCTCAGAGAAATTAATTTCGTGGAAAAATCAGAAGAAAAAGAAAGCACTTTGTATCATTGGAGCAAGACAGATCGGAAAGACAACGATTATCCGAGAGTTTGCGAAAGAGCAGTACGAATACTTTGTTGAAATAAATTTCATCTTAGACAAAGGGGCAGAAAAAATCTTTGAAGGCAAATTAGATGCGAATACGATTATTGAGAATCTCACAGCGTTTAAGATGCAGAAATTAGAACCGGGGAAGACTCTGATTTTCCTCGATGAGATACAGGAATGTCCGAATGCAAGATGTGCAATAAAATTCCTTGTGGAAGACGGTAGATTTGATTATATAGAATCAGGATCTCTTCTGGGAGTTCGATACAAGGAAGTTCCATCTTATGCAGTAGGATTTGAAGAAATCGTATATATGTATCCGATGAATTTCAAAGAATATCTTACAGCGAATGGAGTACAGGAATCTACGTTAAAAACGTTACAGACCTGTTATGAAAAACATGAAGCGGTTCCAAAGGTAATGCATGAAACTTTGTTGAAGTTGTTTGCAACCTATATTGTTGTGGGGGGAATGCCGGATGTTGTACAAACTTATGTAACTACACATGATGTTGGAAAAGTAATACAACTTCAGAGAAGCATCCTGGAATTATACAGACAGGATATATCAAAATATTCGGAAAGCACAGAAAAGATAAAAATCAAAGCAATCTTTGACAGTATTGCTTCACAGTTAGATGATAAGAACGGGCGATTTTTCCTGAATCGGATTGATGAAAATGGAAGAATGAACCGGTATGGAAATGCATTTCTTTGGCTGAGTGACGCAGGCGTTGCACTTCCATCATATAATGTGACAGAGCCGCAGCCACCTCTGCAACTTAACGAGAAACGAAATCTGTTCAAGCTATTCATGGGGGATACAGGACTTCTGTGTGCTTCCTGTATGGAGAATATTCAATTCGAACTCTTACAGGGCAATATGGAAGTAAATATGGGAAGTATTTTGGAAAATGTATTTGCACAGATAATAAAAGTAAATGGATTCTCTTTAAATTATTTTGAGTCTAAAAAATATGGAGAATTGGATTTCGTGATTCAAAATGGAATGAAAGTAGATCTTCTGGAAATAAAATCAGGAAATGATTATCAGAAACATTCGGCATTGAATAAAGTGTCTGCTGTAGAGAACTGGGATTTTGGAAGAAAGATTGTATTCTGTAAAGGGAATGTGATGGAGAAGGAAGGAATCGAGTATTACCCTTGGTATCTGAGTATGTTTTATCAGCAGGAGAAAGAACCGGAGAGATTTATCTATGAGGTGGATCTGGCGGGAGTGTAGGACGCAGTAGGATACAGAAATATAGGATACATAGGATACAGAAACCTAGGTATTCATTGACTGAAAAGTACTTCTGGGTTATACTTTTAAGAGATACATTGGTTGGGGGAATTAGAACCAATATACAATGCTTAAAAGAAAAGAGAGGCGAGAAGTAGGTATGTTTTCATTTTTCAAGAAAAAACAGGCTCCTGCAGAAGAGAATAAGCCATTCGTTGTAAAGGCTTATCTGTCGGGAAAAGTAGTACCAATCGAGGAAGTAAAAGACGAGGTGTTCTCATCTAAAGCATTAGGTGACGGACTTGCAATCGAGCCAGAAGAGAATGTGATCGTGGCGCCATGTGACGCAACAGTATCTGTGCTGATGGAAGGCTCCAGACACGCAGTCGGACTTACACTTGCGAACGGAGTAGAGATTTTGATCCATGAAGGAATCGACACTGTGAACATGGAAGGTGACGGATTCGAGTACTTCGTAAAAGAAGGAGATAAGGTAAACGCAGGAGACAAGCTGCTTTCATTTGATCCGGAGAAAATCAAAGAACACGGATATGAGAAAACATGTATTCTCGTAGTTACAAACGGAGACGATTATCCGGATATGAAGCTGCATACAGGAATGGACGCAGTACAGGGCGAGACAGTGATCGCTGAATTTTAATATTGACTTTATGAAGATTGACCGCTGAGAATGGAGCAGAGTTTTGAAACCGTTCTCGGTGGTCTTTCTTTTTTGTAAAGGCGAAACGTTTCACCTTTACAAAAGTAGAAAATTTATAATATAACTCAGAGTGGCAGTGCTGATAGCTGAATAGAAATACAGGATAAGGAGAATAAAAGGAAAAAATAATACAAAATACATAATCTATTTCTAGACAAAACATAATAATGCGTCTAAAATACGAAAAAATGATAAAAAAACTCGAGAAAATAGGTAAAAATTACTAAAATGCAATTGACAGATAGAATATCTGTGTACTATAATCTGCTTGACGTAAAAAGAAGACTAAAGTCTTAGATTTGAACGAACCGTTTCATGAAGAGAAACAGGAAATCAAGACAAAGGAGTCAATGATGTATGAAGAACGATTTGAAGCATCTAAGAAGAAGCGAATTGATCGATTTGATCTATGAGATGAAGAAGCGGGAGATAGAGCTTCAGACCAGGCTGGATGAGGCAGAGGCAAAGCTTCAGGCCAGAGAGATCACGATAGAGAAGGCGGGATCGATCGCTGATGCGGCAGTACAGCTAAGTGGCGTATTCCAGGCGGCACAGGAAGCTGCTGATAGCTATCTTAAATCGATAAAAGCAAAGGAAAAAGAATTGGCACGCCTGACAAAGCAGGCCAAGAAGAATATGCGAGATTAGAGTAGTGAAGAAGAAAGAACATTCAGTTAATATCCCTACAATAGAAGAAGTTGAGAACGAACAGAAGAGGCTGAGACACCGGGCGGTATATCAAAGAACACTCCGCGGTACGATCGCAGTGCTGCTTGTAGTTGCGGCAATCTCTGTTCTTGTGGCAACCCTGTGGATGCCGGTTCTGCAGATTTACGGTTCTTCCATGTCACCGACATTGGAAGCCGGGCAGATTGTAGTATCAGTGAAGACCAGTCAGCTGAAGACAGGAGAAATTGTTGCATTCTGGCAGGGGAATAAGCTCCTGATCAAGCGCGTGATCGCAGGTCCGGGACAGTGGGTTGATATTGATATGGACGGAAATGTGACGGTTGACGGACAGACACTGGACGAACCGTATCTGACAGAAAAAGCGCTTGGAAATTGCGATATTGATCTCCCACATCAGGTATCAGAAGCACATTGGTTTCTGATGGGAGATAACAGAGATACATCGGTTGATTCAAGAAGCATCGCGATTGGTGATATTTCAAAAGACCAGATAGAGGGACAGATCATATTCCGGATCTGGCCGCTGAATAAAATAGGAAGCATACAGTGAGATAATAGTAACTGTTCAGAGCCAACCTCCAAAATGCTACGCATTTCGGAGGTGTGGCGTATCCGCCAAATAAAATTTCAAAAACGGTCTAAAAAATGCAAGCATTTTAAACCTTTTTTGAAATTTTGCTTGGCTCTGAACAGTTACAAATAATAAATAATTAGTTTAGTATATAAGGTATCGAAGGGAAGACTAACACAAGAAGGCAGCAGATACACACCAGAAAAAAGAAGGTGGATTTGTGCAGAATAAAGGAACGGATTATATCAGAAGATTATTAAAAGACAAAACCCGGTTAAAACGGTGGAGAAAGATGATTCTGTGTCTGTCCTGTGTAGTTGTTTTCTGTACGGTCTATGCGCTGATTCTCCCGGCAATCACACTGGAGAGAAAGACAGTCTGTGGTCAGGAAGAGCATAGCCATACAGAAGAATGCTATTCGAGTGACGGACAGCTGACTTGCGGAAAAACAGAACACACACATACCGAATCGTGTTATGCAGACGATAATACATCGGAAGATCAATCAGGGGAAGATTCACAGCAGACAACGGAGCAGAACCAGACAGAAGGACAGGAGCAGAATTCGGGACAAAGTCAGGAGCAGAATCAAAATCAGAATCAAGACCAGAGTCAAAGTCAGGATCAGGGTCAGACATCGGATGATGGAAATGTAGCTCAGAACGGAGAAAATGGAGATACAGCAGGAACCACAGCGGATGAGACATCTGGCAATGATGAAGAAAGTGTCGTGGCAGGGAGTACATCAGCGCCGGCAGCAGAGGGCGAAGGCGGAACGGGAAGTACTACGACGGCGACGGAAGGGTTTGATCTGAGTGCAGCTGCGAATAAGGCGGATTTAAAAGGCGTTGTTTTACAGTATTATGATGCAACACAGAAAACATGGATTGATATTCAGGAAAATGTAGATAACAAAATCCCAGGAGATGCGAAAATCAAGTTAACAGTTCAGTATCAGAATGTATCAATTGAACAGTTGCTAACAACATATAACTGTAAAATGACGTATGATATTCCAGAGCTCCTGCGTAATATGACAGCCGAAGGAAAAATTTTTGATAGTAATAATGCCGAGGTAGGAACGGTTACAGTGCAAGAAGGAAAAATCGTTGTTGCGTTTAAAAATGAGTATCTTGAAGATTTACGAACAAAGAAAGATACCGTAATTGCAGGAGATTTCTATGTTGAAGGGGATGTTAAACTAAGTCAGTTACCAGATAATGGAAAAACAACATTGACTATTGCAGATAAGAAATATACGTTGGATTTTGGACCGGATGTGATTGCTAAATATGGAAAAGTAACTGTTGATAAACAATGTGTTAGTAAGAATGTGATCTCCACAGCTGATGGAAATTATTTAAAATATACGATTACAGTAACTGCTGGAGAAGATGATTGTCCAGAAGTTTCAGTAGTGGATACATTTACAAATAATAGCAGTAACGTGGAGTATTATGCAGGAATTACAACGACAGAGAAAACACTTGAAGGAAGTGAAAATGAAGTAGCTCCATATGAGACAGTTACAGAGGGGAAGACACATGGTAAGATTTATAAAGGAAATAAGACGGAGGATAAGACAATTCCGGTAGTTCCAACAGGAACTACTGAAATTACTGAACCAGGAAGTATGGTCTGGAAAATAGGTGATATGGCAGCTGGTGAGGTACGTACACTTACATACTTTGTAAAACTAAAAGGAAAAGTTAATCTTAAGCAAGCAGAAATCAGGAATAAAGCAGATGTATTTTTAAAGAACTATCAGAGAGCATATGATGAGTTTTCATTTACACCGAAAATTACATATGATATGGCGAAAAATCGTGATAGCAAATATGTCAATAATATTGTTAAAAATTCAGATGGTTCATACACAATTAATTATAAAATTGAGTTTTCATTAGATAAAGATAAAAGTAATTTCCCATTAAAGAACTTTGAACTTCGTGATTTTTTAGATTATGGAGATATATATACGAATTCAGAGTTACTTGCAAATGGATATGTGTATTACAATCGTGATTCAGTCAAGTTATATGCGAAAAAAAATACAGAGACAGCATATTCGGAAGTTGATGGAGGAAATTACGATACGCTGTGGTCGGATAAAAGTGATAACTATACTTCCAACTGGACAAAGACAACAAATCCAACTCGTTTTAAAATTACCGGAACATCGGGTAACCCAATTACTGTAAACCCGGGAGAAGGTTATTATGCGACATATAGTATTACAGTAAAGCCAGAAGCAATGGCTTACATGAAAACAAATAGTATAGACGTAAAAAATAGATTTTTGGTAGCAGCAGAGAATGTAGAGAATAATTACGATTATGGAATAGACAGAGTTTATAACCAGAAAACTGTCGGTGGTTATACATGGAACCAGAAAATGGTCGGAAACGTAACAACAGATGCTCAGACAATTACAATGACTGGTGAGAAGTATAATTTGACGAGCGGAAGTATAACACAAGATACATCAGAGGATACTACATTTACTGTTCCAGTTGGAAGTTATCCATATACTGTAAATGTCAATGAAACGCAAGGTGATTGGAATGCGACAGAGGTATCAATGAAAGATACACTTACTCCGAATGATAAGATGGAGTATACAGGGTATGTGAAAGTAGAGGCACGAGAGTATAATCCAAATACAGGTGAATATGAAGTAAAAGAAACGAAATGGGTGAAGATTGATAAATTAACGGAATTCACGTTGAAACCATCAGAGCTTGGATGGACTAATCAGAATTATGCTTACAGATTTACATATTACGCAACACCAAAAAATAAGGAAACATTTAGTTCAGCTGTTGTAAACAATAAATTTACATTGTCGGGAAATGTTGTAAAAGGTGAAAGTTCAATTGATATTTCCGAAATATATTCACAAAAGGAAGTGACAGTTTCAGGAGATTTTAAAATGAATCTCAGGAAAGAAGCCTGGTATTATGAAGAACCAAAAGCAGATGCGAGCACATGGCAAAATGGAAAGATATACTGGGTGATTGAAGTTGACGGAACAGCAATTTTGCAAAATACATCTTTTAGAGATGCTATTTCAAATGGTACAGGATTGCAAAATTCTTATTTACATTCAGATTCGCTGGTGGGAATTTATAAAGGAACGCTGCCGGAACGAAATACGATTACTGGATATAAGAATCTGCAAGAAATGCAAACATCAAGTGGGCTTAAAGGCATAAAGGATCAATTTACCGACCCGGAATTAACGAATGGAAAGAATTTCTCTGGGAATGACAATTATAGTGAATTGACAGTAAAGGCAAAAGATAACATTTCTCTTAGTGGAGAAAAGCTGTACTTTATTGTGCAATCAGAACCACAATCATTACCTGTTAATTATCGAGATTGTTTTACATATAGAAATCAGATTCAAACAAGTGATGACGGAACAAAATGGATTGACCAGGGTTCAGCAGACAAAAGCCTGTATTCTGGTGCAGATATCTTAAAAGAATTAGGACAGACATTTACTTATGATGGAACTACAGTAACAAGTAATCAAGATGGTATGGACAAGGACTACGGCTCCAATAAAGCTAGTGATAAAATCGCAGCAAGCGAATTGGACAAAACAACAGGTCCCGGACAGTATGTAGCATGGGTATTTAAGCTGAATTATGCAGGAGAACTATCTGGAAGTTATCAAGTATTGGAGCAAATCCCAGATGGAATGGAGCTTGCATATATCCGTATCAAATGGGTTGGAGACAAACAAAAAGAAAATTATATTCAGTCAAAGGAAATCAGTGGACTAGATGGATGGACAAAAAAGATAACAGGTAGTCTTGCAACAGATAATCCAGGCAAAAGTGTGGAGACTACTTATTATGTGAAAGGAAATCAGGCATTGATTGAACTGGGTGATTTTATTGCAGGAAAAGAGCGAGATAATTATTCAGTTGATGTACAGGTTGTGTGCAGGGTGACAGATCCGAAAGTATTGCTCGGTGGAGAAAATAAGACATTTACGAATCATGTTACACTTCGAACAACAGAAGGAAAGGAAATAAATACAGCAACATCTCCTGCAACAATAACACCGCAGAAGATTGGAAAAACATTTGTTTCTGATCAACAAAATATAACATTTACAATTGAAGCTAACCAGTTGGGTCAGGCACTTCCAACAGTAGAAGGCACAAAATTGAAGCTGATTGATAAATTGAGTCCTACATTGGAGTTGGATATAACAACGATTAAGGTTGTTAATAAAAATAACGGTGAGGATGTTACGTTTACTGCTTCAATTCGAGATGATAATACATTGGAGATAGAAATTCCACATGATGTGCCAGTCAAGATAACCTATACAGCAACAATAAATGCACCGCCAAGGCAGAAAGTGGATTTTTCAAATGTAGTATATTGGGAAAAATATTCTCCATCCAGCGGGACAAATGTAGAACAGAAGAATTATTCTTACACCGCAGGAGGAACAGTATCTTCAGCAAGTACGATCAAACTACAAATCATTAAGAAAGATCAGAATAACCTGTCTGCATCATTGGCTGGAGCTGAATTTAAGGTGGTAAATTGTACCAGAAATTTTACTACAGGAACTATTAACGAAGTTACAGGAACAGGACGTAAAGAATGGGCGGGAACGACAGGCGCCGATGGAATACTTGAGTTAGGAACAGCAGGGGCTGGTAATCCTGTAATGGAATATAATACCATCTATAAGGTGACAGAGACAAAGGCACCGGCTGGGTATGTACTAGATCAGAAACCGATTTATATTATGGTTCCAAAAATAAATGATGGTGCATCGGATTATTCTGAGGAAGTGAAGGCATGTATAAAAGATCCACAGATTAAGAAGCAGTATAAATCGACATATGAACTACAAGTTACGAACCATAAAGGTGAGATCACTGTACAGAAAAAGTTTAAGAATCCAGGTGGTTATGAGTCTAATCCAGTGAGTGGAACATATAAGTTTGGACTTTATGAGAATGCGGATGGAACAAATACTGATGGAAGTATAACACCACTTCAGAAAATTTCTATTACATATGATGCAGGTGATACTACGCCGAAATCAAGTAAGTTTATAAATTTGGAGTTGTCAAAAATATATTATGTCTTTGAACTTGATGATAAGGATCAACCAATCAAAGATTCCTCCACAGTTGCTACTGTGAACGGAATGGAATACCTTACATCATATACGGCGACAAAGTCTGGAAGCACAACAACAGGAGTGAACAGTGCATCCAATGGTGACAGGGTAACCGTTACAAATCAAAGCCGTGTGAATAAACTGCCTTCTACAGGCAATTGTGGAGTTCTTATTTACAGATTGGCAGGAGCGATATTAATACTCTTCGCAGGAGTGCTTATGCTGATGAAATATAAAGAAACAAAAACAAGAAACTAACAAAAGAGAGTGTGCTGCACCCCGGAAAATTCGGGGGGGCAGTAACAAAAATAAGGAGGAAGAAAATGAAAATAATCAAGAAGATTGCCGCCATAATGCTCTCGGTTATGATGGTATTGGGAATGTGTAGTGTGGTAGGAGCTGAGGAGGCGAGTGGAAGTTATGAGGACGATAATGGAAAAATAACGATACAAAATGCTAAAAAGAATCAGACTTATACAATTTATCGTATTCTGAAGTTGGAAAGTTTTAGTAGAGGAGATAAAAGAGAAGAAGGTAACTATGCATATACGTTAGAAGAGGGATGGGATGATTTCCTTACTAATTCATCTGAGTATCCTACAGGAAATTGTTTGAAGAAAGATAACAATACGGGATATGTCACATGGGATTCAACAAAGACTGATTATGCAGCTTTTGCAAAGGATGCACTGAAATATGTAAAGGCAAAACCAATTGCACCAGCAAAAGATGCAGTTACTCCATCAGAGGATGGAGCAGTAAGTTTTGAAAAACTTCCGCTGGGATATTATCTTATAGATTCTACTGCTGGAGCTTTGTGCTCTCTTGATACCACAGATAAAGAGGTGATAATTCAAGAAAAGAACGGTGTACCATCTGTGGAGAAAAAGGTTCAAGAAGATTCTACGTCAAAATGGGAATCAAGTAACACAGCAGATATTGGTCAGATAGTAAACTTCAAAACAACAATTACAGCACAGGCAGGAGCACAGAGCTATGTGCTGCATGATAAGATGGATAAAGGGTTGACATTTAATGGTGACGTAACTGTGAAAATAAATAAATCAGGTACAACAGGAGAAACATCAGTTGATTCTCAAAATTATGAGGTGAAAACAGAAGGTTTTTCGAGTGGAGATACATGCACTTTTCATGTTGAATTTAAGCAGACATTTTGTGATAATTTAGCAAATGGAGATCAGATTATCATTTATTATTCTGCAAAATTAAATGATGAGGCTACGATTAAAACAGATAAAAATAAAAACGAAACGTGGCTTGGTTATGGAGACAACAAATTTACAACACATAAAACAACCACTACTTATACTTACGAAATTCCAGTATTTAAATATACAATAGAAACAGCGATGACTAAAAAGCCACTTGCAAAAGCAACGTTTAAACTTAGTAAAAAGTCCGATGGCTCAGAAACAATTAAAATTAAACAAAAAACGGATGAAAACAATGTTTATCTTGTAGATCCAAATGCTACAACAACAGAAATAACAACTGATAGTACAGGTGAATTCACAATCCAAGGACTTGATGCCGATATATACTACCTCACAGAGATACAACAGCCAGCCGGATACAACAAGCTGTCAGCTCCTGTAAAAATAGTCATTAATGAGAGTGGTACAATTACCATTGGAGAATCAGCAGATCCAGTTGACAAAGTCGAAGTCGAAAACAAATCCGGCTCCCTCCTCCCATCCACAGGTGGAATGGGAACAACCTTGTTCTATATTTTCGGTGCAATCCTTGTAATTGGATCTGGAGTTGTACTGATTACAAAGAAGAGAATGAAATAATTGTTGCTCGATTATAGGTATGTAAGTGAGATAAGAAAGAAGTAATTTTGCTGTACGGGGAATGTGTTTTATCATTCCCCATACAGCAGCAAGGAGAGGATTGTAACATGAGAAAGCATATTTCAACAATAATTGCGGGAATCATCTTTCTTACAGGCTTGTCCTTACTGCTGTATCCGACAATTAGTAATTTCTGGAATTCGAAGCATCAGACGCAGGCAGTTGCGGATTATTCGAAGCAGATAGAGAAGATGGATGATCAGGAGAAGGAGCAGGCACTGGCAGCAGCGGAGAAGTACAACGAGACGCTGATCATGAATGGAGGACGCTTTACACCAACAGAAGAGGAAAATACTTTATATGATAGTCTTCTGGATGCAAATGGAACCGGAATGATGGGATATATCACAATTCCGGAGATTCGCTGCAAGCTTCCGATTTATCACGGTGTAGAGGATTCTGTTCTGCAGGTTGGTATCGGACATATTGAAGGTTCGTCTCTTCCGGTTGGAGGAAAGGGCACACACTGTGTATTATCCGGACACAGAGGACTGCCGAGTGCGAAGTTGTTCACAGACCTTGATAAGTTGGAAAAGGGGGATATCTTTCTTCTGCACATTTATGATAAGGTATTGACGTATGAGATTGACCAGATCAGTATTGTCGAGCCGGAAGATTATGGCCTGCTTGAGATTGAAGATGGAAAGGATCTGTGTACGCTTCTTACATGTACACCATATGGAATCAATACGCAGAGACTGCTGGTGCGCGGACATCGGATTGAAAATCGTTCGGGAGATGACTCCAGAGTGACATCGGATGCGGCTGAGGTAAGCAGTTTGACAGTTGCGGTATGTGTTGCGATTCCGCTTTTAATCATTAGTTTTCTTGTAGTGGATCTATCAATCCGGCGTTCAAGAAAGAAGCAGAAAAAGTAGAGGAAGATAAATTGATCAGTGGGAGGGATAACATGCGAAGTCCAAAGAAAAGAATCCGCCACAGAGACAGGAATTATATGATATATGTACTGACATTTCTCATTGCGCTGACCGGGATGCTCGGAATCTCAAAGGGCAATCTGGTTCAGGCAGCGGAAGAAGAGAGTACACAGAAGGGAAGTATTTCGATTGTCTGCCCGGTTGAGGGGATGGAGTTGTCTCTGTACCGTGTGGCAGAGTATGAGGAGTCGGGCAGTTTTACATTGACGGAACAATTCCGGAAGTATCCGGTCTCACTGGAGCAGAAGAGCCAGGAGGGCTGGCAGGGTGCAGCGGATGCACTGGCGGACTATATCAGACGTGACGGAATCACAGCAGATGCAGTGCTGGCATCAGGTTCGGACAGGAAAGTATGTTTTACAGATCTTAACCGAGGTCTTTATCTTGTGCTGGGACAGACAACAGAGCTGCAGGAAGATGGAAAGACACAGATCTATGAGCCTCAGACAGCATTGATCGCATTGCCGGAGGATTCAAAGGAAACTTCCGAGGGGAAAGATCCGTACCAGGTGACAGCGGTTCTGAAGTTCGAGAAGAACGACAAGCCTGGAAAGCCAGAAGAGGAAGAAGAGACGAAGATTCATGTATTGAAAGTGTGGAAGCAGGATCAGGAGGAAGAACGTCCGGAGTCTATCGTGGTAGAGCTGCTGCAGACGGATGTGGAGGGGAATACAACAGTCGTTGACCGCCAGACACTTACGAAGGAGAATCAGTGGTCCTATACTTGGAAAAATCTTTCTGCACAGATGCGTTGGAGTGTGTCAGAGGCAGAGGTGCCGAAGGGGTATACTGTTGCTGTTACGCGTGAAGGAAATACAGTTGTCTTGACGAATACAGCAAAGAAGCCGGGAAAGTCGGATGGAGAAGCGAATCCACCATCGAAGAGGACGACGGGTAAAACAACAGACAAAACATCAGACAAGCTCCCACAGACAGGACAGCTCTGGTGGCCGGTACTTGTGCTTTTGTTTGCAGGTGCGATCTGTCTGCTGGTGGGAAGAGTTTTACGGGATAGAAAAGAAGAGAAGAATCGATGAGCAAGAAGAAAAAGAATCAGATAGGAAAGATATTTACAATCACAGGGTTGCTGCTTTTCGCGGCAGCCCTTGCTCTTTCTGCATACAATCTCTGGGACGGTTATCGGGCAGAGCAAAGCAGAGAAAAGCTGTTGGAAGAATATAGAGACAAGAACCAGAACATTTCTGATGAGGGAAAGCAGGCAGATGAATCTGACGGACAGATACCGAATTATCAGCTGAATCCGGAGATGGAGATGCCGGAGATCGCATTAGAAGATCTGGACGGCGCGGCATGCATCGGAGTACTTGAGATACCGGCGATCGACTTGAAGCTTCCAGTATTGAGCGAATGGAGCTATCCGCTTCTGAAGAAAGCATCTTGCCGCTATTCGGGCAGTGCATATCTGGATAATCTCGTGATCGCAGCACATAATTACAGAGCACATTTCGGGAAGTTGAAAGAACTGGAGATGGGTGACGAGGTGATCTTCACAGATGCAGCCGGGAATCGGTTCGAATACAAAGTGGCAGTGGTAGAGGCACTGACTCCACAAAGCGTGGAAGATATGACAAGCGGAGAGTGGGCGTTGAGTTTGTTCACATGTACGTTGGATGGAAAGAACAGGGTGACGGTGCGGTGTGAGGTTGCTGGTCGCACATCGTGTGAGCAGTAAAAGATTTGTTTGACATAAGAAAAAAGAAATGCTAGTATAATAAATAGAAAGGTGCTACCGATGACGGTTCGCCTGATATTTTATAGGGTTAAAAATAACCGCAGAGTTTCTCAGGCTGGGCGGTTATTTTTGCGTCTTGGAATCATGCTTTCCACGCACGTAACCAAGACTATAAAAAGTCGCACACAGTGAAATCACTGCAATAAGGTCAGTAATGGTCAGCATAGGCCAATTCTCCTCTCCAAGATTTCTCAAATGAGAGATGATCTATGTAATCGGAGCTATGAACTCTCCGCGCAAAGCGAACCGCCATTCACGTCAATGTGAAGTAGCACCCCAGGCATAAAGCCTGAACATATGATAGCAAATATGTTGAGGGAAATCAACATAAAAAGCAACACACATAAAGTGAAAAGCTAATTTTATTGCTCTGACATGTACGTTGGATGGAAAGAACAGGGTGACAGTGCGGTGTGAGGCTGCTGGTCGCACATCGAGTGAGGTAAAGAGTTGAAAGATTTATTTGACATAAGAAAAAAGAAATGCTAATATAATAAATAGAAAGGTGCTACCGATGACGGTTCGCCTGATGTTTTTAATTGGTTAAATAACCGCTCAAGTTTTCTCAGGACGTTGGGCGGTTATTTTTGCGTCTTGGAATCATGCTTTCCACGCACGTAACCAAGACTATAAAAAGTCGCACACAGTGAAATAACTGCGATAAGGTCAGTAATGGTCAGCATAGGTCGATTCTCCTTTCCAAGATTTCTCAAATGAGAGATGATCTATGTAATCGGAGCTATAAACTCTCCGCGCAAAGCGAACCGCCATTCACGTCAATGTGAAGTAGCACCCCCAGGCATAAAGCCTGAACATATGATAACAAATATGTTGAGAAAAATCAACATAAAAAGCGACACACATAAAGCGAAAAGCAAATCTTATCGCTTTGACATGTACGCCGGATGGAAAGAACAGCGTGACAGTGCGGTGTGAGAAATAAATGCGAAAATTATTGCAGTTAACCCCACTATTTCCCTGATTTATGCAACAAATTGCAGGAGACGGTTATTTTATTGACCGTCTCTTTTTTGTGTGATATAACCTAATCATAGCAAACAACAAACGTTTGCATATAAAGAAATGAACAATGCGCATTGTTAGGAAACATTAAAAATCATGTTATCTCATACAAGAAAAAGGAGACAATAAAAATGGCAAAAGTAAAAACATTCAAGACAATCTTCCCAGCAGTATCTGTACCACTTAACGACGACTACTCAATCAACGAGCCAGAATTCAGAGCATATTTAAGATGGATCAAAACATTCTACGGAAAAGGAATGGACGGACTTGTATGTAACGGACATACAGGAGAGATCACAGGACTTACAAGAGCAGAGAGAAAACGTGTTGTAGAGATCTGTGCAGAAGAGTGTGGAGACGTTATGACAATCATCTCCGGTGTTAACTGTGAGAACACAGCAGAGTCTATCGAGATGGCAAAAGAAGCGAAAGAAGCAGGAGCTGACGGAATC
>UMGF01046596.1_pt1 | contig 14816 bp, 8 predicted proteins | sample 1965181 | NCBI WGS metagenome assembly UMGF01 (sample SAMEA4836063, study PRJEB28245) | human gut metagenome | biome: gut microbiome; material: fecal sample | place: Denmark | collected 2008 | reverse complement strand
GTAAAAAGCTTTTCCGGAGTAACATTTTTGCGTTTAACCGGATGCTTTTATCCGCTGGACCAGGATAAACGGCATGGCAGCGATCAGCTGCAGTGTGATATAGCGGATGCTTTTATCCGTTTGACAAAGGAGAGTGAAAAATGGAAGAGACAACGATTGCTGCGATTTCCACAGCCATGAGCGCATCGGGAATCGGGATCGTCAGGATCAGTGGCCCGGAGGCTTTTGAAATCGCATCCGGAGTATACCGTTCCAAGGGTGGAAAAAAATCTCTGAAAAACGTCCCAAGCCACACCATCCATTATGGATATATTTATGATAACGAAGAAATGGTAGACGAAGTACTGGTCATGGCCATGCGCGGACCACGGACATACACAGGAGAAGATACCATAGAAATTGACTGCCACGGCGGCGTTTTAGCCATGAAAAAGGTACTGGAAACTGTGCTGAAAAACGGAGCCATTATTGCCGAGCCGGGAGAATTTACCAAGCGTGCATTCCTCAATGGAAGGATCGATCTTTCCCAGGCGGAGGCCGTTATGGACGTGATACAGTCCAAAAATGAGTACTCATTAAAGAACTCTGTAGGACAATTAAAAGGCTCAGTCCGAAAAAATGTACAGCAGATCAGAGAGAAACTACTGTACCATATAGCGTACATTGAATCGGCATTAGACGACCCAGAGCACTATGATCTGACAGGATATTCGGAAGAATTAGAGCAGATCGTAGCAGAAGAAAAAGAAAAGATACAGAACCTGTTAAAAACAGCCGGAGACGGAAAGATCATACAGGAAGGTATCCGGACCGTGATCCTGGGTAAGCCGAACGCAGGGAAATCTTCTCTGCTGAACCTGCTTCTGGGAGAGGACAGAGCCATCGTGACCGATATCGCAGGAACCACCAGAGACGTACTGGAAGAGTATATCAACCTGCATGGGATCACATTAAAGATCGCTGACACAGCCGGAATCCGCCAGACAGAAGACATCGTAGAGAAAATCGGTGTATCCAAAGCCAAAGAAATGGCAGCAGACGCAGACCTGATCCTCTATGTCGTAGATTCCTCCGTACCGTTAGATGAAAACGACGAAGAGATCATAAAAATTTTGCAAGAGAAAAAGACAATTGTCCTCTATAGCAAGACAGACCTTGAATCTGCTATAGATATAGAGGATTTAAAGAGCAGAATAAACCAGCCGGTGATCCCAATCTCCGCAAAAGAAGAAACCGGGATCACAGACCTGGAAGAAAAAATCCGGGAAATGTTCTTCAGTGGGGAGATTGACTTCAATGATGAAGTCTACATCACCAATGAACGCCACAGACAGGAGCTTTTAAAAGCACAGGAAAGTCTTTCTCTGGTAGAAAATAGCATAGAAAGCGGAATGCCGGAGGATTTTTATTCCATAGACCTGACAGATGCATACGAAAGTCTGGGACGGATTCTGGGAGAATCACTTGGGGAAGACCTTGTTAATGAGATATTTTCTAAATTTTGTATGGGGAAATAATAACCGCATGGGCTGCGGAGGCCCCGGCCGAATGCCCGCATAGATTGCGGAACTCCGGTCGTATAACCGCATAGATTGCGGCTCCCTGCTGTATGCCACATGGACTGCGGAAGCCCGCAGAGGGTAGATCACATTGGAATGTGAGAAAACCGCAAAGGGGCACAAGGCCGCGCCCCTCTGCACACCCCTGGGCCTTTTTTATATAGTGCAGCGATTGTGGAATGCTGAAAGAAACTAACTTGTGTCTGTATGCTTCTGTATCGGCAATTCAACACTGAGCCGAAATATGGCAGACGGAAGCAGGAATAACCCCGCAGACGTGCATCGCACGTCGAGAACCTCATTACAGTTCCACTGCAACCCCCTCGGCACAACGTTTCACATCCAACACCGAAGCATACAGACAAAAGTCAGCACCGTATCACACACCACAACCCAAGAACTCCTAAAAAAAAGCCCGAGGGGTGTGCAGAGGGGCCGTGGCTTTACGGCCCCTTTGCGGTTTTCCACAGCTTCCCAAAGCAAAAAAACCAGGCCTTCTGCCAAGCAAGAAAGTAAAAATAAAACCAAAAACCAACCACACAATAAACAAAGAAAAAGAAAATCACAAAGAAAAATAAAGAAAAAGAATAAGAGAAAAAATAAAGGAGAAAAAGCATGAAAAATCTGGAACAGTTTTTCGACATCATAGTAGTAGGCGCCGGCCACGCAGGCTGCGAAGCATCACTGGCATGCGCCCGCTTAGGGCTCAACACAGTCATGTTCACAGTCAGCGTAGACAGCATCGCCCTTATGCCCTGCAACCCTAACGTAGGCGGCAGCTCCAAAGGGCATCTCGTCCGTGAGCTGGATGCTCTCGGTGGGGAAATGGGTAAAAACATAGACAAAACCTTCATCCAGTCCAAAATGCTCAACCAGTCCAAAGGCCCTGCAGTCCATTCACTTCGTGCACAGGCCGATAAACAGGCCTACAGCACAGAAATGAGAAAGACACTGGAAAATACAGAGAACTTAACCATCCGCCAGGGTGAAGTGACCGAGCTTCTGGTAGAAGACGGGCACATCACCGGTGTAAAAACCTTCTCAGGAGCCACCTACCACGCAAAAGCTGTAGTCCTCTGTACAGGAACCTACCTCAAGGCCCGCTGCATTTACGGCGACGTCAGCAACTATACAGGACCGAACGGCCTTCAGGCAGCCAATTACCTTACGGATTCCCTGAAAAAGCTGGGGATCGAAATGTTCCGCTTCAAAACAGGAACTCCGGCCAGAATCGCCGGAAACACCATTGATTATTCTAAGATGGAAGAGCAGTTCGGAGATGAAAGAGTCGTACCGTTCTCTTTTTCCACAGACCCGGAATCTGTACAGATCGAGCAGAAATCCTGCTGGCTGACCTATACAAACGAAAAAACACACGAGATCATCCGTGCAAATCTGGACAGATCCCCCCTTTATTCCGGAATGATCGAAGGAACCGGACCACGTTACTGTCCGTCCATTGAGGATAAAGTAGTTCGTTTTGCAGACAAAAAACGCCATCAGGTATTTATTGAACCGGAAGGTCTTTACACAAATGAAATGTACATCGGCGGAATGTCCAGCTCCCTGCCGGAGGATGTTCAGTACGAGATGTACCATTCCGTACCGGGTCTGGAGAACGCCAGGATTGTAAAAAATGCTTACGCTATTGAGTATGACTGCATCAATCCGCGCCAGCTCTATCCCACACTGGAATTCAAAAAGATCAAGGGCCTTTTCAGCGGCGGACAGTTTAACGGAAGCTCCGGATATGAGGAAGCAGCCGCTCAGGGCCTCATAGCGGGAATTAATGCAGCTATGGAGGTAAAAGGCCGGGAACAGCTGATTTTGGACCGCTCAGAGGCATATATTGGCGTTCTCATCGATGATCTGGTAACAAAGGAGAACCATGAGCCGTACCGAATGATGACAAGCCGTGCTGAGTACCGTCTGCTCCTCCGCCAGGACAACGCAGATCTTCGTCTTCGCAAAAAAGGCTGGGAGGTCGGCCTGATCGATGATGAGACATACCATAAATTACAGGAAAAAGAGCGCCGGATCCAGGAAGAGATCGAGAGAGTGGAACATGCAACCGTAGGTGGTTCTGCAGAGGTACAGAGCCTTCTGGAATCTCTGAACAGTACCCTTCTGAAATCCGGAACTACCATTGCAGAGCTGATCCGTCGGCCGGAGCTTAACTATAAGGTGCTTGCACCCATCGATAAAGAAAGACCGGAGCTTCCGGAAGATGTATGTGAGCAGGTAGAAATCAACATCAAATATGATGGCTACATCCGCCGCCAGATGAAGCAGGTAGAGCAATTTAAGAAACTGGAGCAGAAAAAGCTTCCGGAAGACATTGATTACGAAGATGTAGGAAGCCTCCGCATTGAGGCACGCCAGAAGCTGGAAGCCTACAGACCGGTGTCCATCGGCCAGGCGTCCCGTATCTCCGGTGTATCCCCGGCTGACATTTCCGTGCTTCTTGTATATCTGGAAAGCAGATCCGAACATAAACACAGATAATACAAAGAATAACAATAAAACACAGAAAATAAGAGAGGAAGCTGCATGTACAATTTAGAAATCCTGGAAAAAGGCTGCGAGGAGCTTGGGATCACACTCAGTGACACGCAGAAAAACCAGTTTATTCGGTTCTACGAATATCTTGTAGAAAAAAACAAAGTCATGAACCTCACCGGTATCACAGAATTTGACGAGGTTCTCGTGAAACATTTCCTAGACAGCCTCTGCTGCGTCAAGGCTGTAGATATGGGTAAGATAAAAACCGTTATGGACATCGGAACCGGCGCCGGATTCCCGGGTGTTCCCCTGAAGATTGCCTTCCCGGAGGTGGAAGCCTGCCTTCTGGACTCCCTCAATAAAAGAGTAAAATTCTTGGAAGAAACCTTTGCGCTCCTGGGCCTGGAGGGGATTTCCGCCATTCACGGAAGAGCTGAAGAATATGCAAAAAACAAAGCCTACAGAGAAAAATATGATCTCTGCGTATCCAGAGCAGTATCCGGACTGGCAACCCTGTCTGAATACTGTCTCCCGTATGTAAAAGTCGGAGGGCTTTTTGTCTCCTATAAATCCGGTTCTGTAAAGGAAGAAGCAGAAGCAGCAGAGAAAGCAGTAAAGATCCTTGGTGGAAAGATCAGGGATATTCAGTACTTTGACCTTCCGGGATCTGAGATCGGCCGCTCCCTGGTCATTATCGAGAAGGTAAAGAACATCCCGGGCAAATATCCGAGAAAAGCCGGAACACCGCTCAGAGAGCCACTGGCATAAGATACCTCCTGTCGAACAAAGGCAAAATCTGTCCGACAGGAGATTTTTTTGTCCGGGAGTTTCACAAAATTATCACAAATTTATCCTACTTTTATCACAAATTACTTTTACACTATAATCCGATAGAGATGCCCCTGGATTCCCCCATTCTCTGTTTCATCCAGGGGCATTTTCTATTGGTGTTGAAAAGACGCCAGAGTCAAGGGCTTCAGTTTCAGGACCTTTTGCCTCTGGCATCTTATAAAATGGGAAATCGATAATTAAAAAAAGTATTTCCCTGAGAATAAAAGGAGGAGAGTAAAGTGATCGAAGTAAGTAATCTGGTCAAAAAGTATGGCGATCATACTGCAGTTGACCATCTTTCCTTTCAGATCGAAAAGGGGAAAATTTACGGATTCCTGGGCCCCAACGGTGCAGGAAAATCAACAACTATGAACATGATCACAGGATACATTGCTTCCACAGAAGGAAAAGTGATGATCGATGGTCATGATATTCTGGAGGAACCGGAGGCAGCCAAGAAATGTATCGGCTATCTGCCGGAAATGCCGCCGCTCTATTTTGACATGACTGTTCTTGAGTACATGAAATTTGCGGCTGATCTGAAAAAAATCCCAAGAAACCAAAAAGACAAGCAGATAAAAGAAGTCATGGATATGGTAAAGATCACAGACATGAAAGACCGTCTGATCAAAAACCTTTCCAAAGGTTATCGCCAGAGGGTGGGCCTTGCACAGGCAATCCTGGGATATCCGGAGGTGATCATCCTGGATGAGCCGACAGTAGGACTTGACCCGAAGCAGATCATCGAGATCCGTGACCTGATCAAAGGCCTGAAGCAGAAGCACACGGTTATCCTAAGCTCCCATATCCTTTCCGAGGTAAGAGCAGTGTGTGATTATGTTCTGATCATTTCCCATGGAAAGCTGGTAGCCAGCGATACACCGGATAATCTGGAACGTCTGGCAGCAGGCTCCAACAGCCTCCTTATGAAGGTAAAAGGCGAGAAAGACACGATTCGAAAAGCTCTGGAAACGATCGAAGGCGTAACCGGGGTGGAAATGTCCTATGACAGCGATGAGAAATTGTGGAAAACAAAACTTTCCATTCAGGAAAATGTGGATATCCGTGAAAAAGTCTTCTACGCTATGGCAAAAGCGAACTGTCCAATCTACGAGATGCAGGTTAAGAGAGTTTCCCTTGAGGATGTATTCCTTGAGCTTACCGAAGGAGAGAAAAAATCCGCCGGAAAACCGGAAAGCTCACAGTGGAAACCGGTAGAAGACAGATCATCGGAAAAAGAAAAAACTCAGGAAGAAAAAAACGGGGAACCAGAGAAGGCTTCTGATGAGAAAGAGGGGGATCAGTCATGACAGCGATTTTTAAAAGAGAACTGAAAAGCTATCTGACCTCCATGGTTGGATATCTCTTCATATTTTTTGTCCTGGTGCTGACCGGAATTTATTTTTCCGCATATCAGCTTTCAGGCGGCTATTCAAAATTTGAAACTACCTTAAGCGCACTGACCTTTGTGTTCCTGATCGGTGTGCCGATCCTTTCCATGCGTGTACTTGCAGAAGAGCGCAAGCAGAAAACGGATCAGCTTCTTTTGACCGCACCGGTATCTGTATGGGATATCGTATTTGGAAAATATCTTGCACTGGTAGCTGTGTTTGCCATTCCGGTCGTGATCATGTGCGTTTATCCGCTGATCATGAGTAAGTTCGGAACGATTTCCTATGCTTCCGCATACACCGGGATCCTGGGATTTTTCCTTCTGGGATGCGCGAATCTGGCGATTGGTGTATTTATGTCAGCACTTACAGAAAGCCAGGTAATTGCAGCAGTACTTACTTTTGTATTCCTGTTCGCCTTCTATATGATGAACGGAATTTCCTCATTCTTTTCACAGACCTCCATGTCAACCGCAGTGGCATTCGGACTTCTGATCGTGGCGATCGCTATCATCATTTATACCATGATCAAAAATGTCCTGATCTCTGTAGTGATCGGAGCTGTGGGAGAGATTGCTCTTGTGATCGTATACGTTGTAAAATCCAGTATTTTCCAGGGTGGTATCCAGAAGGTACTGAACGTATTTAACCTGAGTGGACATTATGATAATTTTACAAACGGCGTGTTTGACGTGACAGGAATCGTTTATTTTATTTCTGTTATTGCGATCTGCCTGTTCCTTACCATGCAGTCCATTCAGAAGAGACGCTGGAACTAGGGGGTGAAGGGAAATGAAATTCAGTGAGAAATTTAAGAAAAATAAAGGCGAGGCAGCCGTACCGGAGACAGCACAGGACTCCGGCAAAAAGAAACATAAACCGGATCCGAAAAAGCTGGTAGGCACCATCAGCAAAAAACATATCAAAAATGGTTCCTACAGCATGGCTATGGCAGCTGTCTTTATCGTGATCGTGGTTGTGATCAATATGATCGTCGGGGCGATCCCATCCAAATATTCACAGCTGGATGTAAGCTCATCCAAGCTTTACACCATCGGTGATGAAACAAAGAAGGTACTGAAGGCACTGGATAAGGATGTTACCATTTATCAGATCGCGGCAAGCGGTTCTGAGGACGACACGATCTCCAATCTGCTTTCACGTTATAAAGATGAGTCCAAGCATATTAAAGTTGAGGTAAAAGACCCTGTTGTAAATCCGAAATTTGCATCGGAATATACAACCGATGATCTTGCGTCAAACAGCCTGATCGTAGTCTGCGGCGACAGAAACAAGGTTATCAATTACAACGATATGTATTCCTCTTCAGTAGACTATAATACCTGGCAGCAGACTACTACCGGATTTGATGGAGAAGGACAGATCACAAGTGCGATCGGCTATGTGACATCCGAGGATCTTCCGATCATGTACACCTTATCCGGACACGGAGAAAAAGATCTGGATTCCAGCTTTAAAGAAGATATCCAGAAAGCAAACATTGATATCAAGGAGCTGAACCTTCTCACAGAGGGAAAGGTTCCGGATGATGCAGACTGCCTGATGATCGTATCTCCGACCAGCGATATTTCCGAGGAAGAAAAAACAGAGCTCCTGGATTATCTGGAGGCAGGCGGAAAAGCTATGATCTTCTCGGATTATACACAGGATGATCTGCCGAACTTTGATGCGGTTCTTGAAAACTATGGTGTAAAGTGTGCAGAGGGAATCGTATTTGAGGGTGATAATCAGCATTATGGAATGCAGATGCCATATTATCTTGTACCAACAGTCAACAGCACAGATGCAAGCTCTGAGACAGCTTCTGCAGGCTCCTACGTACTGGCACCGTATGCACAGGGCATTCAGAAAACAGATGATGTAAGAGATACCGTAACCATCGACAGTATCCTGACAACCTCTGACAAGGCTTACTCCAAAACAAATATGCAGAGCAGCAATATCGAAAAGGAAGACGGAGATGTAGACGGACCGTTTGATCTTGGTGTTGCCATCACTGAGAAACTGGATGATGATAAGGAAACACAGATCGTTTACTACTCCACAGCAAATCTGATGGAGAGCCAGATAAACCAGATGGTATCCGGCGGAAATGAAAAGCTCCTTCTGGAGTCCTTAAACTGGATGACCAGCACAGACGACAGTAATTCCGTTTCTATTCCATCCAAGAGCCTTGAGTCCACAAGCCTGACAGTAACCGATTATGCTGCAGCCTTCTGGAAGATCTGTACCATTGGTCTGATCCCGGGAGTATTCCTTGTTGCAGGATTCCTGATCTGGCTTAAGAGGAGAAAAGCATAATGAAAAAATCGACCAAACTTGTTTCAGCAGTTGTTGTTCTGGCAGTTCTCGGCGGCGTTTATGTGGGACTGAACACCTACGTATCCAAAGAAGAAAAGACAGAGAGCAGCGAAGAGGAAAGCAAAACAGAAGTGTTTTCCGTGAAAACGGATGACATTAAATCCCTGGAATTTATCGTAGATAAGAAGGAAGTGACCTTTGAGAAAAAAGATGATTCCTGGGTGAAAAAGGATGAGACTGCTTTTCCTGTAAATCAGACAACTCTGGATTCCGCAGCTTCCGCCATCAAAAAGGTGGAAGCGGACAGAGTCCTGGAGGATGTGGAGGATCTTACGGAATACGGACTGGATTCTCCATCTAACACAGTAACCGTTGATACCGCTGATGGGACAACGAAGCTCAACATCGGAGATGAGAATACGTCTACGAATCAGTATTACATTTCCAAGGATGATGATGACAGCACGGTATATGTAGTGGCAGCGGATACAGTGTCTCCGTTTATGAATTCCCTTTACGATTATGCACAGGGAGAAGATTTCCCGACAATTGATTCTTCCACAGTAAAGAAAGTCCAGGTAAGCGAGGATAAAGATTCCTATGTTCTGGAAGAAAATTCTGATGGAGCTACCTGGGATGTTTCCAGCGATGGAAGCAGTGATAAAGAAACTGCGGATACTACAGCAGCAGGAAATGTAACCTCCGGACTTGGAAATTTTGCATATGATCAGTTTGTAAATTATAATGCAGAGGATCTTTCACAGTATGGCCTTGATAAGCCGTATGCGACGATTACAGTGGATTATCAGGAAGAGGTGAAGGATGACAGCTCAGACAGTACAGATTCTTCAGAAAAGGATTCTACAGCCTCTGAAAGTGATTCTGAGAGTGTCGACAGTACTGATGATAAAGCTTCAGCAGAAAACAGTTCGACAGATAGTTCTGACAGCACGGATGCTTCTGATGACAGCAGTTCTTCAGAGGATACCAAGACAACAACAGTAGATAAACAACTTGTTATCTACGTTGGCGATGAAGCAAGTGATGGCAGTCGATATGTAACTGTGGATAACAAACATATTTATACAATGTCCGCGGATACTCTGAGCGCAGTTATTGACAAGGCACCATCAGATCTCTGGTCACTGATCGTCAATTATCTGTCTGTAAAAAATCTGGATCAGCTTCAGGTTACTTACGGCGGCGCAACAAATACTGTAAATGTTTCACGTGAAACATCCAAAGATGATGACGGCAATGACAAAGAGACAACGACTTATCAGCTGGATGGTAAGGAGATAGAAAGTACAACCTTTACCACTTTCTATAACAAGCTGATAAATATGGCAGGCCAGAAGAGACTGACGGACGCTTATACACCGGCTACAGACCCGGAGATGACTGCTGTATTCACAGACTCTGATAAGAACCAGACAACTGTTACCTTCTACACATATGACACAAACTATTACGCAGCTGTCGTTGGAAACAAAGTATTCCTCGTAAACAAAATGACGGTAAAAGAAATGTTTAATGCATATGAGACACTGATAAACAGTGAATCAAAAACAAAAGCCACAGCAACACCAACGGCTGACGCGGAAAACTAAAAAATAAAACTAAGCCCCGGAATTCCATGGATCAGGAGTTCCGGGGCTTTCTATAATAAAAAAACCTGTACAGTGGTTTTTCAGTCCCCCGTACAGGTTTTATTTTTTTTATATCCAACAGAAGGTTCGGGGGAGCTTCTGTCAGTTACATATTAGTTAAGCAAGACCTCTTTCTTCCAGCCAGTCGAAGAGAACGATTTTTTCTTCTTTCTTTCTCTTGGCCATGTGATTGAACTGAAGGATTGTCAGGATCGTGAAGATCACAAACAGTACAGCCAGTACAATTACAGAAGTAGTAATGCTTCTGCCACCACTGATCGTTGCACGGAATGCATCAACTGTGTAGGTGAATGGCAGGTATGCGTGAATCTTTGCAACAAATGCAGGAGAAATCTCGACCGGATAAGTACCGGCAGATCCTGCAAGCTGAACGACCATGAATACCAGCATCAGGAAACTTCCTACTTTACCAAGTGTAATGTTGAAGAAGTACATCATGGATGTAAAGGTCATTGCTGCGAGGCAGGCGAAGAGAACTGTCTTGCCCATCTCAGCAGGGGTGAATCCGTTAAATGCATGTAACAGAAGGATCAGACAGATTGCCTGAAGCATTGCTACCGGATAAAGTACGGAAGCTTTGCTTGCCCACCATGCAAAACCGGATTTCAGTTTGCCTTTATACTGAGCCAGAGGATACATCAGGCAGAATGCCAGTGCACCAACCCAGAGGCCTACAGACATCATATAAGGTGCCATTGCGTGTCCGTTATTCGGAACATCGGTAAGTTTTGTTTCATCGCTCACAACAGGTGTTGCGTACATTTTAATTGTTTCATCACTTGCTGAGTTATCTTTAACTGTTTTAGCTCCATCACTGAGGCTTGTGGTTAATGTCTTGGAACCATCTTTCAGTTCTTTCATACCACTTCCAAGTTTCTTGGAACCATCATACAGCTGAGAGGAACCACTCTGGATCTGAGCAGCACCATCTGCAAGCTGTTTCGCACCATTGTTCAGAGTGCTGTTGTTACTTACAAGTTTCTTGGTACCACTGAGAAGAGTTGAGGTACCGTTTGCTAATGTCTTAGTTCCGTTTGCAAGAGTAGTAGCACCGCTGGAAAGAGTTTTAGCTCCAGTGGAAAGCTGACTGGTACCGCTTGTAAGAGCAGAACTGTTAGCGGCCAGTTTAGCGACGCCATCTGTGTATGTCTTAATTCCTGTAGTCAGTGTTTCAGAACCATCGGCAAGCTGACCTGCACCGGATTTCACCTGCGGAAGTGCGCTTGTGATATGTTTTCCTGCTTTTTTCAGACTTGTTGCGCCATCAGTAAGTTTCTTGTTGTTTGCGGTTAATTTATCAAATCCATCGTTCAGAGCTTTGATTCCGGCGGCTGCTTTCGGGAAAGCTGCGGTACCAGTCTCCAGTTTCTGAAGTCCGGCGGAAACAGTTTTTGTTCCGGTATTTACAGCTGTTGCACCCGCGTACAGCTGCTGTGTAACAGCGGAAAGCTGAGAGATCATATCTGTAGGAAGCTGACCTGCAACTGCGCCCATTGTAGTAGCGGCTGTGCCCATTTCTGTAGCACCGCTGCCCATTTCTGCTGCACCATTGCTCATTTCTGTAGCACCACTTGTCAGTCCGTCTGCAAGCTGGTTCAAAGTTGCTGCAGCACCTGTCAGAGTCTGTACACTGCTCTTAATATCCTCAGTTTTGCTGTTCAGCTGTGAAAGTGCATCTCCAAGTTCTCCCTGAACTGCATCAATTTCACCATTTACAACGCCCAACTGGGAAACCTGATCAGAATATCCGGCTGCAAAGGAAGTATCTACCTGAGAAGCGCTTCCGGCAGCACCGGACAGAGTATTGATCACATTGCTGAGGCTTTCAGCGGAAATTTTTCCATCTTCATCCTGTGCGCTCTGAATTGCCTGAAGTTCTGCAACAGCAGAGTTCATAGCCTGCTGTGCGGCATCAATTCTTCCGTTTGCGTCATTAAGTGTTGAAGTTGTTGTCTGTCCGTATGTATCCATTGCGGAGCTTACTGCACTGATCTGAGCTTTCATTCCACCAAATGCAGTACCAAGACCCTCTGCTTTGGAAGAAAGCATTGTACTTGCATCAGTAAGAGCACTTGCTGCACTGTTAAGACCAGGTACGATCTGACCGGTAACAGCTGACGCACCCTGAGTCATGGCTGCGGAAGCGGATTCCATACCAGTTTGAGCCTTAGTCATACCGGCGGAAGCAGATTCCATACCTTTCTGAGCCTTTGTAAGGCCACTGGAAAGCTGTTTGAAGGATTCTTCAGTAGTGCTTCCCTTCAGAGCAGAAACAGTGTCGTTAAGTTTTTTGGTTCCTGCTTCCAGAGCTGCAGTTCCGGATACCAGAGACTGAGAATCTTTAGTTCCTTTTGTAACGCCGGTATTTAACTGAGCGATACCATCAGAAACATCTCCAAGGCTTTCCAGAGCGGAGAGCTGTTTAGCGCCGTCTGCCAGTTCCTGTGCACCCTTTACATAAGCGGTTGTTCCATCAGCCAGAGTATCTGCACCGCTGACATACTTTGTAGCACCACTGGAAAGAGTATTGATACCTTCGCTTAAAGCTTTGGCACCGGATTCCAGGCTGCTTGCACCGCTTTTCAGTGCATCGGAGTTTTCATTCAACTGATCAACACCTGCGGTGTACTGTTTCACACCTTTATCCAGAGTGTCAACACCGGTTGTAAGCTCCGGTACCTTGTTGGTGAGAGTAGCGACACCACTGTCAAGCTGTTTTGCTCCATCATCCAGACTCTTGGCTCCGTCGTTAACCTGAGCTACACCATCGGTGTATGTCTTAAGTCCCTCTGTGAGACTGTCAGCACCGCTTACGAATGTAAGAGTACTTGTGGAAAGTTTTTTCAGGTTCTTGGTAATGGTTTTGTTACCATCAGCAGCTGTAGTCAGTCCGTCTTCAAGTTTTCCGGATCCGTCAGCAGCTTCCTGCATTCCGTCACCTGCTTCTGAGATAGAATCAAAAACGGTTTCTGTATAGGTTTCTGTAACCTGGGAGGCGATGTTGTCGCGAAGCTTCAGCATTGCTGTTTCACTGAGCTTGGAAGCGATGTAGTTGGTTCCCGGATTGGTCTGATATGTCAGCTCCATCTGCTTGGGGTTATCATCCATTACAGTAGCTGCATTTGCGGAGAAGTCTTCCGGAATTGTGATAACCATGTAGTAGGTTCCGTTTGCCAGACCGTCCTCTGCTGTTTTGCTGTCTACAATGTTGAATGCCATTGAGTCGTTGTCTTTCAGCTCATCCGCCATATCCTTACCTATACTTAGCGTCTTGCCATTATACTCAACTGGTTTGTCTTCGTTTACCACGGCCACCGGCAGGTTATCCACGCTTCCGTAAGGATCCCACATGGATTTCAGAAACAGGCCTGCATAGATGATCGGGATAACGATGATAGCGATTACAACGATAAGCATGAGCTTGTTACGAAGTAGGCTTTTCCATTCGTCTTTGATCATTTTACCTATCCCTTTCTTTATTTAGTTTTATATAAAGCTTAGTTGCTTAATCAAACTTTATTCCAGTAATGGCTTCAAAATCTATTAAACATACTAAATTCTATTAATAGCTCTCAAATCCATTATCAAACAAAGTGTTGATTTTCTTTACGTGATGTATTATACTAAACACAAAACATAGATACAACCATTAAATATTTACTGAATGTATATTAATGGACATAAATGCGAAAAAATGTCTAATACAGAAAGATGATTTTTATGGCTGCAGACACGAACATGATATTATAGTAATTCCAGAAATACTATAGTTGAGAGAAAATGACCGAATCAAGGAAGCCCTCTCCGCGGGATTGCGAAAAGCAATAAGTAATGAGTGGGGACTTGCTTATATCAGGAGGAGTACAAACAAGTCCTGATAAACTGCGGAGCAGTTATTTGGTTATGAGCAAGTAGCGAAGCGGATTGCGAATATCCGCTTGACTATATGGTAATTTATGAACATGAAGTAGAGTAGAATGCGAATGTTCGCTTTACTTATTATAGCTTTACGGAATAACAGGGGGAAAAGAAAAATGGCCGAAAAAGTTGATAGAAGAGTACGGAAAACAAAAGCACAGCTTCGAGCAGGATTAGCACGTCTTATGCAGAAGAAGAGTATTAAAGAGATTACTGTGAAAGAACTGGTGGAAGAAGTAGATATCAACCGTTCCACGTTTTATCTTCATTATACAGATATTTACCAGATGTTAGAATCTATTGAGGCGGAACTGATGGATGAAGTTTCTCATTTAGTAGAAGATTATCCGCTTGATCCTCTTAACAATAAGGAGAGTTCTTATCCGTTTATTGAGCAGATTTTTACAATTTTGGATAATAATAAGGATATTTGTATTGCACTGCTTGGAAAAAATGGGGATATGGCGTTTGTCAGCCGAATCGAAAAGCTGATTGCGGATACAGTTCTGCATCGTCTGTCTATTCGTTTGCCTAAGGATAATCGGGATATTGAGTATGCGTACGCCTTTTGTCTGAATGGATGTGTAGGAATGATCAAGACATGGCTCTCTTCTGAAAACCAG
>UMGF01025793.1_pt1 | contig 14851 bp, 10 predicted proteins | sample 1965181 | NCBI WGS metagenome assembly UMGF01 (sample SAMEA4836063, study PRJEB28245) | human gut metagenome | biome: gut microbiome; material: fecal sample | place: Denmark | collected 2008 | reverse complement strand
GAGCAGCGAGCTGACCCAAAGCCTGCGCCAGGACGGCCTGCTGGGCGGCAAAACCGCACAGCCTGCCCCCGCAGCAGAACCGGTAAAAGCCGGCCCGGAAAACTTTAATGGCCTGGCCGACCGGGTGCGCCAGCAGGTGCTGGGGCAGGATGCCTTTGTGGGGCAGGTAGTCAAGGCGTTCCGCCGCCCCTTTGTGATGGGCACCGCCGATACCGCCCATGCCCGCGGCAGCATGCTGCTGTGCGGCCCCACCGGTACCGGGCGGCACTATGCCCTGACCTGCATTGTGGACGAGATGGCAGGCCGCGGACTTTTGCACAGCGCCCTGATTGAAACGATGGATCTGGCCCTGTACCCCGGCCCCGCACAGGAAAAGCTGTTTTTGCAGGACCTGTATGCAGCCTTGCAGTCTGACGCCGAGGTTCTGGCCTTTGACCATTACGAAAGCTGTGCATCCAATTACCTGAACATGCTGGCAACGCTGGCCATTGACGGCACTCTGCCGCTGACCAGCCGCTATGTATTGCAGCGCGGCATTCTGGTGGATGTGGGCACCGCCCTGGCCCCCGGCGCGATCGGCGAATTGCAGGCTGCCGGCAAGTATTTTGTATTTTTCTCCAACCGGGACGAAACCGCCCTGGCGGACAAGTTCGGCGCGCGGTTCGTGGACGCGCTGGAGGGGGACATCTGCCGCACCCAGGCGTTCACCCCCGAAAGCCTGGCCGCCATTGCCGCGCGGGAGCTGAACCACCTGGCCCAGCGGGTCAGGGCGCAGTGCGGCCTTGTGCTTGCCATGGGCAGCGATGTGCGGGACCTGGTTGCCGCGCAGTACGGCAAAACCAGCGGCATGACCGCCATGCGCGATTATGTCGACAGCATCTACCGCGCCTTTGCAGAGTACGTTCTGGATGCGGACGACATTCCTACCGCCGGAACGCCCGCCAAATTGACGGTGGACGGCAGCCGCCTGATGGCCGCCATTGGCAGCGGTGAACCGTTTGACCTGCTGGCCCTGCTGCCCCGCCAGTACCGCGGCGATGTGGATGCCGTGGAAGCGGAGCTAGATGCCATTGTGGGCCTTGACGAAGTAAAGGATTTTGTGCGCGGCATTGCCCAGAACGTGCAGGCCCAGCAAAAGCGCAAGGCCCAGGGCCTGAAAGTTGCCGATGTGAACATGCACATGATTTTTACCGGCAACCCCGGCACCGGCAAAACCACGATTGCCCGCATTCTGGCCAAGTATCTGAAAGCCATCGGCGCACTGCGCGGCGGCCAGCTGGTGGAAGTGACCCGTGCCGACCTGGTGGGCCGCTATGTCGGCCACACGGCCCCGCTGACCAACCAGGTGATCCAGAGCGCTTTGGGCGGCGTGCTGTTCATTGATGAAGCATACAGCCTGTACCGCGGCGGCGAGGACAGCTTTGGGCTGGAAGCCATTGACACCCTGGTAAAGGGTATTGAGGATCACCGTGATGACCTGGTGGTGATCCTGGCCGGGTACAGCAAGGAGATGGCGCTGTTCCTGACGGCGAACTCCGGCCTGGCCAGCCGCTTCCCGAACCAGATTGAATTCCCGGATTACACAGGCGCTGAGCTTTTGGCGATCACCCAGAGCATTGCCAAAAGCAAGGGGTACCGCCTGGACGATGCCTGTGCGATGCCGTTGGTGGCATTCTTCGACCGCCGCCAGTCAGAGAACGCCGCCGAAAATGGCAACGGACGCATGGCCCGTAACACGCTGGAAAAAGCCATCCTGAACCAGTCCAAGCGCCTGGTCGCGGATGCTGATGCCGCGCTGGACCTGCTGCTGCCGGGGGATTTCGAACTGGAGTGATTCCTTACGGGAGTTTTCCGGCCTTTTTGAAAAAGGCCTTGGCGAAAGACCTTAATGGGTATCGCATAAATCACATAAGCTAAGGTGTATCTGAAAACAAAGAAAATAACGGATATTTCGCAAAATCCCGCTGTGTTTGTAGAAATAGACTAAATTTTCGACTTTTCAGATACACCCTAAGAAATAGGCATGCGGATTCTCGGTAGATACGAGGGTCCGCATGCCTTTGGTTTTGCGGGGGATCGGTTTGGAGTCTGGGATTTTGGTGCAAAAGTTCGCAGTGCGGCAGGGTTCCGCGGGACGATGCAAGCATCGTCCCCTACAAATGTTTTTAGGGCAATACCGCATAATTCTAAGTGCCGCCGAAAGCTCTTCCCTCCTAACTAAAAAAATCCGCCCCATCCAGAACAGCTTTCACCATTCTAAACGGGGCGGACAAAAGTTTGATTTACAGTACCTTGGACAAAAACGCTTTCAGGCGCGGATTGTCGGGGTTCTCAAAGAACTCCTGCGGGGGCTTATCGACCTTGATAACACCCTCATCAATAAAGATCACACGGTTGGCAACCTCGCGGGCAAAACCCATTTCGTGGGTCACCACCACCATGGTCATGCCATCGCGGGCCAGTTCTTTCATCAGTTCCAGAACTTCGCCTACCATTTCGGGGTCCAGCGCACTGGTGGGCTCGTCAAACAACAGCACTTCAGGGTTCATGGCCAGTGCACGCACAATGGCAATGCGCTGTTTCTGGCCGCCGGAAAGCATGTTGGGGTAAACATCCGCCTTATCGGCCAGGCCAATGCGCTCCAGCAGCTCCATGGCCTGCTTGTCGGCAGCAGCCTGGCTCATACGGCCCAGGCGCACCGGAGCCAGCGTGATGTTCTTTTTCACCGTCAGGTGAGGGAACAGGTTAAAATGCTGGAACACCATGCCCATCTGGGCGCGGGTGGCATCAATGTCGCGTTCGGTGATCTCTTTGCCGTCCAGCATAACCGTGCCGCCGTCCGGTTCTTCCAGGCGGGTCAGGCAGCGCAGAAAAGTGGACTTGCCGCAGCCGGAAGGCCCAACCAGGCAGACAACATCGCCCTTATTGATGGTCAGGTCAATGCCCTTGAGCACATCCAGACCGTTATAGTTCTTTTTTAAGTCCTTAACGACGATCACTCTTCGCCAGCCTCCCTTCCAGTTTGCCAAGCAGCCAGGTAAAGATCATAACCAGAATCAGATACATCAGCGCCACGCCGAACAACGGGAACATCGGCTCGTAAGTACGGTTCATGATGCCCTGTGCAGCGTACAGCAGCTCCTTGCCGCCAATAACGGTGATGAGCGAGGTATCCTTGAGAAGGACGATGAACTCATTGCCCAGGGCAGGCAGCACCGAGCGGATGGCCTGCGGAATCACGATCAGCGCCATGGTTGTTATGTAGTTCAGGCCCAGGCTGCGGCCGGCTTCCATCTGGCCGGGGTCAACGGCCATCAGACCGCCGCGGATGATCTCCGAAACATACGCACCGGAGTTAATGCCCAGTGCCAGCGCGCCGACCATGGTAAAGTTGCGGCTGTTGGCAAAGATAACCATGCTCATAATCAGCATCTGCACCATCATGGGGGTGCCGCGGATCACAGTGGCGTATAGCTTGCATACAGCGTTGGCAACGGCAAGAGCCGGGTCGTGGTGGCCGCGGCGCTGCTGGTCATGCGCAACACGCACCAGGGCAACCACGCTGCCCAGCACCACGCCGATCGTCAAAGCAATTGCCGTTACATACAGCGTGGGGATGACCCCTTTGAGGTATTGCTGCCAGCGGTTTGAGGCAATAAATGCCTGGTAGAATTTGACGAACAGATCCTGCCCGAAATCCAGCTTTGTACCAGCTTTCGCCAGCTGGGTCAGCATTTCGTATTGTGCGGCCATCCGCATTCCACACCTTTCCTGTGTTCCGGCACCAGGGCACCGGGCGTTTATTTTACGGTCTTACCAACAAAAGGGAGGCGCCCCTGTGGGCCACCTCCCTGTGGCACTTGTGAAAAAGCTGCTTTATTCAGCAGTGATGTACTTGTCCACGATAGCCTGCAGGGTGCCGTCGGCCTTCAGCTCTTCCAGAGCGGTGTTGATGGCATCCTTCAGTTCGGTGTTGCCCTTACCAACGCCGATTGCGTAGCTTTCTTCCACGTAAGCGGTGTCCAGCAGCTTCAGGCCGGGGTTGGCAGCAATAAATTCCTTAGCGGGAGCGTTATCAATAACAACGCAGTCAACCTGGCCGTTGTTCAGCATCTGCACGGCAGTCAGGCCGTTGTCGTAAGCAACAACGTTCTCATCGCCAAAGTCGTCAGAGCAGTACAGGTAGCCGGTGGTACCGCGCTGGGTGCCGATTTTCTTGCCAGCCAGGTCATCCACGCTGGCAATATCGGAATCTTCCTTGACGATGATGGACTGGATGCCGGTTGCGTAAGAATCGGTGAAGTCCATCACGTTCTGGCGCTCGTCGGTAACGGTAACGCCAGCCATAACCATATCGGACTTGCCCTGCTGTACAGCCAGCAGTGCAGCGTCAAAGTCCATATCATCGATCTGCAGCTCCAGGCCCAGCTTGTCAGCAATGGCCTGTGCGGTCTCAATGTCGATGCCCTCAAATTCGCCGGAATCGGTGGTCATCTCGTACGGGGGGAAGGCTGCGTTGGTGGACATGATCAGCTTGCCCGGCTCAACGGTGGACAGCTCAGCAGTTTCAGTCTCGCTGGCTGCTTCAGAGGAAGCAGCCTCGGAAGATGCAGCATCGCTGGAAGCGGCCTCGGGGGAAGCGGCTTCGGAAGATGCAGCAGAAGAAGCGGTGGAACCGCAGGCAGCCAGGCTCAGGACCAAGGCAGCAGCAGTCATCAAAGACAATGCTTTTTTCATTACAATATACCTTCTTTGTTCATGGTTCTCTGATTTTCAAGGCGTATCTGAAAACAGGGAAAATGACGGACATTTCGCAAACACAAGCAGGATGTAAGGCAAAGAGCCGCAGGAATCCTTTCTGGATTTCAAAGGCAACACCGCACAATTCCCGCCTTACGGCTTAAGCACCGCTTCGGCGGCTGCGGCACAGCATCTGCGTTGCCAAAATGCTCGATAAGACATCCAGTATTATCTGCGCTTTTGGCTTAGCAGCTGCCGCACCTCGCTCGCCGTATCGGCACTTAGAATTATGCGGTATTGCCCAAGGCTTTTTAACGCAAAATCCGGCTGCGTTTGTAGAAATAGACGATACTTTCGACTTTTCAGATACACCCCAGCGCAGCGGCGGAACTTTCCCTCTTTCCGGAGCTGCATCAGGATAAATTCTAGTATAATACATAAATATTCAAAGTCAATGCATAAATATCGAATTCAGCATTTTGCGGCAAGATGGCTGCCCGCCCCACCAGAAATTGTGCATTTTTCAAGCCTGCATTTCACAGTTTTTCCTGATATATTGACGCCGCAAGTTAAACGTGGTAAACTTTACGCGTTCATGAGCGAAATTCATGCCATTCAGTCGAAATAAACCGGCTTGCATTACCTTGCCGTACAAAAAAGAGGAATCAATATGCTGACATTAGGTGACCTGCACATTGGGCAGGATGCAATCATCCGCGTGGTAGGCGGTGAGGGCGAGCTGCGCCACCACCTGCTGGATATGGGGCTGACCCCCGGCACTGAGGTAACGCTGCGCAAAACGGCCCCCATGGGGGACCCCATTGAAGTGGAGCTGCGTGGTTATGAGCTGACCTTGCGCCTGGCCGATGCGCAGAAAATTGAAATTGACAGCGTGCACGCAACGGACCGCGCCGCCCCCAGCGAAGAGCGCCACAAGGTGGTAGCCCACCCCGGCGTTGGCGAGCTGGACAAAGCCGCCAGCTACCACGAGCGCAAAGCCGGCGCCCCCATTGCCGCCGGTGCACCGCTGACCTTTGCCCTGGCCGGCAATCAGAACTGCGGCAAAACCACGCTGTTCAACCAGCTGACCGGCTCCAACCAGCATGTGGGCAACTTTCCCGGCGTTACGGTGGACCGCAAGGACGGCGTGATCCGCAACCACAAGGAAGCCACCGTAACGGACCTGCCGGGCATTTATTCCCTGTCCCCTTACTCCAACGAGGAGATTGTCACGCGGGATTTTATCCTGAGCGAGCACCCGTCCGGCATTATCAACATTGTGGATGCTTCCAACATCGAGCGCAACCTGTACCTGACCATGCAGCTGATGGAGCTGGATACCCCCATGGTGCTGGCGCTGAACATGATGGACGAAGTGCGCGCCAACGGCGGCACCATCATGGTAAACCAGCTGGAAGAAATGCTGGGCATTCCGGTTGTTCCCATTTCTGCCGCCAAAAATGAGGGCATTGACGAGCTGATCGAACATGCCATCCATGTGGCGCGCCACCGGGAGCTGCCGGGCCGCATCGACTTCTGCACGGCAGGCAGTGACCCAGCAGACCCCAGGGGCGCGGTGCATCGCTGCATCCATTCTGTCGGACATTTGATTGAGGACCATGCCGCTGCCGCCGGGCTGCCGCTGCGCTTTGCCGCCACCAAGCTGGTGGAGGGAGACACCCTGATTGAAAAAGCCCTGCAGCTGAACCCCAACGAAACAGATATACTGGGCCACGCCATTGCTGAAATGGAAACCGTGACCGGGCTGGACCGCGAAGCCGCCCTTGCGGACATGCGCTTTACCTTTATTGAAAAGCTATGCTCCGCCACGGTGGTGAAGCCGGGCGAAAGCCTGGAGCATAAGCGCAGCGTTGCCATTGATAAGATCCTGACCGGCAAATACACTGCCTTGCCCTGTTTTGCGGGCATTATGGCGCTTGTTTTCTGGCTGACCTTTGGCGTAGTGGGCTCCACCCTTTCGGACTGGATGACCCTTGGCATCGACTGGTTTACCGGCGTTGTGGACCGCGCCCTGACGGCGTATCAGATCAACCCGGTGGTGCACAGCCTTGTGATCGACGGCATTTTTGCCGGTGTGGGCAGCGTGCTGAGCTTTTTGCCCACGATCGTTATCCTGTTCTTCTTTTTGTCCATCCTGGAAGATACCGGTTATATGGCCCGCGTGGCCTTTGTTATGGACAAACTGCTGCGCCGCATTGGGCTTTCGGGCCGCAGCTTTGTGCCCATGCTGGTGGGCTTCGGCTGCTCGGTTCCCGCCATTATGGCAACCCGCACCCTTTCCAGTGAGCGTGACCGCCGCATGACGATTTTGCTGACCCCGTTCATGAGCTGTTCCGCCAAGCTGCCCATTTATGCGCTGTTCACCGCCGCGTTTTTCCCGCGGGTATGGCGTGCACCGGTCATGATTTTCCTCTATCTTTTCGGCATTTTGTGTGGTATACTGTATTCGCTGATCCTCAAGCAGACCTGTTTCCGCGGTGAACCGGTACCCTTTGTGATGGAGCTGCCCAACTACCGCCTGCCTTCGCCCAAAAGCGTCGGCCAGCTGATTTGGGAAAAGGCCCGTGATTTTATTCAGCGTGCCTTTACAATTATCTTTGTTGCAACCGTCGTGATCTGGTTCCTGCAGACGTTCGACACCCGCCTGAATGTTGCTGCCACCCCGGATTCCAGCCTTCTGGCTTTGGTTGGCAGCCTGATCACCCCCATCTTCAAGCCCCTTGGCTTTGGTGACTGGCGCATTTCCACTGCGTTGATCACCGGCTTTACCGCCAAGGAAAGCGTTGTTTCCACCCTGACCGTCCTGCTGGGCGGCGATACCGGCGCGCTGAACACGCTGTTCACCCCGTTTACTGCGCTGGTTTTCCTGATCGTTACGCTGTTGTATACCCCCTGTGTTGCAGCCATTGCCGCTGTCAAGCGGGAACTGGGCGGTGGCCGGGCTGCACTGGGTGTGGTACTGATGCAGTGCGGCATTGCCTGGGTTGTGGCGTTTGCCGTGCACTGTGTAGGGGTTTTGCTGGGGTTGGCATAAGGGCAGCGTATTCACCTGTCACTTTGTTTTCGCTTAACCCATAGGGAGGTTTTTTCCATGTCACTTCAAAGTATCCTTGTTCTGGTTATTATTTTTGTTCTGCTCGGCGTTGCCATCGGTTTTATTGCCAACAGCGAAAAGGGCTGGCACGGCGGCTGCACCGGCAACTGCGCCAGCTGCCAGGAACACTGCAATGACAAACAGAAAAAGAACCCGCCCAAGCAGCAGTGATGTCCAGACCGAAGGAGACCGCCGTATGACTGCTGTTCAACAATCCGCCGCTCCGCACCCTGCCGTGCGCCAGCGCATTGACTGGATTGATACCGCCAAAGGTCTGTGCATGATTCTGGTGATTGTGGGGCACACCCTGCCCTACGGCAACCTGATGCGCAATTTCATTTTTTCGTTCCACATGCCGGCCTTTTTCTTTCTGACCGGCTATACGGCCCGCCGCCCGGATACCTGGCAGGGTTTTGCCCGCCGGGTCAGGAAGGACTTTGTTGCACTGATCGTTCCCGTGCTGGGTGTGGTGCAGGTGTTCAACGTTTTGCTGAACTTTTTCCTTTCTGATGACAGAAGCCTGACCAACCTGTGGGATATTGCCCGCTACAATGCCATCACCCTGTTCTGGGCCAGCGGTAACCCTGCCGACGGCATTCCCAGCTGCGGCATGCCATGGTTTTTGTTTGCACTGTTCTGGGGCAAGCTGATCTGGGAGCTGCTGGGGCTTTTGTTCCCCAAAGGGGATTTTGCCGTCAGTTTCATTGTCATGCTGTTCGGGGCATACATCGGGCAGGTACAGTATCTTCCCCAATGTCTGGATGTTGCAATGGTCGTTGTCATGTACCTCACATTGGGGCAGCTGTTCCGCCAGCATCAGGCACTGTTGGACCGTTACCGGGTCCCGCTTTTCCTTGCCATGCTGATCCCCTGGACATGGTGCTGCCAGCAGGGCATTTATATTGAACTTGCTTCCCGCACATACTCCAATTACATTTTGTGCGCTTCCATCAGTGTATGCGGCATCTGGATCTTCTGCCATCTGTGCCGTGAACTGAACGCCAATAACGCTTTGCGGCCGGCGCTCAGCTTTTTGGGGCGGCACAGCCTGTGGCTGTTCTTTGTGCACCATATGGATGTGTTTACCAGTGCCATCTGGCAAAAAGACCGCCTTCTGTTCACGCTGCCCTGCCGCATCGGGTGGGACATCCTGCTTTCCCTGCTGCTGCTTGGCTGCTGGACATTGCTGCGCACCGGCTGGCGCAGGCTGACCGCAAAATAAACTTTTTGAACCGTTCTGCATCCCCTGTTCCGGGCCTGCAGGGCGGTTTTTGTTTTGGCAGCGCTTTCTGCCACAGTGCAAACATTGTTTTTTACCGCGGATTATGGTACAATGAATTGTCTATAAGTATGTATCGGGGATTCCCCTGAAATATCTATTTTTGAAAGGGCTTTTTATGGCAGAGCAACGCAACCAGACCCCTGCCGGGGATAACACGCAATGGACCACCATCATTCGGCCGCGCACCGGCTGGTTTGATGTGGACCTGGAAGAGCTGTGGCGCTACCGTGACCTGATTGTCATGTTCGTCAAGCGCAACTTTACCGTCATGTACAAGCAGACCATCCTGGGGCCGCTGTGGATCATCCTGAACCCGCTTATCACCACAGTGCTGTTCAACGTGGTGTTCGGCGGCATTGCCGGGCTTTCTACGGACGGTACGCCGAGCTTTTTGTTCTACATGGCCGGCAATACGGTGTGGACCTTTTTTGCCTCCTGCATCAACGGCACGGCCAACACCTTTGTGGCCAACAGCCAGGTGTTCGGCAAGGTGTATTTCCCACGGCTTACCACCCCCATCAGCCAGGTATTGACCAGCCTGATCAACTTCTTTATCCAGTTTGTCATGTACATTCTGTTCTGGGTCTACTTTGCCGTGACCGGGTCCGTTGTACACCTGACGGCCTGGGCGTTTGCTGTGCCGCTGGTGGTACTGGAAGTCATGCTGCTGGGCCTGGGTGTGGGCATTATCGTTTCCGCCCTGACCACCAAGTACCGTGACCTTGCCATTGCCGTGAGCTTTGGCGTGCAGCTGTGGATGTACATTTCTCCTGTGGTCTATCCCCTTTCCAGCTTGGAGGAATCCCCCCGGCTGCAGATGCTGATGCGCTTGAACCCGATGACTGCACCGATCGAGGTGTTCCGCATGGGCACCCTTGGCACCGGCACCGTGGAAGTGGGCAGCCTGATCTACAGCCTGATTGTTACCGCAGCCGCCCTTGTGCTGGGCGTGGTGCTGTTCAGCCGCATTGAAAAAACCTTTATGGATACCGTGTAAGGAGGGGCGCAGATGGAAAACCAGACACATGCACAAAACCAGCGCGTACCCGTCATTCAGGTATCGGGCTTGAAAAAGCAATACAAACTGGGCCAGATCGGCGGCGGCACTTTGACGCATGACCTGCAAAGCTGGTGGGCCCGTGTGCGCGGCAAAGAGGATCCCAACACCGTGATCGGCACGGACGCCCGCCTGTTTGGCAAAACCTTTATGGCGCTGAACGGCGTGGACCTGACCGTGTACAAAGGCGAAGCGCTGGGCATTATCGGCCGCAACGGCGCAGGCAAATCCACCCTGCTCAAAATTTTGTCCCGCATTACCGCCCCCACCGAGGGCGAGATCCGGCTGCGCGGGCGGGTGGCTTCCATGCTGGAAGTGGGCACCGGCTTTAACAACGAGATGACCGGCCGCGAGAACATCTACATGAACGGCGCTATTCTGGGCATGACCCGCGCCGAGGTCGATTCCAAGATCGACCAGATCATTGAATTTTCGGAGTGCGGAGATTTTATTGATACCCCCGTCAAGCGGTATTCCAGCGGCATGTTCGTCAAGCTGGCGTTTTCCGTTGCCGCCCACCTGGACAGCGAGATCATGGTAATGGACGAAGTTCTGGCCGTGGGCGATATGAAGTTCCAGCAGAAATGCCTGGGCAAAATGAGCGATGTTGCCGGGCAGGAGGGCCGCACCGTCCTGTACGTCAGCCACAACATGAGCACCATCCGCCAACTGTGCACCCGCTGCGTGGTGCTGGACCAGGGCCGCGTGATCTTTGACGGCGATGTAGAACAGGCCATTGCCGTGTATATGGAAACCACCGATGTGAACGTGGTCCACTATGACCTGCTGGATGTTTCCCGCATGAACGCCAGCGCAGGCAAGCGGATGCGGCTGGAAACGCTGGACTTTGTGGGCAAGGAATCCAGTGTGTTTGCGGACACCGAAAAAATTCGGGTGCGCATTACCTGGCGTGTTTCGGAGCCGTTTGCCGGGGTACACTTAAAGCTGAACCTGCATTTCCGGGATTCGACCCCCGTGGGCATTACCCACCCGGTTAACCTGGGCGCCGCCGTGCCCGGCAAGCTGTATACCACCGAGTTTGAGTTTGACCCCAGCCTGCTGGGCGAAGGCCAGTATTTCTTCTATGTGGATGTGTTTGACGGCGTGCTGACCCAGGCTGTCTGCCTGGACAAGCCAGTGACCGAGTTTGCGTTTGAGGTAACCTCCGGCGATTTGACCATGCCGGAATGGGCACCGGGCTGGGGCCGCATCCACTTCCCGCCGGTCAAAGTGTTGGAGAATGGATACGATGGGTGATATTTTCATCTGCCACACGCTGTATCATGTGTTAATCGCGCTGGTGCGCGCGCTGCGCAGCCGCCCCGGCAAGTCCACCCTTGTGCTGAGCACCTGTGTGCCGGAAGCCGAAACCCTGCGCGCTAAATTGCTGGACGCCGCGCCGGATCTGTGGGACGCTGTTTTGATCGTGGACGAGGAAAAGCTGGACGCACAGAACAGCGAAAGCGACTTTTACCGCCTGCGCCACCCGTTCCGCAAGCCGTATTTTACGCTGCCCAAGGGGCATGTGTACATCAGCAATGACTGGAGCGCTTTAGGGCGCTACCTGCAGCGGGAGCGCCGGGTTTATACCCTGTGCGAAGATACCTTTGGCGGCACGTTGGACCCTGACCAGCACCTGCTGGACGAGCAGCGCACCAACCCCCGCGGCCCCTACCGCTACTGGGGCGACAGCCCCTGCTGCCGCACGGTGGAAAGCGAAGACGCCGCGCGGTGCAGCATTTTTGGCGTAGACAAGCTGGTAACGGTATCCAAAGCGCAGCTGCTGGAAAGCCTGATGGAGGAAGAAAAAGCCATCATCCGCCGGGTGTTTTTGGCCGTTCCCCTGCCGGAGCATGTGCAGGGTGCCTGCCTGCTTTTGCCCCGCAGCTTTGTGCTGGACGGCCTGATGGATCAGCCCACCCAGGACGCCATGTTTGCGGCTGTTGCCAAGAAATACTGCACAGAACCGCTGTTTATCAAAACCCACCCGCGGGATACCACGGATTATTCCAAGCTGTTCCCTACTGCTGTTATCCTGCCCCGCACCATGCCAAGCGAAGTTCTCAATTTCTGCCTGCCCTTCAAATTCCAGCGCGCCGTCACCGTGCAAAGCTGGGTCCTGCGCGGCTTTACCGCCGCGGAAGAAAAGGTGTTTGTGGGGCTGGAAGAGGCAGAAAAGTTGGTGCAGGGGTAACGTCTCCCCTTGAAAATACCTGTTCAGGTGATTCCATGGAGCTGAAACAACGTAAAAATCTGCGGCTGCAAAGTTTCGATTATTCTTCCGCGAAGTATTACTTTGTGACCATCTGCACCAAAAATCGCGCCCGTCTGTTTGGGCAGATTGTAGGGAACGGTCTTGACCGTTCCGCCGCCATGGAATTATCCTCACTTGGAAAGACTGCCGAGAAAATGCTGTTGGAAGTTCCTGTGCATTTCACTTCCACTGCGCTGGATGCTTATGTCATTATGCCAAACCACATCCACTGCATTTTAGCAATCGGCTGTAACGAGCTTTCGGAACGGTCGAGACCGTTCCCTACACTGCCAACCATAATTGGGCAATATAAGTCCGGGGTGTCTCGCGCAGCAGGGTTCCCCGTATGGCAAAAATCCTACCACGACCATATTATTCGCAACCACTTTGACTATGAGGAAATCTGGCTTTATATTCAACAAAATCCCCAGAAATGGTTGAATGACCTGTTTTACACTGAATTTTGATATAAAGAAGGTTACTATATGAAACTTATCGGCGTTATTCCCGCCCGTTATGCCAGCACGCGGATGCCGGGCAAGCCGCTGGCGGATATTTTGGGCAAGCCCATGATCTGGTGGGTGTACCAGGAAGCCAAAAAGTGCAAAAAGCTCGATGATGTGTTTATCGCCACCGATGATGAGCGCATTGCCGAAGCCTGCCGCACCTACGGCATGGAATACTGCATGACCAGCCCCGACCATGACACCCCCACCGGGCGCATCTGGGAGGTTTCCACCAAGGTAGAAGCCGACCTGTATCTGCAGATCATGGGTGACGAGCCGCTGATCAACGTAAAGGCGTTTGATTTGATTCTGCCGGATACCCTGCCGGAGGACCCGTATTATGTCGCCGTGCTGACCAACCGGATGGAACACCCCGCGGATGTGATTGATTTTTCCAACCAGAAGGTCGTGACCAACGCCGCACGGGAAATTTTGATGATCTCCCGCAGCCCCATTCCCTACCCCAAAGGCACGCTGGATTTTGAATACGAGAAGGTGACCGGCATCCAGCTCTACTCCCGCCGGGCGCTGGCGTTCTACCACGAAACACCGAAGTCCATTCTGGAAAAAGCCGAAGAGAACGATATGATGCGCTTTGTGGAAAACGGCCACAAGGTACATGCCATCGTCAGCCCATACAAGACTGTGAGCGTTGACACCCCCAAGGACCTTGCCCTTGTGAGCGAAATCCTGAAAGGAAAAGAATAAATGCCCGATATTAAACTGTTGGACTGCACCCTGCGTGACGGCGGCTATGTGAACAGCTGGAACTGGGGCTTTGCTGCAGCCAAAGATATTATCGCCTCGCTGACCCGTGCCGGGACTGACATTGTGGAAGTGGGCTTTCTGCGCAATGTGGATGGCTACAACCCCGATGTGACCGTCTGCAACACCATTGAAGAGCTGAACAGACTGCTGCCTGCCCACACCGGCAGCACCATGTACAGCGGCATGGCCATGCGCTCCAATTATGATATTGCCAAGCTGTCCCCTTATGAGGGGCACGGCATTGAGATGCTGCGCATTACCGCCCACGATTACGATATCCGCGAAGGCATGGATTTTGCCCGCGAAGTCAAGGCCCGCGGGTACAAGCTGTCCATCAACCCCATCAACATTATGGGCTATGCCGACAAAGACTTGCTGTGGATTTTAGACCAGGTAAACGAGATTCACCCGTACCAGTTCTCCATTGTGGATACCTTCGGCAGCATGCGGCGGCGTGACTTAGAGCGCATCGTCAGCCTGGTGGACCACAACCTGGCCCCGGATATCCGCGTGGGGCTGCACCTGCATGAGAACATGGCGCTCTCTTTCTGCCTGGCGCAGGAATTTCTGGACAAGCACCTGGGCCGCGATACCACTGTGGACGGCAGCCTGATGGGCATGGGGCGCATTCCCGGCAACCTGCCCATTGAGCTGATTGCCGACTATATGAACGAGACCCTTGGCTGCCATTATGACATTGACGAGATGATGGACGCCATCCAGGACCATATCGCCCCGCTGAAAGGCGAGACAGCCTGGGGTTACACCCCGGCTTACTTCCTGAGCGCACGGTACAACCTGCACCGCGATTACGCCGAGCATTATCTGGACAAAGGCGATTTGACCAACCGGGACATCAACCATATTCTGGCCGGTTTTGACCGCAGCAAGGCCACCGCATACGATAAAGACTATGCCGACCGCCTGTACCGCGAATACCAGAACCGCGCCATTGACGACACCGCCGCGCTGGATACCCTGCGCACCGCGTTTGGCGGCAAGACCGTGCTGGTGCTGGCCCCCGGTGCCAGCCTGGCGGACGAAACCGGGCGCAGCGCTGTGGCCGCCGCTAAGGCGGACTGCATTGTTTCGACCAATTTCTGCCCGGAATTCTGCCAGCCGGATTACG
>UMGF01020328.1_pt1 | contig 14921 bp, 10 predicted proteins | sample 1965181 | NCBI WGS metagenome assembly UMGF01 (sample SAMEA4836063, study PRJEB28245) | human gut metagenome | biome: gut microbiome; material: fecal sample | place: Denmark | collected 2008 | reverse complement strand
GTGACCGTTTCCATAATCAGAATAAAGAATACAGGGAGGGCGACCGTCTGCCTTATGCGGCGAGGGTCTATGACCATGATGAGATGGTGAAGCTTGTTGATTCCTCTCTTGAATTCTGGCTTACATCAGGAAGATATACGGCACAGTTTGAGAGTGAGTTCGCAAAATATCTTGGGGTGCGCTTCTGCAGCCTTGTAAATTCAGGCTCATCGGCGAATCTTCTCGCATTCATGGCACTCACTTCACCGCTTTTAGGTGAGCGTGCCATAGGGCGCGGGGATGAGGTTATCACCGTTGCGGCGGGCTTTCCGACTACAGTCACACCGATTATACAGTATGGTGCGGTTCCTGTGTTTGTCGATGTGACGATTCCACAATACAATATTGATGTGACTAAGCTTGAACAGGCTTATTCGGAGAGAACTAAGGCGGTTATGATAGCGCATACACTTGGAAATCCGTTCGATTTATCCGCAGTCAAGGCATTCTGCGACAGACATGGACTATGGCTTGTGGAGGATAACTGCGACGCGCTGGGTTCTGAGTATACCATCGACGGAAGGACAAGGCTTACCGGAACTGTGGGCGATATAGGAACGAGCAGCTTCTATCCGCCACACCACATGACTATGGGCGAGGGAGGAGCGGTGTACACGGACAATCCACTGCTCAACAAGATAATACGCTCACTCCGCGACTGGGGAAGGGACTGCGTGTGCGCCTCCGGTCAGGACAATCTGTGCGGACATAGATTTGACGGACAGTACGGTGAGCTTCCGAAGGGCTATGACCATAAATATGTGTACTCCCATTTTGGTTACAATCTCAAGGCCACCGATATGCAGGCGGCTGTCGGCTGTGCACAGCTGAAGAAATTCCCATCCTTTGTTGAGAGAAGAAGGGAGAATTTCAAGGCGCTATATGAAGGACTTTCCGACCTCGCGGAGTACTTCTACCTTCCTGAGGCGGTGGAAAATTCCAACCCAAGCTGGTTCGGCTTTTGCATGACCTGCAGACCTGGAACGGACAAGAATAAGGTTGTCGGATATATTGAGAGCCGCAATGTACAGACAAGAATGTTGTTCTCCGGAAATCTCATAAAGCAGCCTTGCTTTGATGGAATGAGAGCTTCGGGGACAGGCTTCAGGGTGGCAGGCAGCCTTGAAAATACAGATTTAATTATGGAAAATACCTTCTGGATAGGTGTCTATCCGGGGATGACAGAGGCTAAGCTGTCATATATGATAAAGACTATCCATGAAGCTGTATTAAGATAGCGAATCGTAGTGAGACAGCAAATTATACTGAGACAGCAAATCAGAGAAAATATAGCAAAAAAGGAATAATTAAGAATACTTTTTAATTAGAGCATCACATACAGCCTATACAGTACCCGGCAGTATAAAATAAAGCCATTAAGATTGGAGAGAGTATACATGAGAATTAAGGTATCAGATTATATAGCACAGCTCACAGCACAGCTTGGAATAGAGCGCGTGTTTACAGTTACGGGCGGGGGAGCCATGCACCTTAATGATGCATTTGGACACAGCGAAAGCTTGAAATGTATATACAATCACCATGAGCAGGCTTGCGCAATCGGGGCAGAAAGTTATGCCCGGATTGCCAGGAAGCCTGCTCTTTTGTGTGTCACAACGGGGCCGGGAGGCACGAATGCACTCACAGGAGTGCTGGGTGCTTACTTAGATTCCATACCAATGCTTGTGATATCGGGGCAGGTAAGATATGACACCACCGCACGGAGCACAGGGCTTGGGATAAGGGCTATGGGCGATCAGGAGTTCGACATAACAAGGGCTGTTGCTTCCATGACAAAATACTGTGAGCTGGTGACGGAGCCGGACAGGATAAAATATTATGTAAAAAAGGCATTCCATATAGCGACAACGGGCAGACCGGGGCCAACATGGCTTGACATTCCTCTTAATGTCCAGGGTGCCTGTATTGATACGGATGACCTTGCAGATTATGACGAGAGCTGTGCAGATTACAGGGAGTATGAGGATACACTGCCTCCGAAGGTATCAAGGGAGCTTGTGATGTCCGTTATTGATAGGGTAAAGTCATCAAAGCGTCCGGTGCTTAATGCCGGAAACGGAATACGCATAGCCGGGGCGGAGAAGGTTTTTGAGAGCGTCAGGAGGAAGCTGAATATCCCTGTTGTGACAGGCTGGGACAGTATAGATTTGTGTGCGGACGATGATGAGCTGTATGTGGGGCGTGCCGGAATAATGGGCGACAGAGCAGGTAACTTTGCAGTGCAGAACAGTGATTTATTTCTTTCTGTCGGAAGCAGGCTGAGCATAAGACAGGTTGGATATAATTATAAGAGCTGGGCGAGAGCTGCGTACACGATTATAGAGGATGTGGATGCCGAGGAGCTTAAAAAGCCGACTCTCCATGTGGATATGCCTGTCTGGGCGGATGCACTTGATTTTCTCACAATGCTTGATGAATGTCTTGATGAGGTCTGCGGTGAGAAAGAAAAGCTGTTTGATGACAGTGAGTGGCATGAGATATGCCGCGGCTGGAAGAATGATTATCCTGTGGTTCAGAAAAAGCATTATGAGAGCTGTATTGAGAACGGACATGAGTACGCCAACGTATATGCGTTTATCAAGGAATTGAGCAGAAGGCTTGAGCCGGGGCAGATTACGGTTGTAGGAAATGGTTCGGCATGCGTTGTCGGAAGCCACGCCTATGTGATAAAGGAGCACCAGCGTTTTATAATCAATTCGGCGGTTGCCTCAATGGGCTATGATCTGCCGGCGGCCATAGGAGCGTGGGTGGCAGATAATGAAAATAGTGGCAATCCTGCCGACAGTTATGATATAATAAAGAATAATGCCCATAAGGATATTATCTGTGTGACCGGCGACGGCAGTATTCAGATGAATCTTCAGGAGCTTCAGACAATTATTCATCACAGAATGGACATGAAAATATTCGTGATTAACAACGGCGGCTATCATTCGATACGTCAGACACAGAAGAATTTCTTCGGTGAGCCGCTTGTGGGTATCGGCGAGGACAGCGGGGACTTAAGCTTTCCGGATATGGCAAAGCTTGCGTGGGCTTACGGCTATGAATACAGGGCGGTTAAGAACAACAGTAGCTTCAATGTGATAGATGAAGTGCTTGCGATGAAGGGACCGGCGATATGCGAGGTGTTCGTGAGCAGAGGACAGAAGTTTGAACCGAAATCAGCCACAAAGAGGCTTGAGGACGGAACACTGGTGTCGGCACCGCTTGAGGATCTTGCTCCGTTTCTTCCTAAGGAGGAGTTAGAGCGCAATATGCTGATACCGCCATACAATTCAATATAACGGGTAAGATATAGCAAAATAACGAATAAGGGACGTGCTATGAAAAAAGCATATATAACAGGTGTGACAGGAGCTATAGGGATGGCACTTGTCGGTGAACTTTTGAAAAACGGAATAAGCACCACGGTCTTTCTGCGGAAAGACTCCGGGCGGAATGATCGTGTGAAGGACAGCTTTTCCGGGGAGCTTGCAAGAGGATTGTTGAGGATAGAGTATGTGAGCCTTGAGGAGCTTTCAGGCTACGCCCTGAGCAGGAATACACAGGATATGCAGACCTACGCTTCGCAGGATTTATTGACGAAAGCAGCAGGTGGAGCCGACACCGCTGTATTTTATCATCTTGGCTGGAGCGGAACCTTCGGTACACAGCGAAACGATGCAGATATGCAGCAGAAAAACGTAGAGTACACGCTTGACGCCGTGAGACTTGCAAAGCGCCTTGGCTGTGTGCATTTTATAGGTGCCGGCTCACAGGCGGAGTACGGAAGGTTCGAGGGCAGGTTAACACCTGATACACGCACACTTCCGGAGAATGAGTACGGCAGGGCGAAGCTTGCTGCCGGAATACGCAGCGCAGAGCTGTGCCGTGGGCTTGGGCTCAGACATTCATGGGTGCGTGTTTTAAGCGTCTATGGTCCCTTTGATGGGAGAAACACTATGATAATGTCGGTTATCAGGGGACTTCTGTCCGGGGAGAGAGTCGCCCTGACAAAGGGGGAGCAGATATGGAATTACCTGTACTCAGGGGATGCCGCGAGGGCACTGTTTATGCTGGGTGCATCATCGCTTAGTGTACAGAGCAGAACCTACTGTCTTGCAGGTGAAGCAGAAGATGGGCTGAGGGAATATATATTAAGACTGTGCAGGGCGGCGGGGGCGGATGAGAGTCTCTTAGGATTCGGTGAGATACCTTATGGCAGTGCGCAGGTAATGTACCTGACCGCAGATATAAGCAGGCTTTGGCAGGATGTTGGATTCGTTCCTGAGACAACATTTGATGATGGAATTAAAAAGACAATAGAATGGGTCCGCACTTATGGTATTCCGTTGTACGGATACTAAGGCGGACATGCCGCAAAACGGCAGAAAAGAGGAGCATTTTGGAAGAAAATAAGAAAAGAAAGAAAATAAGCATCATGGTTCCGTGCTACAATGAGGAGGAAAATGTCATTCCGATGAGTGAAGCACTCGTCGATGTCATGACAAGGGAGCTGCCTCAGTACGACTATGAGATTTTATTTATAGATAACTGCTCACAGGACAGAACAAGGGAATATCTTGAGAAGATATGCGAGGGAAACAAAAATATAAAGGCTATTTTCAATGTGACGAATTTCGGACAGTTCAACTCACCCTTTTACGGTCTGTGCCAGACCACCGGAGATTGTGCAATATCGGTGTGCTGCGATTTTCAGGATCCGGTTGAGATGATTCCTAAGTTCGTTGCAGAGTGGGAGAATGGCTATAAGATAGTGAGCGGAATAAAGAGCCACAGCAAAGAAAACAAATTCATCTATATGTTAAGAACAATTTATTATAAGATGATACGTAAGATGTCCGATGTCGAGATGATTGAGCATTTTACGGGCTTCGGCTTGTATGATAAGACTTTTATTCATCTTCTCAGACAGCTTGATGACCCGATGCCGTTTATAAGAGGAATAGTTGCAGAGTACGGCTTTAAGAGAAAGGATCTTGAGTACACACAGCCTAAGAGACGTGCCGGAAAGACCAAGAATAATTTCTATTCACTGTATGACGCTGCGATGCTTAGTATCACATCATACACTAAGGTGGGCTTAAGACTGGCAACCTTTTTCGGTTTCATAGCCTCTGCGCTCTCAATGCTGGTCGCAGTAATATACCTTGTTTATAAATTGACGCATTGGTACACATTTACTGCCGGTACGGCACCTATTGTGATAGGTATATTCCTTATCGGTTCCATCCAGCTGTTTTTCATCGGGCTTATCGGTGAATACATTTTGAACATCAATAAGCGTGTCATTCACAGACCGCTTGTGGTCGTCGAAAAGACGATTAATTTTGATGACAAGCCGGTTCCTATGGCGGGGACAACTCAGGATTCGATAGTAAATGAACTTGCTTATATGAATAATGCTTCGGGTCTTAAAGAAGAGAATCAGGAGAAAAAAACAGATGGGCAGCAGTGAGAAAAAGGATATTATACCGGTAGTAATATTTCATGTGGGATGTCCTGAGCATCTTCCGTACAGTGTACAGTCGGCGCAGAGATGGAATGAGCGGGTGATTCTGCTTGGCGATGAAGCAAACAGGAATGTTGCAAGGGAATGGTTTGATCATGAAAAGCTTGACCTTACAAGATATAATGAGTTTTTAAAAGTATTTGAGAACTATTCGACATACACGGATTTTTTTGCGCAGATATGCTTTAAGAGATATTTTCTGTATTATGAGCTTATGAAGGAGCTTGATTTTGACAGGATACTTGTCGCAGAGAGTGATCTGTACAACTGTGCGGATTACAGCAGCATACCATCACTTAAAGGTGCTTATGCCATGGTATCAACGGTTGACGGACAGGAGAAGGATTATGGATGGAGTTCATGCTGCCATTGTTCATACTGGACAAGGGAGGCACTAGATGATTTCCTGAATTTCTGCCAGAGCACATTTTCCGATAATAAGGAGCTTCTGCTTAAAAAGTGGAACTATCAGAGGGAGCATAACCTTGCAGGCGGCGTGTGCGACATGACTTTGGTGTATCTGTGGTCGAAGGATAATGACAGGGTTTTAAATTCAGCCAGAATATTCGACGGAGGAACCATAGACCAGAATCTGTGTGACAGGGTGAATTTCTCGGAGAACGAATATAGGTATAATTCATTTGCCGGAATTAAAAAATATGTTATCAGGAAGGATGCTTTGGACAGAAAGCAGCCATACCTTGTAAAAGCTGACGGGACGTTGGTCAGGGTATTTGCGATTCACTGTTCGGGACGCGCTAAGAGTGCTATTCAGGCATTTGACAAGAGCTATGCGGCGGTATGTATGTCACAGCTGGGGGCGCAGCTAAAGATAAAGCTCGGAGGTTTAAAGAACAGGCTTCTGGGAAAATAAAGACAAGGTAAGGCAATGCTATATTGTGGAATCAAAGGAAATGGGGATTTTTTTAATGAAGGAGATTATCAGGAAAATAATTAAATCATGGTCGGCAACGGAGGGAAATGTCAACTCGACAGCGCAGATACTCGACTGGGTGGCGGCTCTTAACCGTGATGCGCGTGTTTCAATCAAGGAGTGTGAGTCGGGGGACAACAGCTTCTGGTTCTATGATGATTATGTGGGGGAGATACATAACAGAAAACGCTCCTTCTTTTCGATAACCGGAATACAGCGCTATGAGAATAACAGGCTTGTAGCAGAGCAGCCCATAATCGTGCAGCCGGAGATAGGATATCTTGGGATTATATGTAAGGAGATTGACGGAGTAATCAATTTCCTTATGCAGGCCAAGATTGAACCGGGCAACGTGAATGTCATTCAGATTTCTCCGACCATACAGGCAACCAAGAGCAATTATACGAGAAGACACGGTGGAGTTCTACCTAATTATTTTAATTATTTCTACAATTCAAAAAATTATACAGTTATCTATGACCAGATTCAGTCCGAGCAGGCAGGAAGATTCTATAAGAAGCGAAACCGCAACATTATAATGCTTCTTGATGAGGATATTGAGGTTCTGCCGAATTACAGGTGGATGACATTGGGACAGATAAAGCAGCTTATGAAGATAGACAATCTGGTGAACATGGATACAAGGACGGTTCTTTCGGGAATACCACTCACCAATTGCGGATTTTCGGAGGGTGAGCTTTCGGAGCTTTCGGAATATTTTACGGATAAGACATTTTTCCATTCGATATTTACAGGTGGAATCACGGCAAATATATCGGAGATATATCAGTTTTTGAACAATTATAAGATGTTCGAGGAGAAAAAGACTGTGCTTGTGCCGCTCAATCAGCTCCGCGACTGGAGCGTGGACGACGCGGGAGTCACCTGCAGCCATGAGGCGGACTATATGGTGAGATATTATGACATAGATATTACCGGAAGAGAGGTAAAGCAGTGGAGCCAGCCGCTTTTTAAGGCAATCGGCAAGGCAGCCTTCGGGCTTATAACAAGAACGGTCAATGGAAAGAAGGAATTTCTTGTTGCAGGCAGACCAGAGATTGGTTCTTTTGACTATATTGAGCTTGGACCATCGGTTCAGTGGGAGCCGACTAAAAAGGCAGATAGCGATAATGTGGTCGATGCACTGTTCCGTGAGAAGATTGCCGCACATGAGACTCAGTATCAGGTCATATTGTCTGAGGAGGGCGGACGCTTCTATCACGAGCAGAATCATAATTATGTTGTCGAGATAGAACCTGATGAGCTTAAGGAGCTTCCGGAGGGATATTTCTGGATTGATTACGGCACATTAAATTATATGATACAGATTAATAACTGCCTTAATATACAGCTTAGGAATCTGCTCTCATTGCTGGAGATATAGCCGTATATATAGATTATCGAAAGGATTGGATATTTTATGTTTAGAATAGGAATACTTGGTGCGGCAGATATAGCCTTCAATAAGTTCATTCCGGCGCTTATGAAGGTTGAAGGCGTGGAGTGTGCCGGAGTGGCATCTAACTCCCCGGATAAGTTAAAGAGATTTGTTGAAAAGTATAATGTGCATGTTTACTCATCATATAATGAGGTTATAGGTGATGACAGTGTCGATTGCGTTTATATACCGCTTCCTCCTGCATTTCACTATGAGTGGGCAAAAAAGGCTCTGCTTGCGGGGAAACATGTATTCCTTGAAAAGCCATCGACAACTTCGGCTGATGACACTAAGGAGCTTGTGGGAATAGCCGGAGAAAAAGGACTTGTTGTACAGGAAAATTATATGTTCCAATTCCATGCACAGCTAAAGGAGATAGAGAACCTTATCGCATCGGGTGAGCTTGGAAAGCTGAGACTTGTAAGGACAAGCTTCGGATTTCCAAGGAGGGCTGAGGGCGATTTCAGGTATGTTAAGGAGCTTGGCGGAGGAACAATGATGGACAATGGCGGCTACACTATTAAGCTCATCGACATGCTGCTTGGAGAAAGTATGAGGCTTGTGTCATCACAGCTTGACTATGATGAAAAGACAGGCATCGATATATTCGGCACCGCGGAGTTCGTGAATGATGACGGAGTCATAGCACAGGCGGCGTTCGGAATGGATTGTCAGTATCAATGCTCACTTGAGCTATGGGGAAGCAGGGGAAGGCTTACAACAGGAAGAATATATACGGCACCGGATGGCTTTAAGCCGGTGGCACTTGTTGAAACAGGAGCCGGCAGCAGGACTGTAGAGTTACCATCCTGTGATGCGTTTGAGGAATCAATTAAAATGTATCTGAGGGCTGTCGAGGATGAGAGGCTTCGTGAGAGTATGGCTCATGAGCTTGTAAGACAGGCAGAGTTTGTTGATGATGTCAGGGGAATGGATAGAAAATGAAAAATGCAGCGTCCGGATGGAATAACCGTAATTTAATAAATAATATAGTGCAGGTTAACTTTATTGCACTGTTTTTTGTACTGTTTTTTGCTTTGGCAAGGGTATCGGAGCTGTATGGCACGGTATGGAGCGACAGCTTCACAGGTCTGGTGGATACGGGACTGGTCATAAGTACGATACTACTGCTTGTTATGATAGCTGGAATTGTATTACTTCAGATAAAAGGGGGATTTATAAAACCTGATTATCGCGATGTGACTGTATGCGCCCTGCTTATCACCATTCATTATCTTATAAGAGCCGGGCTGGTTGGAACGGTGCAGCTTGATGAAGGTCTGACCTGCTATGAATCCTTGGAAAAGCTGTTATATAATCCGGATATAATTGTGACAGACTTTTTGGAGGCTGGAAAGATTGCGGACAGAAATGCGCATGGTTACTGCTTTTTTGCGCTTATGGGCGAATTCCTTATCCCCGGCCGTGGAATAGGCTTCCAGTGGAGCCAGTTCTTCATGGGAATGGCAGCGGCAGCATGTATATATATGACATTCAGGCGGCTTTTCCCTAAGGCAAGGCTTATAATACTGTTTTTTGCGGCTCTGGTTGTGTCATTATCACCTATGGCGCTTGGAATGTCGACGCTATGCGGATTAGAGTATGGAATGACGATGTTTTTCATATATGCGCTGTACTGCTGTGTCAACAAGAAATATATACTGATGGTGTTCTGGCTTATAATGCTTGGGACAACCAAGAGCTCAGGCATGCTTGTAGCACTGTGTTTTGCTGGAACATATTTAATCGGGCTGCTTGTGACAGCGCTCAGAGACAAGAAGCGGGGGACACAGGAGAAGCCGGCAGAGGACGATAACAGCTATGACACGGATGGCGATGAGTACAATGTAAAGACCGGAATAGTGGCCATGGCTGCGATAGCAGCGGCAATGTTCTTTGTATACGGTGTTATCAGGGTGTGCGCAGTGAACGGAATAGCATTTTCCGGTTACTACATCAGAATCAAGCTTGCACAGCTATATGTACTCAATTTTAACTGGATATGGCTTATAGTCGTGCTTATGGGCATTGTCATGGTGTATGCAAATATGCGCGTGAGAAGAACACACAGAATGGAATTTACGCCATGGCTTGTCATGACAGGGTGCTATGCAGTGTATGTGCTGTATCTTCTGGCATATCCTAAGGCAACACTGCCAAGGTACAATATGCTGGCAGACACATTACTTTCCATGTTCGGCGTGATCATGCTCATCAAGCTTTTTGAGAGGAGAAGGGTGATTCTCTCAACACTTACGGTTATAGGTGCTCTTATGCTGGGGGAGACTATGATTACGATTGACCCTGTGAGTGCGAAGCTGTTTACGAATATGGAGACTAACCGTTTCCCGATACTGTATACCGCGGGGTTTTCCAAGGATGAGAAAGCACTCAATGGAAATCTTGGCGATTACGGTTATTATAATTATCATTATACATTTGTAAACGAGGCAATAGACAGTATTCTCAAGGAGTATGCTCCGGACACGGACATAGTGGTGGCTTCATCCGCAAATGAAGGAGAAACACAGTTCCGGCAGGATAATATCAAGTGGGATAGAGAAAAAGGAGAGCTTGTGTACCACAGCGGACAGGCGGATGGCTGCTTTGTGAATGTGAACAGAGTGGCGGTTGACGGTGTCCTAAAGCTTTAAAAACTCCCTGAACGGCTGGTATATATTGAAATTCCATGGAATCGCGGAGATTCTAAGGCAGCAATAGAAAGAATGAGTGAGTTCTATCAGGTTGATGGACCTAAGGTTATGTATGAGGGCTATCAAGGGACGGTACTGTATTATTTCTTCAATCTGAAGGATGAATATAAGTAGAGGAGCTGGAGAAGCATTATGAAAAAATACATTGATGAGATTCCATTGATAATGAAGAATGACAGATCTCTCAATATACTGTTTGTCGGAATGGCGTTGTATTTTGCAATATTGGGAATATTTAACGGACAGTATCTGCAGGCAGTGTATATGACGGCTTGCATTCTGGTCTACCTTGCGGGGGCAATGCTTGGTGGTATTAAGAAGTATCTGCCGATGGTGCTTTCAATTATGTTTATTCCTGTTCTGGTCATTGCGGGAGTGCAGTTCCTGGTGAGCAGGACAATAAATGACGGATTTCTGAGCTTTGCCGCGGTTATCCTGCTGTTTTCCATAGCGGGCTTTACCAATATAACAGGAGCAAAATGTGTTCCGTTTGCACTTGGGGTAATCGGAAGCATGTTTATCTTTGTAATTAATCAGGACAGTAATGGAATAATTATCTGTATTGGGATGATTATTGCAGCAATAATGGTGCTTGACGCAACCTATACGGCTGTATCAAAGTATGTATTAGTATGGTTTATGATGTTATTTATCCTGAAAATAGTTGGTATAGTATTCTTTCTTAAGAATATCCCGATGAAGGATGGGCTTATGCAGCTGCTGGCAAAAAATGAAGGCTTATATGTTGTCCTGGTGATATTAGGATTTGCAAGCCTTCTTCTCAGGGAGAGACATCCAAGAATAAAGTCTGACAGGGATAAGAAGCATATTCCGTCCCTTAAGAGATGGCAGACTACGATAGGAATAACATTTGCGGTATTATTTTTCTGGGGAATAATGAATATGAATGATATTTTCGGAATGCAGCTGCATGACGGAACGAAGACAGTGACCACGGCATTGCTCTACATTTATGTGTATATCAATAATTTCGCAGGTGTTCTCGACAATATTCTTTCGCAGTGTGGATTCATAGCACTGTTTTTGACGATAGCGCTTATGTGCGCTCTGGCATATAAGGCACTTGATGATTACAGAAAAAAGACGGCAATCGAAGATAAGCTTTTAGGACTTTTTATGATAGGATATATTGTGAGCTTTTTCTATCTGGACTTTTCTGTTACGATGACAATTTTTGCCTCCCTTATGGCGGGATGTATAGTTAATGGAGATTATAAGGCTTCATGACAGCATTGATGGAGAATATGGTAAATTTGAGAAAATTTGGCTTTTTGGTTGCATTTTTCTATAAAAAAGCTATAATTTTTATTGTCAGGGATTCAACAATATAATGTATAAGGAGGAACGAAATGGCATTTTGTGAAAATTGCGGCAGACCGCTTGCTGATGGAGAAATATGTAACTGCACACAGAAAGCTGATGGTGGGAATGTCAATCAGAATGTAAGCACGGAGCAGCCGGTTGTGGATGGCGGAAAGAAGAAGGGAAAGAAAGGTCTTGTAATTGCAGTGCTGGTGCTTATAATCGCTGTTGCAGGAGGTATCACCTTTTTCTTACATAGTGCGAATGCATATAAGAAGCCGATTGACAGTATAGCAGGTGCTATAAATAAAAAGACTTCCAGTATAGATTCACTTGCAGCGACAGTACTTCCGGACTTCGCGGCATCGGCATATAAGAAGGCTGTAAAGATTATGAAGACCTCAGATGATTTTGCCGAGGCGTATGACGAGGCTGAGCAGTCAGTTCAGGAGTTTTATGATGAGCTTGATGACAGCTATGATGATGGCTGGAAGATAAAGTTCGACTATGCCGACAAGGAAAAGCTTGAGGCTGATCAGCTTGAAAGCGTTGCTTCAACCTATTCAAGACTGTACACAGCATACTTTGAGTCAGCATGTGAAGAGATTGCAGACTATGATAAGTATGATTATGAGGACTTATCAGATTCTCTTGGAATTTCCACATCAAAGGCAAAGGATTTATGTAAGGTAGCTGTTAACCTCATGAAGGAATTTAAGGATGTCAAGGTTACAGCAGGCTATACTCTTACAGGAAGAGTTGTTATAAGCGATGGTAGTGATACCCTCTGGAAGTCCGACAAGATGACGGTGAAGGTTATCAAGCTTAACGGAAGCTGGATGATTGATTATTTATCTGTTATGGATGACCAGAATATAAGCATCTGGGATTTACAGAGCATACTTGGAAGTTATTATTAAGATGTTGGGGTCAAAACATGTGCTATAAACTTAGCATGTATAACGTATTATATTTATGAATATCACGACTTTTGGAAGAAGCTTAGATGTTCTTAGAACATCTTGCTTCGTACAACGGAGCTGATATGTATAAATATAATACGTTATACACTCGTAAATTAAGTTGGCATGTTTTGACCTCAACATCATTATTAAGCCATTAATACAGATTAATAGCCATATAAAAAGAACCATGTCCGTACCGGACATGGTTCTTTTTATATGGCTGTCAATTGGGGTAAAGCAAATTATCACGCTTAACGTACAGTCTTAATATAATTGTTGTAGATATCCCAGAGAATATCATTGTCTGCCAATGAATCCATTCCTGTCGCAAGTCTTACGCCGTCCTCCCTGCCGTCATAGATACACCATTTTCCGTTAAATTTAATCACGGCAAGGGTGAGCTTGTCTGTCTTGTCGACGGTATCGCCTGTCTTGTTGCAGAGAACATATCTGCCGGTAATGTAGTAGCCGGAGCTTAAGCTGAATTTTATGCAGCTTTCACAGCGGGAGCGTATTATATCACATAGTGATGAAGCCCGTCTGTAGGAGATTCCCATGGAATCGGCGAAGGTCTGGATGTCCTCTTTTCCCATATTATCGATAGTGTCAATTATCTGCTGATAGGAGGTGGCCTGGGCTTCAATTTCATTGTAGATAATGGCAAGCTGGCTGTCATCCATCTTGTCCTTGGTTCCTGTTGTGTCGAACTTCATTTTTATGTCGCTTCCACCCGAGGCGGCATTATCACGATAATATTCTTCAAGCTGTGCCGGAAGATTTTCAAAATAATTATAATAGGTGTCGGAGTTGGCAATTATCTTGTATGCCTGACTGTAGGCTTTTCTGTCCGATGATGAATAGATAAGCTTTAACAGCTTATGTGTATCTGTTTCACGATTGTTATAAATGCTGCAGATGTCCCGCACAGGCCGCATGTAGTCGACATTGCGTATCAGGGCAAATATGCCGAATGAGGCAGCACATATAAGAATGATGGTGAGAGCTGCTATTATTATTTTTTTGGCAGGGCTTGATTTGGCATTGGCGGCGTCCCTATGATGGTGGTGATGATGCGGCTGCAGGTTTTCATTTTCATGTATCTCGTTTTCAGTGTTCATGTTCTTCCTCCGTAATAGCGTGGCTTTCTATAATATAGTTGATGGTGTTGTAAAGGTATGGCTTAAGACCATCAATATCCAATGGGTCATTGTAGAGAATGGCACTGTAGGATATTGAACTGATAAGCTCTATTATCATGAAAAGCATTATCTCGGGTTCTTTAAACTGTATTCCGGAGCGCTCGATGAGTGAATAGTACGCCTGCCGGAAATCTATTGAATCATCTGAGCTGTTGGTTGTCAGAGCCTTTTTGAAAATAGCCCAGCTTAAGTTCTTTGATATAAAGGTCAGCAGAGCTTTATTCTCGGTGAACTGGTTGATGACATTGTCCGCAATAAAGAGAAATGTCTTTTTGAAACCTTCAAGCCCCGAGTACTGCTCCTCAATCCGGGATTCTTTTAAAGCCTCCAATGCCTTGCTCAGGACAAGCCCGGACTGGTGGCTTATAAGCTTATTGCGGATATCATATTTATCCTTAAAATAGAGATAGAAGGTTCCCTTTGCAATGCCTGCCTGTTCTGATATCTCGGAAATGCTTGTTTTATTGACTCCCTTTGTTGTGAACAGCTCAAATGCTGTGTTAAGCAGCGAGAGCCTTTTGTGCTGCTTATTTTCTTCAGCCTTACCCATAACAATGTTCCTTTCAAAATAACCCTTTTTCTATTTTACCCCATTTCAGCTATTTTTCAAATTAAAAATTATTATTTTTTAAATAAAATGCGGCAAAGCTTAGCAATTCAATATGAAATAGCTGGAAAAGTATCCGGGCAGGTGTTACAATAATATATTATGATGTTGGGGTCAAAACACGCCAACTTAATTTACGAGTGTATAACGTATTATATTTATGCAT
>UMGF01037860.1_pt1 | contig 14977 bp, 10 predicted proteins | sample 1965181 | NCBI WGS metagenome assembly UMGF01 (sample SAMEA4836063, study PRJEB28245) | human gut metagenome | biome: gut microbiome; material: fecal sample | place: Denmark | collected 2008 | reverse complement strand
TGCCCTTCTGATCAATATCTGCTTCCGGATCGGATATGATCTCCTGGATCTTCTCATCTTCAACCATATTGCTGAGACCGTCTGAACACATCAGGATCGTACATCCTTTTTCAAGTTTCAGATCAAAGAAATCCACATCCACCGTTTTCTCCGCGCCAAGTGCCCTTGTAATGATGTTCTTATCTGGATGATTCCGTGCTTCCGCTTCGCTGATCTCGCCCATTCTCACCATTTCCTGTACCAGGGAATGATCTCTGGTGACCTGGCGGATTCCGTCCTGGATCACATATAAACGGCTGTCACCCACATTGGCTACATAGGCATACTGATCTACAATAGTCGCCACCACCATAGTGGTTCCCATGCCCCGGAGGTTTTCGTCTTCCTGCGCACGGTTTCTGATCTCCGTGTTCGCAGCTTCGATCGCATGACGAATAACCTTCACAGGATTGTAATCCGCATCTTCACGGATTTCATCCACAAGGATCCGTACTGCATGTGAGGATGCATAGTCACCGGCGTTATGTCCGCCCATTCCGTCCGCGACTGTGAAAAGATTAGGCAGATTTCCAACCGGACCTTCAGATGCAAACACGTAATCCTGATTCATCTTCCGCTTCTGCCCTACATCAGTAGCTGAGTATATCCTCATGTCACTTCTCGCTTTCTGTTTTTTCCATGTAACTTTTTCTTAGCTGTCCACAGGCACCGTCGATATCGCTGCCCATTTCCCTTCTAATAGTAACATTAATTCCGTATTTTTCAAGTTTTATTTTGAAATTCTCCACAGCCTGTCGAGTAGACCTCACATAGGAGCGTTCCTTGATGGGATTGACCGGAATCAGATTTACATGGCAATTGATGCCTTTTATACGGCCTGCCAGCTGTCTCGCATCTTCTTCACTGTCGTTGACGCCAGCTACAAGACTGTACTCAAAGGTGATCCTTCGGCCTGTTTTGTCAAAATAATTTCTGCAGGCATCCAGAACCTCATCCATGGAATACTTATTCGCGATCGGCATCAGTTCCTGTCGTTTTTCATCATTTGGAGCATGAAGGGAAAGTGCCAGAGTGATCTGAAGCTTTTCTTCAGCCAGATCATACATCTTCGGCACGATCCCACAGGTAGAAACCGTCACATTTCTCTGACTGATCCCAAGACCGTTTTCGTCGGTAAGGATCCGGACAAAACGGACAAGATTGTCATAATTATCCATCGGCTCACCGGTTCCCATCACAACTACATTGGCCACACGTTCGCCGGTATCTGCCTGGATACGGTAAATCTGATCCAGCATCTCGGACGGTTTCAGGCATCTGGTCAGTCCTCCGATGGTAGATGCACAGAATCTGCATCCCATACGGCAGCCCACCTGAGAAGAAATGCACACAGAATTTCCGTGGTGATACCGCATGAGAACACTCTCGATCACATTTCCATCTTCCAGCTGGAACAGATATTTTCTGGTTCCGTCAATTTTTGAGATCCTTACATCTGCCTGGGTCAGTGCTGTGATCGGATAAGCCGAAAGCTTTTCCCTGAGGCTTTTGGAAAGATTTGTCATTTCATCCCAGGAGGTAACCAGCTGCTGGTGGAGCCATGCATAGATCTGTTTCGCCCGGAAAGGCTTTTCACCGATCTTTGTCATGAATTCCTTCAATTCCTCCATGGTCATGGATTTTACATCTGTCATTTTCTGTTATTTCCTTCTGAATCTGGCAATAAAGAATCCATCTGTCTTATGTATTCCCGGCAGAAGCTGCAGATAGCCAAGCTTCGTGGATTTACAGTGCAGTTCCTCCGGAATATACGGATCCAGGCTTTCCAGCCGGTACGGATAATTCTTTAAAAACCATAATACATTTTCTTCGTTTTCTTCCCGGGCAATGGTACATGTGCTGAAGATCAGCGTTCCATCCGGTTTCACATACTTTGCAGCCTTATCCAGGATCATTCTCTGGAGCATTACGATCTCTTCCTGTTTCTGCGGAGTTGCCCGGTATTTGATTTCCGGTTTCTTGCCGATAACTCCATAACCGGAGCACGGTACATCCGCGATCACAATATCCGCAGCCTGTTCGGAATCCGGATCATATACCGTTGCATCCTGAACTCTGGCTTCCACATTGATCACTCCGGTCCTGTGGATGTTTTCTTTGATAAGATCTGCCTTATACTGACTTACATCTCTGGCATCCACATTTCCGTAATCCCCCATTTTGTCTGCCGCATGGATGCTTTTTCCACCTGGTGCAGCGCACATGTCGATGATATGGTCACCTTTTTTCGGACTTGCAGCTTCCGCTACAAGCATAGAGCTTACATCCTGCACCAGGATCTTTCCCTGAAGGAAGGTCTCAAGTGTCAAAATATGATTGTAATCGGAAATCTTCAGTGCATAGGGAAGATAAGGAGCCTGTTCTACTGTCACTCCCTGAGACTTCAAACTGGTGACGATCTCTCTCAGAGACGCCTTATGAGTACGGCACCGTACTGTGATCGGTCTTTCTGTCAGAAAATCCTCCAGGATCTTCTCCGTAGTCTTCACTCCGTAGGCTGCTTTCCATTTTTCTACCAGATATTCCGGCATGGAATATTTCACAGAAAGATAACGGACTTCGTTTTCTTCCCTGGAAGGAAGCTCCAGATCACCGATCTCTCTTGCGATCGTACGGAGCACCCCGTTGACAAAGGGCTTTAGATTATAAAAGCCTTTTCGCTGTGCCAGCTTTACCGCTTCATTGCATACTGCACTGTCCGGAACACTGTCCATAAATTTCAGCTGATATACCGCACTTCTCAGGATCTCACGAATCTGCGGTTTCATCTTGTTTACAGAAACCTTGGAAAAAGAATCGATGACATAATCAATATAGATCCTGTATTCCAGGGTTCCCTCACATACTCTTGTAATAAAGCTACGTTCCTGTTTCGGAAGAAACTGATATTTGGAAAGCGCATTCCGGATCGCAATATGGCTGTGCTCACCCTCCTCCTCGATCTGTAACAGGATCTCAAGGATCAGTTCTCTGGTATTTACTCCGCTGCTAATCACGATCTCTACCTCCTGCAAGGATAATCAGTCTCAGAAGCTGCAGAATAGATGCCGCCAGAGCTGCTACATAGGTAAGCGCTGCCGCTGTAAGTACTTTTCTTGCACCCTTTTTTTCATCTGCACCTAAGATACCTGTACTTTCCAGCATTTTAAGCGCTCTGGAAGACGCATTGATCTCAACCGGAAGTGTCACCAGCTGAAACAGTACTGCCAGTGAAAACAAAACAATTCCCAGAGTTACCAGCGGATCAATGGAAAAGATCAGTCCTGCGATAAACAACGGCCACGAAAGCTGGGAACCAATATTTGCGGCAGGTACAATGGCTGAACGGATATTCAGTGGTGCATAATTGATCGCATCCTGGATCGCATGGCCACATTCATGTGCTGCCACCCCCACAGCCGCCAGAGAATTTCTTCCATAAATATCTTCTGAAAGGGAAACCGTTTTCGTTCTCGGATCATAGTGATCCGTAAGACTTCCGCGGATCGGAACCACCTGTACGTCTGTGATCCCAGCCGCTCTCAGGATCCTCTGTGCAGCTTCCGCACCGGTGATACCTGAATGACTCCGGACCTTTTTATAGACTGCAAAGGTACTGCGCAGCTTCGCGGATGCCGCAAGAGAAAGAAGCATTCCGATCACGAGCAAAAGAATCGTGGGGTCCATTCCCCATCCGTAATAACCATATCCGTACATAACTCATCACTCCCTGGAATCTCTGAACATGTCTCCTGGTTTCAACTGATATCCCCGAAGGAACGCATCCGCTTCCATGCGTTTTTTGCCTTCCAGCTGCACTTCATGGAGCACGAGTACCTTCTGGCCGCATGCTACCTGGATTCCTCCTTTGTCAGCGGCTATCACAGTTCCCGGTGCTTCCTGTGCCTGTTTTTCCAGAACAGAGCTCTTCCAGACCTTCAATGTTTTTCCATTGATAAAGGTAAAAGCGCTTGGCCATGGATCAAGGCCTCTTACCAGACGCTCCAGTTCTTCCGCATTTTTGCTGAAATCCAGAAGCCCCATTTTTTTGGAGATCATGGCAGCATATGGTGTTGGACTCTCCTCCGGCTGTTTCTCGCGGGTTGCAGTTCCGTCAAAAATGGACGGTAAAGTCTGTACCAGAAGCTCTGCACCTGCCTGTGCGAGCTTATCAAACAAGCTTCCACCTGTCTCATCTTTGACAAGCGGAACCACGATCCTAGAAATCATATCACCGGTATCCAGACCGGTTCCCATCTGCATAATGGTAACACCGGATTCTTTTTCACCGTCGATCACCGCCTGCTGGATCGGTGCAGCTCCACGATATTTAGGAAGCAGAGACGCATGGATATTGATACATCCGAATCTCGGCATATCCAGGATGCTCTTTGGAATGATCTGCCCGAATGCCGCAACAATGATGATGTCCGGTGCAAGATTTTTCAGTTCTTCCACAAATTCAGGATCTCTTACCTTCACCGGCTGCAGTACCGGGATCCCGTGTTTCAGTGCTTCTTCTTTTACAGGAGTAGGCATCATAGTTTTGCCTCTGCCCTTCGGTTTGTCCGGCTGTGTGATCACAGCCTCCACTTCATATCCGTTCTCTGCCAGTGCTACAAGAGGCGCCACCGCAAAGTCCGGAGTTCCCATATAAATAATCTTCATAGTATCCCGCCTTTAGTCTTCTTCATCATAAGTTACCTTGTGAAGTTCTCCCTCCACAAGTTCTGTATACATTTTTCCATCCAGATGGTCAATCTCATGACAGAATGCTCTTGCCAGAAGGCCCTCTCCCTCGTAGATCTGTTCGTTCATATTTACATCAAGTGCTTTTACCTTCACATAGTTCGGACGTGTTACCTGTCCTGCCATTCCCGGAACGCTCAGGCATCCCTCGTCACCGGTCTGCTCGCCGCTTGTCTCAAGGATCTCCGGATTGATCAGCACGATCGGGCCCTCACCTACATCGATGACAACGATACGTTTCAGGATTCCTACCTGTGGTGCAGCGAGGCCAACACCCATTGCATCATACATGGTATCCAGCATATCTGTGATCAGTTCCCCGATCCTCGGTGTCATTTTGTCTACTGTCCGGGATTTTTTTGTCAGTACAGAATCCCCCTGTACACGGATTGTTCTAAGTGCCATTTTTCTTCTCCTTTAATTCATATCAAATTGAATGTATATTTTCCGGAATCCGGAATTTATCTCTATATATTTCTCCAGCTTCTCTCTGACTGCTGTGAGAAAGCAGATATCCCTGTGCTTCAGATGGATCACCTGACGATAAACATCCTTTACCTTACCTACCGATGCAGCTGCAGGTCCGATCATGTGAAGCTCTTCCTTCGGACTTACCCTGCGGATAAAAACTTCTATATAATACATGGCATTTTTCAGAAGTTCTTCATCCTGGCAGGCGCCAAAAACAGTCATCATATGGGCTGCCGGCGGATAGTCCAGAAGCATCCGATACCCCATTTCTTCTTTATAAAATTTCTTATAATCCTGAACAGCTGCAGCCTGGATACTGTAATGCTCCGGCTGATATGTCTGGATCACCGCCTGCCCCGGCCGATTCCCTCTGCCGGAACGTCCAACTGCCTGAGTCAGAAGCTGGAATGTACGCTCCCCGCAGTGATAGTCATCCATATTCAGCGAAAGATCTGCTGCGATCACTCCTACCAGAGTCACATTCGGAAAATCATGTCCCTTGACGATCATCTGGGTTCCCACCAGAATATCTGCCTCATGCTTTGCAAAAGAAGCCAGGATCTTCTCATAGCTGTCCTTGGTCCTTGTGGTATCAAAATCCATTCGAAGTACCCTAGCTTTCGGGAATTCTTTTTCAATGACCTTCTCGATCTGCTGGGTTCCTGCCTTAAATCCACCAATGTGCGGTGAACCACAGGACGGACAGATTTCCGGTTTCACAGTCTCATAGCCGCAATAATGACAGATCAGACGATTGCCATTGTGTTCACTTAGAGATACATCACAGTGGGGACATTTCATAACATGACCGCAGGCTCTGCAGGAAACAAAGCCCGCATATCCTCTCCGGTTCAGAAACAGCATGGCCTGTTCTCCTCTTTCAAGGACCTGCTCCAGATCCCTCTTCAGCTCCAGACTCAGTACCGAGCGGTTTCCTTTCTTTAATTCTTCCCGAAGATCCACGATTGATACCTGTGGAAGAGGCCTTTCCTCATAACGTGCGTTTAACTTTACCAGAAGATATTCTCCGTCACAGGCATGACTGTAGGCTTCCAATGACGGAGTGGCTGATCCCATGACCACACGGGCATGTTCCATTCGTGCCCTCTCAATGGCAGTCTCACGTGCATGGTACCTTGGCGTATTCTCACTTTTGTAGGTGGGTTCATGCTCTTCGTCGATAACGATCAGTCCCAGATCTGAAAACGGTGTGAACAGTGCGGATCTGGGTCCTACCATCACCTGGATCTCACCACGTTTTGCTCTTTTGAACTGATCATAACGTTCTCCCTGGGAAAGTCTGGAGTTCAGAACCGAAACCTTATCTCCGAACATGGCATAAAAGCGCCTGACTGTCTGATAAGTAAGCGCGATCTCAGGGATCAGCACGATCGCCTGTTTTCCCTCCTCCAGTACCTTCTGGATCAGGCGCATATAAACCTGGGTCTTTCCGCTTCCGGTCACTCCGAAAAGAAGTGCAGGCCTTGGGTCCGGCTCCTGCCATTCCCGAAAGATCTGCTCTGCCGCCAAAAGCTGTTCCTGGTTCAGACTCAGCTCCATGTTCTCCTTCACCAGGCCGAACCCATCGGGAATACGATACATTTCCTGACTTTCAATAGTTATCAGACCTTTTTTCTCAAAAAAATCAAGAACGGAAATGCCGGCTCCAAGCTCTTTGGAGGCATAGGTATAATCCAGGCTCCCGGCCTCCAGGATTGCCCGAAGGAACCGCTCACGTGCTTTAAAGCGGCTGCCTTCCAGCTTGCCAAGAAGTGCCTGCCCCTCTTCCTTTTTCCCTGTAAAAAGGATCAGTCTTTTCTCTTTTGCACGGACCTTGTCTTTTACAGGCAGAACTGTTTTCAGTGCCTGGATCATGGTGGAGCCATAGGTCTCCTTCATCCAGGCCGCAAGTGCGATCAGCCGGGATTCTGTTGTCTCACTGTCTGTGGACACTCCCCAGATCTCCTTGAGCTTTGACGCATCATATTTTGCCGTTCCGGAGATCCCGGTCACATAGCCTTTCCGAAGGGTATTTCCCTTTCCGAAGGGCACTGTGACCACAACTCCGGGTTTTATTGCCTGCACCAGCTCCTCAGGTACACGATACTGAAAATCCCGGTCCAGCTTTTCATGAGAAATGTCAATGATCACATCTGCATAGATCATCCATTTACGCTTTCTGATCTTCTTCCAGGATCTCCCGGATCAGTACACGCTCATCCATGGGATATTTCTTACCCTTGATCTCCTGATAATCCTCATGGCCCTTTCCGGCAAGGACGATGATATCTCCCGGCTCACCATGATGGATCGCGTAGGCGATCGCCTCTTTACGATCCGGGATCTCTACATATTTTCCATCTGTTTTTGCCATTCCGATCTTAATATCATCGATGATGGCCTGTGGATCCTCATCTCGCGGATTATCTGAAGTAATGATGGTCAGATCTGCCATCTTTCCTGAAACCTCACCCATTTCATAACGGCGCAGCTTGGAACGGTTTCCGCCACAGCCAAACAGGCATACCAGTCTGTGCGGATCATATTCCTTCAGTGTTCCGAGAAGGCTCTCCAGCGCCATGGCATTATGTGCGTAATCGATCATCAGTGTGAATTCGTCAGATACCTTGATCATCTCAATACGGCCTTTGACCCTGGCCACCTTCAGAGCTTTGATGATATTCTCCTCGGATACCTTAAAATGGCGGCAGATGGCAATGGCAGTCAGAGAATTGTAAATGCTGAACTTACCTGGAATATCGATCTCCACAGGAAAATCCATAAGTCCCTTAACATGATAGGAAATTCCCAGATAGCCCTTTCTTCCAACGAGTCTGGCGCCCTCTGCACGGAGATCTGCTTTTTCGGAAAATCCATAGGTTTCAAGTTTACAGGTGTGGCCTTCGATAATGCGGTCAAAGTGTTCATCGTCACGATTTACGATACCAACCTTACACTGTCTGAGAAGCATGGATTTGCAGTGCAGATAATCATCAAAGTCCTTGTGCTCATTCGGTCCGATATGATCTGGTTCAATATTTGTGAAAATTCCAAAATCAAACACAAATCCCTGGGTTCTGTGAAGCATCAGTCCCTGTGAGGAAACCTCCATAACGACCGCATCGCAGCCTGCTTCTACCATATCATGAAAATATTTCTGTACCATATAGGATTCCGGTGTCGTGTTGGCTGCCGGGATATGCTTCTCCCCGATAACAGCCTCGATGGTTCCGATCAGACCAACCTTATATCCGGCATTCTCAAGGATTGATTTCACCATATAGGTTGTAGTTGTTTTTCCTTTGGTTCCGGTGATACCGATGGTTTTGAGCTTTTCTGCCGGATGTCCGAACCATGCTGCTGAAATAAAGGCCATGGCGTAACGGGTATCCTCTACCTGGATCACTGTCACATCCTCCGGTGCCTCCACCGCTTCTTCCACGATGAGTGTCTTCGCACCCTTTGCCACAACATCAGGTATAAATTTATGTCCATCCACGACCGCACCTCTGATGCAGATAAAAAGGCTCCCTTCTTCTACTTTGCGGGAATCATATACAACAGAAGAAACCTCCTGCTCTGTACTTCCCTGAAGGCATTTGTATTCAAGATGTTCCAATAAGGATAAAAGATTCATTTTTCTCCTCCATCTTCCCTTTTTCCGGTCTGACGGGCAGCACACCGGAGGCGGGAAATATACTGTTCTTATTTTCTGTACATACCATATAGAATAGCACACCTCCCCCCTGTTTTCAACGTTTCTTTGAGGTACGGCCGCCTTGTAAAATATCAGCTTGTTACTGTTCACTCCGTTCTCAGTAACATCAGCTTTTTCCATAAATATCCGCATATTTTTTCCGAAGCCAGATGCCGCCCAGCACAGTCACCAAAGCTGTCACTGCCAGAAGCGTCCACAAATCCCTCCTGGTATCATCTCCGGTCTTCGGATGTGTGGACGCAGTTCTTGCCATCTGTATCTGACCGGAAGCCGGACCCTGGTCATCTCCCTGCAAAGGCAGCCCTTCTTCCGGCGTAATAGCCACCTCTCCTTTTACCATGACAGAAGCGGAGGCCTCCATCAATCGCTCTCCGGTTTCCTTGCTTGTGACCGTCACCTGGTTAAAAAGCTTCTGATCCGCTGTTTTTCCCGGGATCTTCACCACAGCCTGAAGAGAAACTGCCTCTCCCGGCGGGATCTGTTGGATCATTGCCTTTGTACGGCTGCTGTTGAGCGTTACACCTTCCTGCTCCAGAAACTGTGCATGGATCCCTGCTGCCTGAAAGCGCTCCGTTCCCACAACCGAATGAAGCGTTTTTTCACCGGTATTCACGATACAGATCTGATAGGTCACAGTCTCACCCGGTGCAGCGGTTTCTTTGTCTGCAGTTTTCTTTACAGAAAGATCCGCCTTCAGTGCCTCCAGACCATTTATAGTGGAAGCGTTCTTCCGGATCACCTCCTCCACTCTGTCCTTCACCCTGGCCTCTGCTTCCACCTGGTGCTCCAGATCTTTTTCCTGTTCATCCAGAAGCGGCGCCTGTACATAAAAGCTCCTGCTCTCTCCGGCTTTTAATTCTGCAAATTCCGCCACAGCCCCTTCTGTTAGAAGGCCTTCTGCATCTTCCCACAGCTGCCGGATCTTAGGGCATGAAAGGCTGCTGGTCAGACGGATATCTGCAAGATCCAGCTTTCCGGTATTGGCTATCTCTACCTGATAACGGATGGTCTGCCCTGCTTTCATTTTTTTATTCTGTGCAATTACCGACAATTCCATATCAGCCTCAGCAGCCTCCACGTCCAGCATAGGCGAGATTCCCTCTGCGATCACCAGCTCTTCCCCGTTTTCTTCTGTCATGAGAAAGGTTCCCGCACCGGTACAGTCCTTCTGAAGCGGTTCCTCCTGAGTCACAGGATAACTGCTTTTCTCTGCCGGAAAACGGTATTCCTGCCGCAGGATCAGCGGGATACGGAAAAAAATCTCATCCTGCCCGTTCTGCTCCACGTTCAGCACGCTTTCCAGCTTTGTGATCTCTGTATCTTCACCGCTCTGGCTCCTTACAGAAATCTGCTGTGCAGCCATATTTTTCGGGACAGAATCCGTTTCCGGAACAAAATACTCCGAAATATACGTGACCAGCGTCAGCTTTTGCGTCTCCTCAAACTCACCTTCCTCTTCATTCCCTACATTTTCCCCTCCGGTCGACGTTCCTTCCGGTGTGAGCGGACCCGTTTTCTCCTGCTCTTCATCCTCCGGCTGTACTGTTTCCCCGGATGCCAGCTGCTCCACGTGCTCATATCCTTCCTCCATTTCTATTCCGATTCCTTCCACAACCTTATCCACCGGCAATTCCTGTTCTGCCTTCTCTTCCTGCTGCAAGTCATCCTCCGGCTCTGGCTCCTTTTCCTGCTGCCAATCATCCTCCGGCAGCTCCCGCTCTTCTACCTGCTGCAAGTCATTCTCTGGCAGCTCCTGTTCTATCTCTTCTTCCTGCTCCACCGATGGATCTTCAATCTTCTGAAGTTCATCGTCCCACTTCTCATTTTTCTCCTTATCCTCCGAAAACCTTCTCCCGGACAGCCATTCATTCAGGCCGCGAATCCGGATCCCAAGCTCCGCCTGTCCGGATTCTATGTCTTTCCAGAACACACTCTGATCGATAAACGGTGCCTGTCCCGGCAAAAAATCTGCTCCCAGAGTCAGCTCCGGTTCTATTGTTCCTCCCAGCATGGCTCCTGCCAGCACTGTCACAATTCCGGCTTTCTTCATCTGTTTCCATATTCTGTTTTTCATGGCTCTTCCTCATTTCTGCCTGATCTGGCATTTCTTATACACATGTTTTTTTTACAGAAACTTACTTTTCCACAGACAAAGGCATCCCTCCCCGGCAAATGGTGCATGATCAATATTTTTTTCGATAAAATAAAATGGATTTCTGCATCGAAACGATGCGTGAACAGATCCCGCAGAATGCAGGATCAAGACTTTTTCAATGTATCACATTTTCAGACCATGCGCAACCGGATATAAAAATTATAAAGTTTGTTTAAACTTTCTTTATAAATTTTCCATTTCTTTTAGATTAACGACATATTTTAAACATATTTTCTCTATATAATAGGTGTTGGATAGATGAAAAACCACTCTCTATCTCCCCCCTCAAAAAATAGTAGGAATCAAACCGTCTGACTGGATCAGGCGGTTTTTCCTGTCTCGGAAAACACTCGATTTTCTATTGCATTTCCCACATAGGTCTTTTATAATAAAATATAATATTCGTGCATCGTTTTCGATGTACTCGTTACTGAATACAGTAACTGATTTCATTCCAATTTTTAAGAGAAACGAGGTATTTCCTATGAGCGAAAAAACCGTAGTAGTTGCATTAGGCCACCGGGCACTTGGCACCACACTTCCAGAGCAAAAAACAGCTACAAAACTCGCAGCGAAGGTAATCGCAGATCTGGTAGAGGAGGGAACCCGCGTAGTGATCTCCCACAGCAACGGTCCGCAGGTAGGGATGATCCACACCGCAATGAATGAATTCGGTAAGGCACATCCTGATTATACATTTGCACCAATGTCCGTATGTTCCGCCATGAGCCAGGGTTATATCGGCTATGACCTTCAGAACGCCATCCGTGCTGAGCTTATCTCCAGAGGGATCTACAAACCGGTCAGCACAGTTCTGACACAGGTTGTCATCGATCCATACGATGAAGCATTTGCAGAGCCGGAGAAGATCATTGGACGTGTTCTTAACGCAGAAGAGGCCGAGGCTGAAGAAGAAAAAGGAAACTTTGTCACAAAGGTGGGAGAGGGCCAGTACAGACGTATCCTTGCAGCACCGAAGCCACAGAAGATCGTAGAGATTGAAACCGTAAAGGTCCTCTCTGCAGCAGAGCAGATCGTCATTGCCGCAGGCGGTGGCGGAATCCCGGTTCTTGAGCAGGGAACTCAGCTGAATGGTGCCAGCGCCATCATCGAGAAAGACCTGGCAGCAGGACTTCTTGCAGAAGAACTGAACGCTGACACTCTGATGATCCTTACAAGCGTCGAGAAAGTAAGCCTTGACCATAATACGGATCACGAATCTTATCTGGATACTATTTCCACAGAAGATGCCAAGAAATATATTGCCGGCAAACAGTTTGCGGCAGGCTCCATGCTTCCTAAGATCGAAGCAGGTGTTTCCTTCGTGGAGAAGGGAACCGGACGCCGTACCATCATCACAGACATGGCCCATGCAAAAGACGGCTACCGTGAGAAGACCGGAACTATCATTAAATGATCATTTTACGGACTCAGAATACAAAGTGAACTATAAAACTTCACTTTACATAAAAATATCCCGCAGACGGCTGCTGGTCTTACCGGCAGCTCTGCGGGATATTTTTATATTGTCTGGCTGTCCGATCACTGTTCCACAGTTGATCGGACAGCTAGCATTTACATAGATTTTCGCTCAGCGATCTCAGCCATCTTCGCCTCATTCAGGCGGGTATCTCCATGGACACGGCTGTAGGAAAGATATCCGTTCATACGGTCGATCTTGGTCAGGTTTCTGGAACCGCAGACAGGGCATACATCCATCTCCAGTTCCTCATGACCACAATCGTCACAGTATGCAAGAGAAAGGTTCACTCCCTCATAATATCCCAGATCCATGGCTCTGCGGATCAGTGTACGGATAGCTTCCTTATTGTAGCCGATCGGATAACGTACATACTGAATCTTACCTCCATTGCAGAGTTCCCAGAAACGTCCCTCCAGATCCTGTTTCTCGATCGGAGTTACATCCTCTGTTACATGGCAGTGGAAGCTGTTGCTCACATATGGTCTGTCAGAAACGCCCTCAATGATTCCATACATCTTACGGAACTGCTCTACCTGCAGGCCACAAAGACTCTCTGCCGGTGTTCCGTAGATCGCATAAAGATAACCATCTTCCTTCTTGTACTGATTTACCTTGTCATTGATATATTTCAAGACCTCCAGAGCAAACGCCCCATCCTCGGCAATGGATTTGCCATTGTAAAGTTCCTGAAGCTCATTTAACGCTGTGATACCGAAGGAAGCTGTCATAGGCTTCAGGATCTTGCCAATCTTTTCATTCGGTTTCAGATGTCCGCCGTAGAAACCGCCTTCACAGTATGCAAGCGGGTTGGTGGATGCACGCATCTGTCCCAGATATTCGTAAGTGCGAATATGCAGGTTACGGATCATTTCCAGATAGAAATCCAGAACCTCATAAAAATCTCTGCTCTCCGCTCTGGCTTTTGCAAGGATCATCGGAAGATGAAGGCTTACCGCACCAATGTTAAAACGTCCCACAAAAACAGGCGTATCATTCTCATCCGCCGGCTCCATACCGCCACGCTCATACCACGGACTTAAGAAAGCACGGCATCCCATCGGGCTGATGACCTTCTTGTATTTCCTGTACATACTGGAAATATAGCCTGCGCCGGACATAGACAGCCAGTCCGGATACATGGTTTTGGAGGAACACTCCACACCAGCCTCAAAAATATCCTCACAGCACTTTCCTGGACCATGGATCTCTTTGTCATAAAGGAATACGATCTTCGGGAAAAGTACCGGTTTCTTGTGTCCGGCCTTACCCTGTCCTCCCTGATGGACCTCAAGAAGGGAAATCGTACACATCTTCTCAAACTGCTCGGTTCCGAGACCAAGTGTCACCGTAACAAACGGATAATCACCTCTGGAAGAACCGACGGTATTCAGCTTGTACTCAATTCCCTGCCAGCCCTGGTCATAATCCCTGCGGACCTTATCAAGAGCATACTCAATAGCTCTCTCCTCACGGCCACTCCAGCTCTCGTCCGAGTATTTCATAAATTCGGAAATATATTTATCATAGCTCTTCTTTGCATACGGTGCCAGGATCTTATCAACCTCCGGCACTGTAAAGCCACCATACTGCTGTGCTGCTGTACTGAGAATGATATCCCCCATAACATCAAAGGCTGTATCCAGAGTCTTCGGCTCGTTATACCAGACATTACCCATCTCAAAACCGCCACTTAAAACAGCTGCCACATCGAACAGACAGCAATTCATGGTATCCAGACGTGCAGACTGGTCATGAATATAAATGTAGCCGTCCTTACATGCCTGAAGCTCATTACGGTTCATAAAAAACTTCCGATAGAGTTCCTTGTTCAGCTCATTAAAGATCAGGCTTCGTTTCGTGGCAACAAGGGCGCTGTCTGTATTGGCATTACTTTTATCACCGATATAACGGATCGCCTGACTCTTGGTATAGACATCATCCATCATATGGATAAAATCCAGCTTGTAATTCCGATAATCACGGTAGCTCTTGGCAACTGCCGGATTCACACGCTCCAGAGCCCCCTCCACGATATTGTGCATCTCCTGGATCTCAATCTCATTCTTTCCAAGGGAATCCGCATGCTCCTGGGCAAAACGGCAGATAAAATCCTTCTCCTCGTCTGAAAAAGTATAAAGAATACGCTCTGCGGATTTGTTCACGGCAGCCACGATCTTCTGCGGATTAAACTCCTCTCTTGTCCCGTCTTTCTTGATTACATATAACATTGCTCATCCCTCCCTGTGCTATATATAAGTCGCTATGCAAAATACTATATATAGTACCTATATCTTCTATATATTGTTTTTCATCTATATGTTGTGCTAGGCATGAGTATAACACAGCTGAGGAGAAAAGAAAA